>Ga0105046_10004105_pt1 | contig 23160 bp, 11 predicted proteins | sample MAT03_FD_78385 | JGI IMG/M metagenome (GOLD analysis project Ga0105046, IMG submission 78385) | Freshwater microbial communities from Lake Fryxell liftoff mats and glacier meltwater in Antarctica - MAT-03 (megahit assembly) | ecosystem: Environmental > Aquatic > Freshwater > Ice > Liftoff...
GCCGGGGGTGGGCAACTCTATCGGAGCACAAGTGGTCAAGTTTTGGTGAGCGCCGAGCGGGCGGATAAGCGTCTCCGGATCCACCGCGGCACGTACCATGAAATTCACTCTGGCATCCCGGCTGCCGCCCAGCGCCATTTGAAACCGCTCAAATGTAGCGGGCCGTTGATGGTCGTTCATGTAGGCGTATTTGCTGTCGCGAACGACGCCGATCACGACTCGCTCCCGCTCTTCAAAACGTACGGTATGGCCGACCGGAGACATATTGCCAAACGCTTGACGTGCGAAAGACTCGTTGACGATCACTTCGTCCGTTCCGGTGTCGACGAACTCGCGGCCGGCGACCAGCGGGATACCCAATGTCCGAAAATAACCCGGACCGACGCGGCCCGCGTGGCGGCGAATATGCTTGGCGTCGCCGGATACGTCGGTCCGCACGGCGCTGTTCGTGCTGCTGTCGTCGTTAAAGGGAATCATCTGCGTGACCGCCGCCGATTCGACGCCCGGGATACCGCTCAAAGCGATTTGCGCCCGTTCTACCAGTGCCCGCCGGCTGTTCAAATCGGGGTAGTTCTCCGGCACGATCCGCATGCTGACGTACATCGTTTTGGTTAGATCGAATCCCGTGTTGGCCGTGAGGGACTCAATCAAATTGCGCCCGAACAGGACCGCCGTGGTTAGTACGATCATCGACACAGCCACTTGCGCCACCACCAGCCCGCGCCGCAAATTCAACTTGCCGCCGACCTGATGCTCGGACTGTTTCAACGCGTCTCCCGCGCTGGATTTACTCGCTCGCCAAGCCGGCAGTAACCCGACGACGATGGCGCAAAAGGCGGCGATGAGCGAGGCGTACGCCATGAGGCGCCAATCGGGATCGCTGCGCAAGACAATTGGCGCCGGCAAGTTCAGATCCACGCCGCGGACGAGCCGCGTCAAAGCAACATTCAAGACCAGTCCCGCCGCAGTGCCCATTCCTGAAAGCAATAAGCTCTCGGCTAATAGCTGCCGCAGAAGACGGCTGCGGCCCGCTCCCATGCTGGCGCGAATCGCGAACTCCTGGTCACGGCTGGAGGCTCGGGCGAGCAGCAGTCCGGAGACATTCAAACACGCAATTCCCAGCAGCAACGTGACCACGGCCATCAGCATGAAGAAGAAGAGGGAGAAGGATTTCTCCGCCGATAGACGGGCGAACCCGGTAACTGTATTCATTCGAATAAAGTTCGCCCACTTGAAATCACGTTCCGGCATGGCCTTATCAAGTTGGGCGCCAACCAGTTCAAGCCGCTGGCGCGCCGTCTCGTTGGAGATTCCTTCGGGCAGGCGCAGGTATAATTGCACGTTCACGCCCTGGCCGCGGACCGGCGCATAAAGATCGGGGTGGAACCCGAAGCCAAACAGCGTTCGATGATCCTCCGGCAGGACACCGACCACCGTATGCGGCCGCCCATCAAGTATCAGCGACCGGCCTACAACGTCGGGATCGGACGCTAACCGGCCGTGCCACATACGGCTGGAAATCACTACCGTATCCAATTCGCCAAGCCGCAAACCGCGGCCCATCAACACGGGAATTCCGGCCATCTCAAACAAATTGTCCGTGACGCGCATCGCGAACAGGCGCTGCGTTTCTTCCCCGACGCGCCAATTGATGTCGCCATCCTCGCGAAGACCGGCGACGTCGGGAAATGCTTTGGCGTCCCGCACAAACTGGAAGTGCTCCATGTCGACGTGGCTATTGCCACCAAGCCGGGCGAATGCCAGCGTCGATGGGTCGCGCACCGACGGTTCGCTCATCAGCGCTTCCATCGAGAAACTGAAAATCGCGGTGTTCACGCCAATTCCAAGGGCCAATGACAGTACGGCCACGATCAGGAAAGCCGGCTCCCGGCGGAGCGAACGCGCTGCGAAGCGGAGGTCGATTAGCAGATCTTCAAACCATGTCCACTGCCACTCGCGGCGTGAGTCCTCGGCCATTCTCGCGGCGGAGCCGAACTCCACGCGGGCGCGGCGTAATGCCTCCGCGCGGGCTACGCCAGCGCGCTCGAGTTCGTCGGCACGCTCCTCGATATGGAACTGCATTTCCTCGGTGAGCGCGGCGTCAAACTTCGATTGCCCGCGCAAAAACGCAAACTTGTTGCGGAATTCCATTGGTGTCTGCCTACGCGTTATCCAGCACCAACTCAATCGCGCGGACCATGCGGCGGAAATCCTGGTTTTCCAGTTTCAGCCGCTTGCGGCCCGCGCTCGTGAGCTCGTAGAAACGCGCCTTTCTATTGGATTCCGACAACCCCCATTCGGCCGTCAGCCAGCCTTTGACCAGCATTCGATTCAGTGCCGGATAGAGGGAGCCTTCTTCCACCGTCAGAAACTCGCCGGACGACTCTTTGATGCGCTTGGCGATGGCGTAGCCGTGGAGCGGACCCGCCGCCAGCGTTCGCATCACCAACAGGTACAAAGTGCCCGGCATTAATTCTGGCGTTGAAGTTCCCATCTCACTCCCCTGTCTAGGCTATGTATAGCCCGGACAGGGAACGGAGTCAAGCATTTTCGATGCGGGCCTTCACGGTGCGGCGGTCCAGACCAAGCCGGCGAGCGGTTTCCACATAGGATCCGCACTGCCCGTAGACGAGCTTGGCGTAATGGCTCAGCACTTCGTCGGCGGTGAGTTCGCCGCGATTGTAGCGGTCATGAAAGCCATCGGCGGTGTTGGCCAGCGGTTGGTAGGATTGGCGAATTAACACGTTGCGAACGCACTGCTCCAGTTCACGATAATTTCCAGGCCAACGATAGCCTTTCGGAAGATGGTTGGCGATCCAGCTGAGGACGGCGGGGAACGCGGATCCGGCTTCCTCCCCAACAGTGCGACGGGTCATGTAGAGCAGCAGTTCGTCGAAAGAAGCGGGAGCATCGTCGAGTTGTTCGGCGAGCGAGGGGGTTCGGATGAGATCGGCGCAAAGGCGGTAGTAAAGGTCCTCGCGGAACCGCCCCGCAGTTATTTCGGTTGCCAAGTCACGATTGGTGGCGGCGATCAGTTTCCCCTCGAACCGCTTACGGGCGGTGTCGCCGACGGCCGCATACTCGCGCGTCTCCATAACGCGAAGCAGTTTCACTTGGATCGGCAACTCCATCTCGCCGAGTTCATCGAGAAATACCGATCCGTCGCGGGGACAGGCTTCCAGCCAGCCGATGCGATCGGCGATGGCGCCGGTGAAGGAGCCACGCTTGTGCCCGAAGAGTTCGCTTTCAATCAACGACGGCGATAGGGCGGCGAGGTTGACCGCGAAGAACGATTCTCCCTTCGGCTGATCGAACGCTATTCGCGAGGGGTTGAATGGGAGATAGCGCGCCCCCGCAATCGCGCGAGCCACCAGTTCCTTGCCAGTGCCGGATGGACCCGTTATCAGCGTAGGGAAGTCGCCCATTTTGCGCCACAGCGTTCGCCGATAGCGGCGCAGATCGCACGTGAAGATCGATTCCCAGATACTGGCGCGAAGCCGGGCCGCCGGCCGTGAGGACCCGATGATGTGATCGAAGATGCGGTGGAAGGCGCGTGCCAATTGCCAACAGCAGGCGAAGAAGTGTTCAACAGGTAAGGCCGTTTGGTAGCGTTTGCCGGGGATGTCGAAGTAGTACGCCCAATCGGCGGCGAATTTCCGGTAGAAGGCCCAGTTGCCGGTGGCCCCGGCAAACTGCGTGTAGTAGCGCTGATAGAGGAAGGAATGGACGCACTCCTCATAGAGCGCGAAATCGCTCTCGGCGCGCTTGAGCCGCTCGCGCATCGCGTCCAATTCCGGCTCCAGCTTTTTCTGAATGCGCCAGATGTTCGGACGCACGCGATCCGGGTCGGCGACCGAGACGCTCCAGATTGGATCGCCAGGAACGAATTCACTGCCCAATGCGGCGCGCTCCATTTCCACGCGTTCGGCCGAGAACGGGTTAGCATAAGCTAAAGCGGCAACCGCCTTTGGAAAAGTGCTGGCCATATTCTGATCATACCCTGTCCATTGTATGTATGACGATCCAGCAGCCGGTTTCGCGCCTGATCCCGTAGAAGGATGAAAATGCAATCACTTACAAGCGACGCCCCGATTGGTCAGCCAAATGCCCCTACAGAGAGCATGAACCATTCCAGCTACGGCACTCTGCTTCGCGACCGCGGGTTCCAATCCTTCCTATGGACGCAGTTCCTCGGCGCGTTCAACGACAACGTTTTCAAGATGATCGTCTCCGTCGCGGCCGTCGCTTATACGGCCGGCAACGCGGAGGCCGGGTCTCAATATCTCGCCCTCACCGGCGCCGTTTTCGTCCTTCCCTTCCTGCTCTTCGCCGGCTGGGCCGGCCAGATCGCCGACCGCTTTTCCAAGTCGAAAGTCCTGATCGTGACGAAGTCGTTTGAAATTCTCACGATGATCCTGGCGCTGTTCGCCTTGCAGGCAACGAGCATGCCGATGCTGCTGATGGTTCTCTTTCTGCTGGCCGCACAGGCCAACTTCTTCAGTCCGGCGAAGTACGGAATTCTGCCGGAACTTCTCCCGGAGAAAGATCTGTCGCGCGCTAACGCGCTGCTCGAGTTAACGACGTTCGTGGCGATCGTCATCGGCGGCGGTTTCGGCACCCTGCTTTTCGAATACTGGAAGCATGAACAATGGAAGATGAGCGCGTTCCTGATCGCGCTGGCGGTGATCGGATCGCTGATCAGCCTGGGCATTCCGAAGGTCAAGCCTTCACCCTCGAAGGAGCCGTTCCACTGGAATCCATTCACTGAAATCGTGCGCGGCTTCGGCATTCTGGGCAAGGACCGGCCGATGGCGCTCACCGTGGCCGGCATTTCGTTCTTCTGGTTTATCGGCGGGCTGGTTCAATTGACGCTGGTCGTGTTCGTGAACCACACGCTGCATGGATCGGAGAGCCAGATCGGCCTGCTGGTGGCCGCGCTGGCGATCGGTATCGGCGCCGGTTCCATGGCTTCTGGCCGCATCTCGGGCGACACGATCGAACTGGGACTGGTCGCGCCGTCCGGCATCGCGATGGGTATTTCTGCCTGCGCGCTGGGTCTGGTGACGACGCAGGAATGGGCCTTCGTGTGGCTGACCCTCACCGGGTTCTTCGGCGGCCTGTTTATCGTGCCGCTCAACACCTTCCTGCAGGACGAAGCCGATGCCGCCGAAAAGGGCCGCATTCTGGCCACAAATAACTTCGCCAACATGGTGGGTGTTATCCTGGCTTCCGGTATCCTCTGGCTGCTCCATGACAAGTTTCATTGGAGCGGAGAGAACATCTTCTTCGCCGCCGGCGTCTTCACGATTGCCGCTTCCATCTACATCCTCATCTGTCACATGCTTCGTCAAACCGTTAGATTTATTTGCTGGTCCATCCTGCACATCCTCTTCCGCCTCAATGTAAAAGGTGGACACAACATTCCCGCCAAGGGCGGCGGCGTGGTGGTGGGCAACCATGTTTCTTACGCCGACGCCTTCCTGATCGGCTCGGCTACACCGCGTTTCGTCCGCTGGATCCTGTGGAAGACGCTCTACGACATCAAATTCCTGACGCCGATTTTTGAGCTGCTGCGCACGGTGCCGATCGATCTTTCAAAGCCGCGCGACGCGGTGGCCACGCTGGTCTTCTGTCGAAAGGAAGTGGAAGCGGGCGAACTCGCCGGCATTTTCCCCGAGGGGCAGATCACGCGTACGGGGCATTTGCTGCCGTTTAAGCGTGGGTACGAACGCATCGCCGAGTCCAAATCCGGAGATCAGGCGCCGATCATCCCGGCGTGGATCGAGGGGCTGTACGGCCATCCGTTGAGTATGAAGGGCGGCAAGCTCTTCAATACTTGGGACCTCTGGAACCGCCCGAAGGTGACTGTCATTGTGGGCGAACCCGTCATCGGGCCGATTTCACCGGAAGCGCTACGAGCACGTGTGATGGAACTGGCCTGCCAGGCCGCGACCGATAACCGTGAAGAGACCGATACCATCGGCCGGCGATTTGTGAAGACCGCTCGCTCGCAATGGGGCAAACTCGGCATTGCTGATTCGTTCGGCAAGGAGATGACATTCGGCAAGACCCTGATCGGAGCGCTTTTGCTCCGCCGCTGGCTGGACAAGAACGCGCCGAATCAGCCGATGATCGGTCTGCTGCTGCCGAATTCCGTCGGCACGGCGCTGGCGAATATCGCCGTCACGTTAAGCGGACGGACGGCCGTGAATTTGAACTTCACCTCGGGCGCCGCCTCCATGGCCTCGGCGATCGAGCAATGCGAAATCAAGACGGTTTTGAGCTCCAAACTGTTTTTGGTAAAGCAGAAGATCGATCCGATGCCGGGCGTCGTCTATCTGGAGGAGTTGATTCCGAAATTCTCTGGCGTTGATAAGGCCCTCGCCTTCCTGCAGGCTCGCTTCCTGCCGGCCGGAATGTTGGCCAAAGGCAAGACCGACGACATCGCTGCCATCATCTTTTCCAGCGGCAGTACCGGCGAGCCGAAGGGCGTTGAGTTAACGCACTGGAACCTGCTTTCAAACATGGACGCGGTGGCGCAGGTGTATCCGGTCGGTCCGTCGGACGTGATGCTGGGCATTCTGCCCTTCTTCCACTCCTTCGGATTCGGCTACAACCTATGGTTTCCACTGTTGAACAAGTTTCCGGTAGTTTTCCACCCGAATCCGAATGACGCCAAAACGATTGGCGAACTGTCGGAAAAATATGGCGCAACGTTCCTGTTGTCGACGCCTACTTTCGCGGCCGGCTATGCGCGGAAGTGTACAAAGGAGCAGTTCTCGAAGATTCGCTATGTCCTGGTTGGCGCGGAGAAACTGCGGCCCGCCGTAGCGCAGCAGTTCGAAGAGAAGTTCGGCATTCGTATGCATGAAGGCTATGGCTGCACGGAAATGGCGCCGGTCGTCAGCGTCAACGGTCCCGACTTCGTATCCGATGACCCGGCGCAATCGAGCCAGCTTGGCTTCAAGTTCGAAAGCGTCGGCCGGCCGCTGCCCGGCGTGAGCTTGCGCTTCGTGGACCCGGCAACTCTGGAACCTGTCCCCTATGGGCAGGAAGGCATGTTACTGGTGAAAGGCCCCAGCCGGATGCGCGGTTATCTAAAGCAGCCGGAACGGACACAAAAGGCGCTAATTGACGGCTATTACAACACCGGCGACATGGCGCGCCTGGATGAAGAAGGATTCCTCTATATCACCGGAAGGCTGTCGCGATTCTCCAAGATCGGCGGAGAAATGGTGCCGCACCTGAAAGTGGAGGAGTGTTTGCAAGAAATTATGGAGGACGCGACGTGCCTGGTGATGGGCGTGCCCGATGCGCAGCGCGGGGAGCGGCTCGTGGTTCTGCATACCCATCCTTCGTTGACTGCCGCGGAAATGGTGGAGCATTTAAACGTTGCAGGGCTGCCCGCCTTGTGGATTCCGAAGCCGAACCAGTTCTTCCAGGTCGAAGCCATTCCTACGCTTGGCACCGGAAAGACCGACCTGAGGAAGTCGACTGACTTAGCCATTGAGTTAGCCTCGAAAGTACGGCAAACCGCGGCGGTGGAATAACTTAGTGTGCCAATCCGGCACACCTGACGACTAACTTCACATGAAGCGGCGCTCTTCGGAGCGCCGTTTCGTTTGGCATGAAGTTATTTCCATTCTTATTTATTACGGGATCCATTCTGTTACAGGCGCAACCGGTACAGTTCGGTGTTAAAGGCGGCTTCGTGCTCACCGATTCAACGCGTTACACGCGAGACGAATCGCGGAACTACACCTTCGGGCCGACAATTGAATTTCGGCTTCCGCGAAACTTTGGTATCGAAACCGGCTTTCTCTACAAGCGCATCGGAACCGATGACCAGCTATTTTTCGACAACAGCCGGGTGAATTACCGGACTCGCGGAAATTCGTTTGAAATCCCTGTTGTCGGGAAATACTATGTGCGGTCCTCCAGAGTTTTCACGCCTTATCTGGGCCTGGGAGTGGCCATGCGCCGAACGTGGCAAACGACTGAAAGTTCAGTAACCGGTCCACCTAATCCCTTTTATATAGGTGGCAATTTCCGTCTCCAGGACCTATCCTCATTCGGAGCCGGGGCGGTGGGAGCCGCCGGTCTGCAGTTTCGCCACGGGCGCTGGAAGTTGTCGCCCGAGTTCCGCTACACCCGATGGAGCGCCGAACCGCAACGAATCCTGCGCAATCCCAACCAGGTCGAATTTCTGTTCGGCGTTTCGTTTTAGTCGCCCTTAATAATCTTCCCGAACATCTGTCCGCCATGATTCTTGCCACTCCAGGTGCCTGCGTAGTGGTCGCGATAAAGCATCACGCGAGCAGTCCAAGTGCCGACGCCGGGGATCGTCATATCGGTCAACGTAATGACCGGAGTATCTCCGGCCCACTTGAGAGTGATCGGAATCGGCACGGGAAGGTCCTGGCCGTCGTAACGCAGCCGCGTCTTGAATAGCCACGTGTCCCCGCTGATCTTGCTCACGCTTTCAATCTTGTACTTCTCGGGTCCAAAGACGCCCTCTTTGTTCGTCCGCGTCGAGTGACCCAACAGAGTGACATTCTGCATGCGCTCCTGAAACAGCCGTTCATACTCGGCCTGCTGCGATACCGCCTTGCCGCATCCGGCGAGCAACACCAGTCCAAACAGAAGACCCTTCATTTGCGCTTGTTCTCCATCCAAATCACATTCTTCGTCGTCTGGCCGGCAACCAACACATCCAGGTCGCCATCGTTGTCCATATCCACTAAACGGATGTCGTACGCCGCGTTGCCGTACCAGATATCGTGACGCGTGAAATTGCCCTTCCCGTCATTTTCGAACCACGCGACGATGTGGCTGTCCTTAGCGCACGTCACGGCGTCGATGTCGCCATCGCCATCAATATCGCCAGTCGCCAGGTCGTGTGGACCGCCCAATTCGCTATCCACTTCATGCGCCCGCCAATCAGGCGCTTCGAACCAGACAACACCGAAACCGTGTCCACGAGTGGCGAAGAAGTCGCGCTTGCCGTCGCCGTTTACATCGAATATCGCGATATTCGTCGCGCCCGGTTGCTTGTCGGCGATCAAGTGTTTTTTCCACGACGCCTCGCGCGGATTCGCCGGCGCTTCCCACCACGCGAAATAGTTCCCGTCGGCGCCGGTTTTCGCGCCAACGGCGATATCGGCCCGCCCGTCGCCATTCACGTCTCCGATGCCCATGTAATGGCTCAGTCCCGGAGCATCCTTCATTGCGAAGACGGTCCGCTCCCATTTAGGCGGCTTGAACCAGGCGATCGAATTCGAAAACATACCCGTGGGCTGGCCGCTGTTGCCGACCAAATCCGGCTTGCCGTCTCCATCGATATCGCCCGCGATCAAGCCATGCACGCCGTTAACACCGCCCTGCGAGTGGCTGTCCACGACATGATATTTCCACTTGCCCTTAAGGGGATTCTTCGGCCGCTCGAGCCAGAAGATCAGCCCCGGAGAGTACTGCGCGCCAATCCAATCCGTGTCGCCATCGCCATCCACGTCGAAGGCTTCGCTATGAATCGCCCACACCCCTTCATGGAGCACGGTTGGCTTCCAGTCCGGCGCAGTCAACAGAATGGTCCGCTTGTTCGTCTCATCGTTGACGATAATGTCCTTCCGGCCGTCGCCGGTGAAATCGGCGGCGATGGCAGTGTGATTCGCAAAACCCTTTGTCACCTCGTGATGCCGCCACGCCGGCTTGGTTTCGTTCCAGTAGATCTTGATATTGGCGGTCTTGCGGCCCACGGCGATGATGTCGGCAAGCCCGTCTCCATTGAGGTCGGCGACATGCAGATCTTCCGCCGCCAGGCCACCGTCATCGACCAACGCCGTCCGCGTCCACTTTCCTGCCCCGCCGCGTTGATACACCGCAACACCAAAATTCTTCTCGCGCCAACCGACGGCGAGATCGTCCGCGCCATCGCCATCAAAATCCCCCCAGCCGAGCGCATGGGCCTGCGCCAGGCGTTCTTCGATAAACTGGCGCGGCCACATTTTGCCATCCCATTTCTTTGGGCCGCGCAACGGCGGCGCCGCTTGCGGGTCCATCTTTGGCGCGGGTTCTTCGTAGATAACGATGCCGTTCCCATGCCACGGCTCAACTGTGGCGATCGCCCGCTGCAGGCCGTTCACCATGCCCATCTTGATCTCGCCCGGCGCGCCTTCGCCAAGTTGGCGTTTGCCCCAAGCCCCGTTGGACTTCTTGATAACGTACAGGCCGTCGCGGGAGGCGGCGATGATCTCGTCGCCCTTCTCGCCGTCAAAGTCGGTGACGATGAAGTTGTGAATGATGTGGAGCGAGTCGTCGGCAACCTCGGTCTTCCAGGGCTCTTTCGCGGGATTCTTCGGCGGATGCAGGACTAAGATGCGCGCGCCGGCGCCCTCCCAATTGGGCCCTTTGTTGCCGCGGCCGTGTAGGGGAACGACAATCAGTTCCTTCTCGCCATCGCCGTCGATGTCGCCGAAGCGCATGCGGTGCAAAGTTGGCTCGTCACCCAGCGGGACGACATTTCCCTTCTGATCCGTCCACTGCAGCGACCCGCCGCTGGCCGTGTTGCTGGGCTGCCAGTCGGCACCGATCGCGAAGTCAAGTTTGCCGTCGCGATCGATATCGTGCGCGGCCACGCAGACGTTGTCTTTCTTGGTCTTGCCATCGAGAATGACGTGCTTCTCCCAAGACGGATTTTGATACCAGACTAGCTGCGTGGGATTGATGGCGACGATATCAAGCTTCCCGTCTTTATTGACGTCGGCCGTGAGTACAGCGTAGACGACGCCAAAATCCTTTTGGATCTCTTGCGTCCGGAAACGCAGGTCAACGGCCACCATCGGAAGGCAGCCAAGCAGGATCAACGCAATGGGTCTCATCGCCCCAAAGTCTATCAGGGCAGGAACTCCAGTTTGCGGGCGAGGCCCTCCGGGCTAACACCCACGCGAATGCGGCGCTTGCGTTTCTGCGGTCCACATCCGACGTTGAAATCTTCGCCCTCGAGAACCAGCGCCTGCCGCGGGTCAATCGTAATTTCCCGCACGCCCTGTCCGGTTTCGACGCGTAGGACCTGCCCATTGTTCGCGCAGACGACCTCCACCAACAGGCCCGTTAGGACGGCCGTCGCGGCGGTTTCGTCCATCGCCGGGCCGACGCCGCGTTCGACGAATCGGGCCAGTTTCTCAGCGGCCGCTTTGTCCCTTTCGCTCAACGCATAGGCACGAAAGTCTTTCACAGCGGCGAGCGCGGCGGCTGTCTCCCCGGCCAAGGTCGCCGACTGGACATAGGCCGCCATGTAGCGCGGCGTGTCGTCGCGGGAGATCCTGTTAATGCGCCGCGCGGCGGCGAAGGCGGAAGCGTAGTCCTGCCCCTGCATATGCCAGGCTGTCAGTTGCAGCAGTGCCTCAAAATGCTCGTGATCGGACATGATGGCGCGGTCGATCATCTGCCCTGCCAGGGCGCGATTTGAAATCGTAAAGGATGCGCCGCGCGCCAGCAGGCTGGGGTTATCGGAGCCGCGCGCGAAGGCTTCGCGGATGGCGTTGGCCGCGCCCTCAAAATTGCCTTCATTAATATGGGCGGCGGCCAGTGCCTCCCATGGCTCAACGGCCTTGGGGAATGCGGTGCCAAGCCTTTCCGCGTGACGGATGGCAGCCTCGCGATTCTTGCCGGAGAGATGCAGATCAATCATCGTGAGTCCGTTTTCAAGCTCAGTAGCGGCAGTGGATTGCGCCTTCTCCTTCCACGCCTGCCACTTGAAATCGAAGTCGACGATATTCATCGATGTTCCGCGGATGTATCCCTGAACATGCTGTTCCAACTGCTGTGGCGTCATGCCATAAATCTGTTTCAGCGCCTGCTCCGGCGGCATGCCCTTTTCCAGGGCAATCAGAAAGCGAGGCCACTTCACCCGCAAGTCATCCTCGAGCAGCATCATGTGCGCAATCGCCCAACTCATCGAATAAAACATCCCGGCATGCTCTTCGCTACCGTAGGTCTCGGCCTTCAGTACCTCGCGAATGTCGGGAATATTGTGGCGGAGACGCAGCATGTGGTTCGCAATTGGTGTGCCGACGCGCATCTTGTCACCGGCCGGCTGTAGCGTGGAATAGACCTCAGCGATGCCCTCATTCATCCACAACGGAATGCGCATATCGGCCTGATGAACGAGCATATGGGTGTACTCGTGAGTGATGATGCGATTGTCGTCGCCCTTCCCTGCCGGGCCGATCACGATCAAGTCGCGATGCGGCAATCCGATGTAATAGGCGGCGGTGTTCTTGCGATCAACGAATGCGGCGAAGGCTCTGGTGCTATTGAGCACCACCACGCGCGGCTTGCGATGGGACTCGCGAGGACTGATTGTTTTAGCGAAGAAGGAACGAACTTTTTCGAAGTGCTCGAGGATATCGATCGCCCTGCTCTTAGAGCCGTCGGTGTAGAGTTCAAAGTTTGGCGATTCGATGTGCGTGAATTTGATCTGAGCGGTAATCGCCACTGGAATAAGAAGCAGGGCGAGGCACTTCATGGCAGGAATTCTATCGACCGTGCGACGGCGGTGGCGCCATCGGCCAGCCCCGGCTTTGGATAGTAGCCGAGCTTAACGGGACGCAATTGATCGCCGCAAGTGAGTTCGCCTTTCCCGTCGGCGGCGTTCACCACTTGTAATGCGGTGGGCGAATCGATGATTATTTTGATGACGCCGGCTTCGGACTTGAAATGGAGGACCGCGGGCTCCTTGCATTCGAGTTGAATGAGAGCGCCGGTGGCGTATGTCAGCGGCGTCCGGCGGAACTTAATAACATTGGGATCCTCGTCAATACCGAAGTCGCCGTCGTCCTCATGCGGCAGGAAGCTGGTTTGTTCGGCGGCGGAGAAGACAGGCGCGACCCGTTCCTTGGGCGGATCCTTCATCGCGAAGGCGAACAAGCGTTTGGACCGATCTTTCTCGACGTCGGTTGCGGAGAGCTTTACATACTGCGATGCCGCGCCCCGCGCTTCCTCGATTTTACCGAGATACCAGCAGGCCTGAATGAAGGTCGGGAACCAGGCAGGGACTTGCCGGTTAGAGATTTTCGGAATAGCCTTCAACCCGTCGAAGGCGGCTTGAAACTCGCCGCTGAACAAATTCTGTTCAGCCAGACGAATCCGGGCATCGCTGAAGGCGGGATACTTCTCGACGGAAACGCGGAGGGCTTCGCGCGCGGCTGCCTTGTCCTGAGTAAAAGCGGGAGCCCAAAATCCTAAATTGGGCTGCGTGGAGCCGAGCGCGCGCGCCTTCGCAAAGGCCGCTTCGACGCCTTCCGCCTTACCCATCCACCGTGCAAAGGTTAGTGCTTCCCATGCCTCGGGCCGGTCCGCCTGTAGTTTCGTTAAAGCCTCCAACCTCGCAGCGGCTTGATCATACTTGCGCCCGCCAATTATCAGTTCGGCGGTAGCCACGCCCCATTCATATTCAGTAATAGGCCGGGGCGCGACCTTCTCGTCCACTTTGTCGAACTGAACATCGTAGTTGACGACATTTACGGAACTGCCGCGAATATAGGACTTCAGGTCGTTTTCCACCTCACCGATGGACTTCTTATATACCGTTCGGAACGCATCCTCCGGGGTGGCTCCGCCGGCCAGCGCCGCACCGAGGGGACTGAATCCGTTGCGATAGCGAGTGTCGAGAACCAGCATGTGAACAAGAGCCCACGAGATGCCATAGAAGGGCCCGACGTGTTGGCGGCGGTTATAGAGCTTGGAGTCGTGTCCGGCGTCGACGACTTCGGAGAGCGGTAACCAGTCATTGCGGACGGTGAAAACATGTTCCGGAATCGGCGTCCCCACCCGCACGGTTTTCTTGATTTGCTCGATGTTTGAGTAAAGTTCCGCCACCCCTTCATTCATCCAAAGAGGCATCGGGGCATCGGTGTAACGCACCAGCAAGTGGACATACTCGTGAACCGTTACGCGGCGGTCATGGTCACCGGTCGAAGGACCAATTGCAATATAGTCGCGTTGCGGAAGCGCCGAATAGTGGGCGGCGGACACGGCGCTGGATGCGTGATCCCGATAGTCCTTTTCCTTCTGAAACACAACGATCCGCGGCTTGAGAATAGGATCCTTGGTGGCCAGGGTCTTTACGAAAAAGGATCGTGCACGCTCAAACTGCGCCAGGATCTCCTGGGCACGGCTGCGCGATCCATCGGTTATCAGTTCAAAGTGATCGGTCTCGTAGACCGCGTATTTCTCAGCGGCCGAGGCGACGGCGGAAACTGCTGTAAGCAAGAGTAGGAATCGTTTCATCGAGGAGCCACCGTGGATCGTTGTTAGTACTGTTCAGTATCTTAGCGCCTAACGGACAGCGACGGTGAGCCCGGCCTGACTCGTGAAATTGCCGGTGCTGACGGTGACAGGGACAGAAGTTGGCTTCCAGGCAAACGGTGCGCTACGAACAACAAATTGGAGATGATTTCGTAATGCGAACTTCCTGCTTTGCTAAGTGGGGTGTCCGTACATCATCTAATAGCGACCGACAGGTTACGCTGGCTCTGAGCAGTCCCGACGGTAACTTGCACCGGCACCGGACCGCTGTTGCTATTGTCCGGTATCTTAGCGTTAACTTGCATGAGTCCGGCAACCTGGCCCGGCGCGGCTCCGGCGTAGAGTACTTCGGCCTGTATGCCGCCCATATCCACGCGCACCGGCAACGCCGGTTTGGGGTAAACGCTATTGGCGATCTGGCCATCGGTGCCGGGCGGATCGGTTTGCCCTTCGCCGGTGAGAAAAAGGACGATGACGCTTCCTTTGGCGGCGGGATTCTGTGCATTGTTGAACGAGTTATCCTGGTTGAGGATCGCGCCCTGACCGGTGCCGGAAGAGTTGGCCGAGAAGACGCCGGGGCTGGCGGCAACGACCGGTATTGAGAAGGGTGCAGAGCGGACGCCCTTATAGTCGACGATGACTTGGGCGTTGGCGCCAGCCGCGGTTTCATAAGGAACGATGAAGCTGGTCTGGGCTTTGGAAACGTAAACGAGCGGAGCTGGCCGGTTATTGACGAAGACCTGGGTTTCGGAGAGCGTCTTAGCGAGCAGACCATTCGGGTCAAGCTGCGCGGTGGTCAAAGTATCGGGGCCGATGTTGGAACCGGCGATCGTGGCTATCATGCCGGGGCTGGCGCTGTTGGTATAGCTGGCGGCGTTGACGAAGCCTCCGATGGCGGGCTGCGGCTTGTCGGCGAAGCGGGCGACGAACGCATCGCCGATGGGAACGCCCTCGCCGCTGGAGCCGTAGGCTTGACGCTGGTAGGCTCCTGTGGTGACGGGCAGGTTGTCCGACGCGGTCAAGCCCGCCACCACGACGCTGTTATCGGGGAGGACATTCACGCTGGTGGCAACATCACCGCCTCGTCCGCCGAGTAGCGTCGAGGAGAGGATGGCGGCGCCGGCGGCGTCGATTTGCGTGAGGAAAGCGTCGCCAACAAAGAGCATGTCGGTCGGCGGCTGACCGGCAAGGGTTCGTTGAAGGGCGTCGCCGGTGGTGGGGAAATCGGTGGAGAGCGTGTGCCCGGCGACCCATACTTTACCGGCCGCGTCGACGGCCAGCGAGACCGCGCGATCATCACGGGACCCGCCGAGGTAGGTCGAGTAAGTGAAGCTCTGGCCGTTCGGCGCGATTTTGGTGAGGAAGGCATCGCCAGCGGGAAGGCGGGTCTCACCGCCGAGGCCTTTATAGACGGGCTGGAGGGAGCCCGCGGTGGTGGGAAAGTTCGTGGAGGTGGTACCGCCAGTTACGTAGGCGCTGCCCTGCGCGTCGACGGCGAGGCCAAGTAGAAAGTCGGTCTGGCGGCCGCCGAGATAGGTACTGTAAATAACGCGGTCTCCGGTGGGGTTGAGCTTGACGACAAAGCCATCCCCGTATTGGAATTCGCTCTGCCCTTGATTGCCGCCGAAGGCGGTTTGGGCCGCGCCCTGGGAAACGGGGAAGTTGGTGGAGCTGGTGACGCCGCCGACATAGGCATTGCCTTGCGCGTCGACGGCGATGGCGGTGCCGACCTCGTTGTCGGAACCGCCAAGGAATGTCGCATAGACGATCGCCGATCCAGCAGGGTTCAGTTTCGCGACGAATGCATCCGAGCCGGGGCTGGCCGGCAAAATCTGCGGGAGCATGACCGTCGTGCCGCTGCCGCGATAAGTGGATTGCGGCGCGCCTTCGGTGACTGGAAAATCGGTCGAGTTAGTCAGACCGGTGACATAGGCATTCCCGGCGGAATCGAGAGCGACGGAATAGCAACGGTCCGTGCCGCGTCCTCCGAGATAAGTGGAATAAACAAGGGCGTTGCCGGCGGGGTTCAGCTTAGTTACGAAGCAATGCCCCCGGTTCGACGACTGGGAAGTAAAAGTTGTCTTCAGAGCGCCTGGCGTGGTGGGAAAGTTATCGCTTTCGGTGACACCAGCGAGGAAGACGTTGCCGGAGGCGTCGACCGCGAGGCCGACGCCGTAGTCCCGATCGGCGCCGCCGAACTGGGTGATGTAGGAGACGCCGGTACCCTCCGGATTCAGCTTGGCGACGATGACATTGCCAGTGGTGGCGCCGGCGGCATTGGCCACGTAGGCACCTGGAGAGACGGGGAAACTGGGATCCCGCGTATATCCAGTGAGGTAGATATTGCCGGATGCGTCAGCGCCGGTCCGGGTTAGGATATCGAGGTCGGCGCGACCGACATAGGTCACGTACTGGACCACCGGGTCGATGATGAGAGGCTTCGAGTGGTCATAGACGCCGATGGAGAAGCCGGCGCGGCCATCGGCCTGGAGGCGATAGGCGCCTTCGATGCGGCGGCGGCCGGAAGCGGTTTCCTGGTAAAGAACGGGCTTATTCCAACTGACCTTTTTGCCGGCGATGGTGATTTCGAGGTTGCCGTCCGGGTCGACGCGAACGCCGTCGGAGCCGTGGAAGGCCATCATTATGCGGCCCGGATCGGCGTTGGGGGCGACGATGAAGTCGTGCTCCAGGATGCCGTTTCCGCCGTGATAGTCGACGTCGATCCCGGGATAGACCTCGCTGTAGCGAACGTGAGAATAGACGGGCACGCCGGTCAGCCATTTGGAGGCATCGGCGCCGATGAAGAAGTTAGCCAAGGTATCGGGCTTGCTGGCGAGCTTGGGCTTCGCGTCGGGATTGGCGCCGACGAGTTCGGCGCGAAGGACGGAGCCCGTGTACCCGAGCCAGTCGCGGACATCGAGAACGGCTTCAGTGGGGGTCAGATACAGTGTCAGCCCGGCGGTGCGGGCGACGAACTGGTATCGGAGGTCAGCCTGGCCAAGATTGTATTCGTAGGAGACGGGAAGCCCTCTTCGCCCCTCGCCCGAAGGGCCAATGGGCTCTGGTTTGGGTGAGCCACCAAAGATTAGGCTGCAAGCGGGGAGAAAGATGAATAGCGAGAGGGTCAACAACGTCAGTATTTTCACAATCCCTCCATTATGAGTGCCTCAGTGCCCGGAAGTATCATGCGCTGCCCACACGGGAAGTTACGCGGCGGCTTCGAGCCGGGCCTGGAGGCTGGGGATCATCTCAGCCAGGACCTCTTCGACACGTTCAACGAAGAGGAATTCGAGCTCTGCCTTGACAGTTTCGGGGACATCGCGAAGATCGCGTTCGTTGGCCTTGGGCAGGATGACCCGCTTCATGCCGGCGCGGCGGGCCGCCAGCACCTTCTCCTTAACGCCGCCGATCGGCAGGACAAGGCCGGTCAGAGTGATTTCGCCGGTCATAGCCGTATCGTGGCGGGCAGGGATTTTGGTATAGGCCGAGGTCATCGCGGTGGCCGCGGCGATGCCGGCTGACGGGCCGTCCTTGGGAATGGCTCCGGCGGGGACATGGACGTGGAGACCGAATTCCTTGAAGAGTTTCGGATCGAGGCCGAGTTCTTCGGCGTGCGACCAGATATAGCTCTGCGCGGTCTTCATCGACTCCTGCATCACTTCGCCGAGCTGGCCGGTGATGGTTAAGCCCTTGCCTTGCGGCAGTAGCGTCGCCTCGAGGTAGAGGACATCGCCACCCGCTTCGGTCCAGGCCAAACCGGTGACGACACCCGCGGGGATGTTCTTCCGGAAGCGTTCCGGCTGGATCAACTCCGGGCCGAGGAGATCGACGACCTGGGCCGGATCGATGGTCACGACCGGAAAGAACCCCTCGACTATTTTAAGGGCAACCTTGCGGATGACCTTGGCAATCGACCGCTCCAAGCGGCGGAGTCCAGCTTCGCGGGTATACCCGTTGATGATGAACTTCAAACCTTCATCGGTGAAGGTGATCTGCTCTGGTTTCAGTCCAGTTTCGGTGAGCTGACGCCCGATGATGTAGCGGTGGGCGATCTGTACCTTTTCCGCCTCGCTGTAGCCGGAGAGATGGATGATCTCCATGCGGTCGAGCAAGGGACGCGGAATGGACTCAAGCGAGTTGGCGGTGCACAGGAACATGACCTTCGAGAGGTCGAAGTCCAGGTCCAGATAGTTATCGCGGAACGTCTTATTCTGTTCCGGATCCAGCACTTCGAGAAGCGCGTGGGCAGGATCGCCGCGATGGTCGCGTCCAAGCTTGTCCACCTCGTCGAGGAGGATAACCGGGTTGCGCGTAGCGGCGCGGCGAATGGCCTGCAAGAGCCGGCCGGCCATGGCGCCGATGTAGGTGCGCCGGTGACCGCGGAGTTCGGCTTCGTCATGCATGCCGCCGAGGCTCATGCGCTCAAACTTGCGTCCCAGCGAACGCGCGACGGACTGACCGAGGCTGGTCTTCCCGACGCCTGGGGGCCCGACAAGGCAGAGTATGGGCGCCTTGGCATTTGGGTTCAATTTCATGACGCTCAAGTGTTCAAGAATTCGGTCCTTGACTTCTTTGAGCTCGTAGTGATCCTCATCGAGGATTTGGCGGGCATTTTTGATGTCGAGATTGTCCTCGGTGGTCGTGTTCCAGGGAAGCTCGACGACAAAGTCGAGCCAGCCACGGGTGACCTGGTAGTCGGGCGAGGCAGAGTTGGTCCGTTCCAGTTTCTTGAGCTCGCGGTCGAACTCCTTCCGGGCGGTTTCGGGCAAGCCTGCTTTCTCGGCCTTCTCACGAAGGGCATTCGCGTCGCCGGCGTCATCCCGATCGCCGAGCTCCTGCTGGATGGCCTTCATTTGCTGGCGCAGCGTATACTCCCGCTGCTCTTTCGTCATTTCGCTGCGGGCTTCGGTAGCGATCTTACTCTTTAGTTCAAGCACCTGGACTTCGTGTGAAAGGTACTTGTGCAACTCGCGAAGGGCATCGAGCCGGGTGGCGGCTTCGAGCAGGATCTGCTCCTTATCAACGGGGAGCGACATCATCGAAGCCAGGAGGAAAACCATGTGCAGAGGGTCTTCCTGGCCGCGCAGCACACGGGCCAGATCGTCTGAGGATTCCCCGTGAGCCAGATTGATGGCACGGGTGGCGAGATCGAGAATCTCGCGCTCCATTGCTTCAACTTCGGTGCCGGTATCTTCGGGCAGCGGCATGTTCTGGATGCGAGCGCGGAGGTAGATAGTCGAACCGTCTTCGTCGGAGACTTCGTCGAGCTTGATGAGCTTCGCGCGTTCCTCACCCATCACCATGAGTTCCATCATGCCGCCGTGGTGGCGCTGTACACGACGAACGACAGCGATCGTGCCAACCGTATAGAGATCGCTTTCCGCGGGAGACTCGACGGCGGAATCCCGTTGGGAGACGATGAAAATCTCCTTTTCCTCAGTGGCGAGAGCTGCCTCGACGGCGGCTTGCGTGGACTTGCGGCCAACACTTAATGGCAGCATAAGGCCCGGGAACAACACCGTATTTTTCAACGGCAGGACGGGCAGGCTGCGGAACTCTTCAGATTGGGCCATTGTTTCCTTCTTTCCTTAATTCCCTTTGTTATGCGACTGCCGAGATCGGAGGCGAGAAATCCAGTTCGCCGCGGAGCGGATTCAATTCGACTTTGATGATTTGGCCATCGCGGATGGCGCCGCTGATGAGCTTCCGGGCCAGCGGCGTCTCCACTTCTCTTTGGATGATTCGTTTGAGCGGCCGGGCTCCGAAACTTGGATCAAATCCATTGCGGACGAGCCAGCCCAAAGCGATATCGGAGAACTCGATGACGATGTGACGCTCGGCGAGGCGCTTGCGAAGGCCGTTGAGCTGAATCTTCACGATCTCCTTCAGGTGTTCCTCACTCAAAGCATGGAATACGATGGTTTCGTCGACGCGGTTCAAAAATTCCGGCCGGAAGGCCACGCGGAGTTCTTCCATCACGGCGCGCTTCATGCGCTCGTAGTTATCGCCTTTCCAGTCGCCTTTGTATTCCAAGATGCGCGGGCTGCCGATGTTACTCGTCATGATAACGATGGCGTTCTTGAAGTCAACGGTCCGGCCCTGGCCATCGGTCAGGCGGCCGTCATCTAGGACTTGCAGCAGGATGTTGAAGACATCCGGATGAGCCTTTTCGATCTCGTCGAATAGGATGACCGCATAGGGGCGGCGGCGAACGGCTTCGGTCAACTGGCCACCGTCTTCAAAGCCGACGTATCCTGGAGGCGCGCCGACGAGCCGGGAAACCGTGTGTTTTTCCTGATATTCGGACATATCGATGCGGATCATCGCATGTTCGTCATCGAAGAGAGACTCAGCCAAGGCGCGGGCGAGTTCGGTCTTGCCGACACCGGTAGGACCGAGAAAGATGAACGAGCCGATGGGGCGGTTGGGATCCTTGAGTCCGCTGCGGGCGCGGAGTACGGCGTCGGCGACGGCGTTGACGGCTTCCTCCTGTCCGATGACGCGGCCATGCAATTCCTTCTCCAGGTTCAGTAACTTCTGATTGTCTCCGGCGAGTAACTTTGTAACCGGCACTCCGGTCCAACGGCTAACCACGGCGGCGATATCTTCGTCGCTGACTTCCTCTTTGATGAGGCGCGAGGATTCACCATCCGAGAGGCGTTCGCTTTCCTGGGCGAGTTCCTTTTCCAACGCGACCAATGTTCCGTACTTAAGCTCGGCGGCTTTGTTGAGATCGTACGCGCGTTCGGCGCGTTCGATGTCGGATTTGGCCGTTTCGATCTTCTCTTTGATCGCGCGAAGGCCGTCGACCGCCTTCTTCTCGTTCTGCCACTGGGCGCGGAGGCTGTCGGCCTGGCCCTTGAGTTCGGCGAGTTCCTTTTCGAGGCGGGCGAGGCGGTCCTTGCTGGCGGCGTCGGACTCCTTTTTCAGTGCCTCGCGCTCGATTTCGAGTTGCATGACGCGGCGCTGCACTTCGTCGAGTTCGCTGGGAACGGAGTCGATTTCGGTACGCAACTTGGCGGCGGATTCATCGACCAAGTCGATGGCTTTGTCGGGCAAAAATCGATCGGTAATATAGCGGTTGGATAAGACGGCCGCAGCGACCAAGGCCGAATCCTTGATGCGGACGCCGTGATGAATTTCATACCGTTCGCGAAGGCCGCGAAGGATAGAGATTGTGTCTTCCACGCTGGGCTGATCCACCATCACGGGTTGGAAACGGCGTTCGAAGGCCGGGTCTTTCTCGATGTATTTGCGGTACTCGTCGAGAGTGGTGGCGCCGATGCAGTGCAGTTCGCCGCGGGCCAGGAGCGGTTTCAGCAGATTACCGGCATCCATGGCGCCCTCGGCCTTGCCTGCGCCGATGACGGTGTGGAGCTCGTCTATGAAGAGGATGATCTTTCCCTCAGCGCTGGTGACCTCTTTAAGGACCGCTTTGAGGCGTTCTTCGAATTCACCGCGGAACTTGGCGCCGGCGATGAGTGCACCCATGTCGAGCGCGACGATCTTCTTTTCTTTGATGCCTTCGGGGACGTCGCCGCGCACGATGCGATTGGCGAGTCCCTCCGCGATGGCCGTTTTGCCGACGCCGGGTTCGCCGATGAGCACCGGGTTGTTCTTGGTGCGGCGGGAGAGAACCTGGATGACGCGGCGGATCTCTTCGTCGCGCCCGATGACCGGATCGAGCTTGTTTTGCTGCGCGAGCTGGGTTAGATCGCGACCGTACTTTTCCAGCGCTTCGTAGGTGACTTCGGGGTTCTGCGTGGTGACGCGCTGCGAACCTCGAATTTCTTTAAGCGCGGTTTCGACTCGCGCTCGCGTGAGGCCGAACTCTTTAAGCAGTTTTCCGGAGGGGCCTGAGTCGCTGGTGAAGGCGAGGAGGAGGTGCTCAACGGAGACGTAGTCGTCCTTTAATTTCTTGGCTTCGGCCTCGGCGTCGGAGACTATTTTGGTTAGACGAGTGGTGACGTAGAGGGACTCGGCGGACGGGGTGTTCGAGACTTTGGGAAGTTTATCGAGCTCCTGGACGACCCGCAGGGAGAAGGTATCGATCGGGACATTGGCCCGTTTCAGAAGCGAAGGGACAAGGCCCTGGTCCTGCCGGAGGAGGGAGGCGAAGAGGTGTTCAGCGTCGAGCTGGTTATTGGAATTTTGGACCGCGATGGACTGAGCGGAGCGGAGTGCATCTTGCGATTTTTCGGTCAGCTTGTTGAGATCCATGATATGAGTGCCTTTCTATCAATTAAATTCAGTGTACCATCATAAAGATTCAGAAACAATGACTTCTGATGGCGTTCGATCTTCGGCGGCGGCGCGCCGACGAGCCTCGTTTTGGAGTTGGCGGCCGCGCCGCCAAAAAGCGTGACATGCGCCGGAATCGGGTGCCGACTTTCTTTGTTTTCAACACATTGTGGGATCATCCGCTGGTGGAGCCCAGTGGCTGTCAGCCACCCAAAAAGGAGAGGGGGCCGGTCTGTCGAATGGACAGACTGGCCCCCTCAATTTCAGTATGAGGCCGGCGTCAAGGCTATTTGCCGTCACCAAAAGTCAAGTTATTGATTCTATGGGGAATATATATCTACAAACCACTTGATGAACGAATATCAATCTGCGTTTCGCGATCCGTCCGAGGTAAAAGCCGGCGTGTTTAGGTTTTGTATAGCCAGGGTTCGCGACCAACGGCCACATTCCTGGCAGCGCTCTCGACCGGCGGCTTCGCTGGCACCTTATTTGAATCTTCTCAATAAACCGGGGGGGGCGATTACGGAGCCCCCCACGAAGGACTGAGATTAATCGTTTTGGCTCGTTGTTGGATCAGTTCCGCCAGCGAGGGCATCTGCCGCGCGCCACTGA
>Ga0105046_10004106_pt1 | contig 23153 bp, 18 predicted proteins | sample MAT03_FD_78385 | JGI IMG/M metagenome (GOLD analysis project Ga0105046, IMG submission 78385) | Freshwater microbial communities from Lake Fryxell liftoff mats and glacier meltwater in Antarctica - MAT-03 (megahit assembly) | ecosystem: Environmental > Aquatic > Freshwater > Ice > Liftoff...
AAGCAGATGGAGACATCAAAGGGCATGCGCTGGCCGCAGGTTTACGATGGGGGATTTTGGAAGGCACGAATCGCCGAGCTTTACGCCGTTCAGTCAATACCCGCAACCTACTTGGTTGATGGCGATAGTGGGTTGATTTTGGGGATTGGGTTGCGGGGCGCAAAGCTGGGGTCCACCATCGAGGAAGCCTTGGCGAAGAAGCGAACGCCTTAACCTTCGATGTAGCTCACTTCTGATGCGTGCGTGAACCGCTGCGGGTACATCCGGCAGGAACCGCGGCGGTAAACAACTTTAATGGTGCTGGCGGTGTCGCGACAGCGCAGAAGCTTGCTGGTCGCACTTCGCTGGACCCGGCTATTAATTTTGAGCTTGAGCCTGTGATCTTTCAGATCGGCCTCGAATATCTGTCGAGCGTTGTGATGGAGCGGCGTGTGATTGGTGTGGGGGCGCCGATTGATGGGTTGACACGGAACTCAGAGAACGGGGCACGTATTGGTCGGTGGGTTCGAGACTTGGAGGATCGTTCGGGCGCGATCCTGGCGAATGTTGTTGTGGTGCCAGCGGAGATTGTGGTGATACCTTCGCCGGGTGTCGCTGCGGTGGTGATGTTGGGAGCTGGGATGTTGCGGATGGTTGGAATAAGGCGGCGGCGGGGGACAGAACTGCGAGAGCCGCGCCGAGTAGAATGCTGAGCGGGAGTTGCAACGGCGCATGCTCGTTTGTGCAGCGGCTGCGCGTCCCTAAAAACGTCAGGGCCAGAATCGCCACGGCTGGGAGGATGACATAACTTCTTCAGGCACAAGCATCTTGCGAATGGCACGGGCGAGCTGCGAAACTCCTTGGCCTGAAGGGCGTTGGGAAAGATCGCCCGCAGGAGTGGCACCTGCTTGAGCCCCGAGGACATCTTCGCCCAAGTGCAGCGATGCCAGGGCAACGTTTGGCGCATTTGGCAGCAGTTTATCGGACGGGTGGTGGAATGCTGGGGTGAGGTCGGCGCGGAGATGAATATTCAGCCGCGGCAGGCTGGCAAGTTCGGGATAGCAGCGGGCGAAGGCGGGGTGTGCGAGCAACTCGGCGGGGTGTGCGAGTGGTGAGGGTGAGGTGGGGTCGCTTACATCCAGGATAAGGTCGGCGTGGGGCGTGAGTGAGAGTGCAAGGGCGATCGCGGCCTGCTCAATAGGATCATCGCTCACGCGCAGTCCGGGGCAGTCTATGTAACGTAACGTAAGCCCATCGAGGGTGAGATGAACACCAACATAATCTCGGGTGGTTCCCGGCGCATCGGCGACGATGCTTACAGTGTCACCCGCGAGGCGATTGAGAAGGGTAGACTTGCCGATATTGGGCCTACCCAGCGCCAGTACCAGCGGGGGATAGATGAGCCTTGAGAGTGTTCGGTCGCGAGGTGTTGGGGGTGGAGTGGTTGCGGGTGTAAGTCCCGCGGCGTCAAATCGAGCTGGTTGTGCAAGCAGAAGGTCAATGGCCGCAGGACTTATCGCTTGGGCGAGGGCTTCTGTTATAAGTTGATCAAGCGTGGCATCGGTTGAGAGCAGGGGATCAGGCAAGGATTGATGCAGGCCCGCGGCGAGGAGGCGGGTTTGTAACTCTGCGAGCAGTGCACACCCGCCGTGGGGCATTAACTGAGCGTGGGTTGGCGACCAGCGGACGATGAGCGCGTGGTCGAGGTTGCAGAGCGTGCGCAGGTAGGGGCGGCCAAGCGGTAGCTGATCGAGGCCGACCGCCGCGGCGAAGGTGGCAAAGTCGCCGATGACATCAATTATGGCAATCGCACCGCTGGCGGTGATTGGGGAAGCGATACGCCAGCAGACCTGCGATGAGAGAGGAGTGAGGGGGTTGGAGGGGTTGGCGGGATTGGGAGGTAATGTAAGCGACGCAGGGGAGGGCGAAGAGGCGGTTGGCGGTGGCTGAGGTTCGGGCACGGTGTCGCGGGGGTGCTGGGTTGTGGGGAAAGCGAAGTTGTAAGCCAGCGAATTTAAGTGAGCGGATATAAGTGAGTCAAGATTAGGGGCGCGAGGCTTACAGAGTGCAGCTAGGGCGCCCAGACATTGGCGATAGACTTATGTTCGTGGACCGGAACGGGAGAGGGAACGGCAGAGGGGGAGGATGGCGAGGCCGGGGAGGCCACAGTTTGGGCGGAGAGTGTAATTCGACCCTCGGCCAAGCCGGGGAAGTGCTCGCCCTGCCAGCTTGCGGGATACTTAGGATCGTCCAGGCCGAGCGCCGCCTTGGTGGGGAAGAGAGGCCGGAAGGTGTCACACATCACCGCGAGTTCGCCGGTGTAGGTGGCGGCGAGTGAGGCCTCGATGGTTCCGGGGTGCGGGCCATGGGGGATGCCCTGGGGGTGGGCGGTCATGGAGCCGACTTCGATGCCCTTGCGAGAGCCAAAGTTACCTTCGACGTAATATAATACTTCATCGCTATCAAGGTTGCTGTGGTTGTAGGGAACCTTAATGGCCTGGGGGTGGTAATCCAACATCCGGGGGCAGAAGGAGCATATTACAAAGTTGTGCGCCTCGAAGGTCTGGTGGATTGGCGGGGGCATGTGCAGCTTGCCGGTGATGGGCGAGAAGTCCGCGATATTGAAGGCGTATGGGTAGTAGCATCCGTCCCACCCGACAACATCGAGTGGATGGTAATGATAAGTGTAAGAGTGCACGTGGTTGCGGGCCTTGATGCGCACCTCGTGGTCGCCCCGCTCGTCGAAGGTCATCGCGAGGCTTCGGGAGGGATCATGGATCGGCAAACGTAAGTCGCGCTCGCAGTAGGGGCTGTGTTCCAAAAACTGGCTGGTAGTTTTGGAGACGTAGCGGGGGGGCGGCCCGATGTGCGAACCGTTCGCGGTTTCGATCAGGAGAAACTTGCCAAAGGGCATTGACTCTACCGGGGGCTCACCCTCGATCGCGACGCGAGCATCCCAGACAAATCGGTAGATAACACCTTTGGGAATAATAATATAATCTTTGGGTCCAAAGGCGATAGCTCCCATCATCGTGTAAACGACCCCGCTCCCAAAGTGCACGAAGAAACACTCATCGCCCTGGCCGTTCTTGAAATGATAACCCATCTGCTCGAGCGGATTACAAACCGCCATTTCCGCATCGGCATTCCCGAACAAAACCACGCGCCCCGTGACACTATCCCCCGCTGGCGCGAGCGGCGCGGTCTTGATGTGTCTCATCCGCATCGTGTCGGTTTCGACATACTCCGCAGCGGTAGAGTACTCTTTTTTCCAGCCGTAGACCTGGGTCGGTGGGTGAATGTGATACATCGTCGAGCTAGGCCCGACAAAGCCCTCCGTGCCGAACAGCTCTTCGGAATAGAGCGCGCCGTCGGGCCGGCGGAACTGCACGTGACGTTTTTGCGGCAGCAATCCCAGTTTGGTGTAGTACGGCATTACCCATTATAGAAGCCCGGCTTGGGCCAACACCCCGGTAAAAAAAGCCGCCTGCTATGCGGCCCCAAGTGGGTTTGGCGAGCAGGCGGCTGAGATTACTTAACGCTTTTTGCGAGATCCGTGTGGTGAGTTCGGGATGATCAGCCGCAGCCGCCTGCGGTCCAAACGATGAAGAAGGCTTCCACATCGCCACCGTCGACGCCACCACTTAAGTCAACATCGGCGGTTGCATCCGAAGCGACCCATGCCGAAAAGAAGGCTTCCACGTCGCTGCCATCGACGCCACCGTTCTGGTCAAAGTCCGCTGCGCACGACGAGGCGGCGCAACTACGAGGTGTGCTGCTGAGTGAGCGGGGGTTGGGCTCGACGAGATCAAAGTCCGCAAAGTTCTGATCCGAATCCTGGCACCCATCGAGCTTACGAAGCGCACCCCGACTTACGTTTGTGTTCAGCGTGCTGCTCCCGCCCTCGGAGCAGTTGGCGCGCAGGCCGTAACCGACAAAGTCGATGACGGCGGGATTATCGGTAGGGCACTCGGTACCTAAGAGTGTGGTGTTGCTCACTAACGCGAGCTTGCCATCGGTCTGACCCACGCCAAAGCCGGGGTTGAGCGCCAAGTCCGGAATGAAAGGTGCTCCGTACTGTCCGATGGTGCTATTGGCTTGGATCAGATAGTAACCTCCAGCGGGAATGATCGTCCCGCTGTTGAAGATCGCCATGTTGTCGGGCACTTCAAACGCGGCGGAATCGCTGGCATATTGCAGGCTCCAGCCGCCGATATCCACGGGAGCGTCGGTGCGGTTGTGGAGTTCAACGAAGTCGCTGTTCCAAGGTGAGCCGAAGTTACCGCCGCCGCCGAAGATCTGGCTGATGACCACCCGCGCGGTCGAAGTGCCGCTGCAGTCGACAACGCTGAATCCTTCGGTATCGGTGCTCGACCGGCCCTGCGCGTCGGTTACAGTTAAGGTTACAGTTTTGGTGCCGGGAGTTACGTCGCCCCCGATCGCGGCGAGGAAGTTAAACCGGCCATCGCCAGCAACCGGATCGCCGTTGGTGCCGTCATCAAATAACTGCTGAGTGGCTGATCCGCCAATGGCTGTGAGGTCGCCGGAGACGGTAATGTCGGTGCTCGGCGGCGAAACGCCAGGGCGGGTATCGCCTTCGATTAAAAGCGTGCCCACGCCGAAGCTACACGCTGCCTTGGGGAGGGTGTCAGTCTCGACGGTGGGGTTCGATCCCAGGAGGTCTTGCGCGACCGTCACCATATCGAAGCGGGCCCGACCGCCGTTGTTGTAGGGTACCGCCCCGCTGGTCTGGTATTGACTGGTGTTGGGAGCGAAGATCGCGACAATGCGGAACGCGAAGTTGGGATTGTTGCTAACGCCGGAGATAAGCGAAAGGTCGGCGGTGCGACCTTTGTACCAAACGTCGCCGTCGTTGCTCGCCTCAAAGATACCGCTGTTCTCAAGCCCGGTAGTGATAAAGTTGGTGCCGTTGGTGGTGTATTGAAACTGAACAAATCGGGACATTCGGTTGCTGTGACGAATGTCAAACTTAACAACGATGTTCTGGTAGCCCACGGTGCTCGTGGAGAACCTCACACCGTTTACGCCGCTGTTCTGTCCCTGCTGCGCCCAAGGCGAAAGATCCAGGGCCGCGTTATCAAAGTCGGCGGCGGGGTCGCTGCTGCCGCCATCGGCGGTGCCGGAGCGGTAAGCGATATTTGGCGTTCCGAGTTTGATGATGGTGCCCGTCCCGATGTTGGTGCTCAGCGTTCCGATTGTCGGGGAACCGGCGTTGCCGTTTGGGGTATTAAAGTTCCATTGGGTTATAATCTGTCCGGTCGCCGCACCGGCGAGCAGGACGAGCGCCGAAGCGGCGCGAACAATGAGCTTACGAGTATTTTTCATGGTGATCTCTTCCTTAACAGAATCTAATTGTGTTTGAATCCGCGCGTGGCGACTAGACGGGCTCTCCTCGCTGGAGAGCCTAAAAGTCTAATCCGCCCTGGGTCAACCAGCCGCCAAAGACCTTACCTTCAAGTTCATCGTACTTGATAGTCGTAATTCCGTTCATCATCGCGTTGATAGCGTTAAACTGCCCGTCGCGTGTGGAATCCGTGAACGTAGAAACATGACCGTCGGCGAATGCTAAGTTGCCATTGACGCGATCATGACCGAAAAGTCCGCCAACCTTGGAGCTCTTGCCGTGTACCGGGCCCCAGCGGTTGTACGACTGCCTCCCCCACACACGCCCGCGGCCCGGAATCACCGCCTGCGTTGGCCCGTCGGTAAGCGACTTCGCGCCTGGAATTCTTTCGCCGCGATAAATAACATATTCGGTCTGCTCGTTCATCCAAACCGCCCCATCGCCGAAAAGAGGCACCATCGAGGTGGGGGCCTTCGAAAGAGACTTTTCATTCAGCGGTCCGATCACGCTTGCGATGTCTTCAACTTCCACTGCGATGTTCGGATCGGTGCTCTTCATGGCCGTGTAAGCCATGTACCACGACTGGCAATAGTTTGTGTTGAAACCTTCGTCGATCAACGAGTCCACCTCGGCGGAGCTAAACGTCCGATAGACCGGGCCATCGAGGCGCTCTGGGGCAAGCCGATTGCTCGCTTTCGCAGGACTGCTGGGGCAAAGTAACTTTCCCGGGTTCGCGTAACCGCCCAGCAGAAAATCCGCCACCCATCCCTTCTCGTTAATCGCGCCGTAGCCGCGGTTCAGGCGATTATCAAAAGGACCGGTGCAAAAGAATCCTTTCTGATCGTTCGCGTGCGTGAGCCCGGCCATCCCCAACTGACGTAAGTTGCTCATGCACTTGGTCGTGCGTCCGCTCTCCCTCGCGGCCCCGAGTGAAGGGAGCAAGATCCCAATCAAAAGCGCGATGATCGCAATTACTACCAGCAGTTCAATCAGCGTAAACCCCCGTCTCCGCGCAGCAAGCGGCGGACACCAGCAAACCCCTGAGCTCTTCCTTAAATTCACGCGTGACGAGTATGTGTTCATAAATTTTCAGCGACCGAGCAAACGGGCAGACCAGCGAATTCCGCTAAGACCCAACGTATTCCGAAGTACCTGCCGAGACGCCAGAAGCCCAGACAACGGACGAGGTTGTCAATAGCATTGCTAGTGCTGACCCTTTATCCTCTTCGACCCCATTCCCTCGAACTTGTTTCTCCCTTAATTTCCCGCGACGCCTGCACCTCGCATTGTTCAGCAGCGACGACGCTTTAAAGTTCTTCGCCAGCCCTGCCCTTATCGCCGAAGCTCGCTCCACATTCCTGCAACGTCGCACCACTCCAAGGAGGCTGACCTCCAACCGATCCCCTGTAACGTAACCCGAAACTATAGCAATTTTGCCCGCAAAAGAAAGGGTAAGATTGTTAAGGTTGCGCAAAGATACGCGCACGTGTCACGCCCAAGTAGAAGAGGCTGATCGGTACACGTAAGGGCATCCTACCATCCGTCCATGTGGCACGCGCTTTTGTTAATCCCGCCCCGCCTGGTTTGGCTCTCGCAGGATCTGGTGCAACAGCCGTTGAAATACACACCGGCCGAACGGGACTCGCTGGGCCGCTGGGCGTTGCTGATGCTCGTGCTGATTTTCATTCTACTTTTGACGGTCATCGGGATGCTGTGGGTCGTGCTCGTCCGCCGTCGGATCGGGCGAACCGGCACGCCACGGGCGGAACCCTCATTGCGCGCCGATGCGTGGGCCGAAGCGGGGCGAAGGATGCCAGTTCCCTCCAGCTTGGACGAGGACGACAGTACTGAACGAGCTGCGGGAGGGGCGGCGTTGCGGGCGGATTTGAATGCCTCGCCGGATCCCAGGCAGGTCACGCCGAATGTTTTCTCGGGACGGCGGCCAGTTGCGTTGGTCACAGGCGGGGCCCAGCGGGTGGGCCGGGCCATCTGCCTCGAACTCGCCCGCGCGGGCTGTGACATTCTATTAACTTATAATAGCAGCGAGGCGCAAGCAGAATCGCTCGTGGCGGAGCTTAAGAGCGTGGGGGCACACGGGGTATCGCATCGAGTGAACTTCCTCGATCTTGATGCGGTGGAAGTCTTCGCCGACTCGTTGCGTAAGTCGCTCCCGCGCTTGGACGTGCTTGTTCATAACGCCTCGGTCTACGCAGCGACGCCCCTCCGCGATCTGGCGACGCACGAAGCCATTCAGCAACTGAGCATCAACGCGCTCGCGCCACTGATACTTACATCACGGCTCTCGATTCTGCTGCGGCAGAGCCGCCTGCCGGGAGGGGGAGCAATCGTCGCGCTGGCTGACATCCATGCGATGGGCAGGCCGCGCCGCGGTTTCATCGCGTACTCGATGTCAAAGGCTGCGCTGGTTGAACTCGTCTATGCGGCGGCGCGCGAGCTGGCTCCCCATGTTCGCGTGAACGGCGTCGCGCCGGGGGTGGTCGCCTGGCCAGCGGACGGAGCGGATTCAACGCAAGCGGAGCAGGAGGCATATCTTAAGCGAGTTCCGTTGGGAAGGAGCGGGGTGCCGGAAGATGCCGCAAAGGCGGTCCGGTGGCTCGCGATGGAGGCCAACTATACCACCGGTCAGATCTTGCGTGTGGATGGCGGACGGTGGATTACTTAATATTAAGTTAGATAGACCGAGCATACTTGGGCGCGTCAGCAGGCCGAAATCGACCACTGATCAAAGAATGAACCCACATCCCGGCCATCGACGCCACCATCGTTGTTGACATCGGCGATGAAATCTCCATCAGTCCAAGATCCGAAAAACTCTGCCACGTCTTGGCCATCTACTCCACCGTCGCTATTGAAGTCGCTCACGCACGAGGGGCGGACGATCGAGAGCAGCTCGCGCTCTGCCAGCGCAAAGTAGGCATCGTCGGTGAGGTGATTGCGGTCAAAGCCATTAAGCTGATACCAGATGTTGGCGAGCATCTCCGGCGCATTTGTAAGTTTATCAAGCCGGATCGCGCAGGTGCGCGGGTTGGCCAGGGCGACCGCCTCGGCCCGGCTGCGATAACCCCTCAGGCCGTTCTCATCGGGCTCCGCGACCGGATGAGAGGGGGTCAGCAGAAAGTAAAGTTCATCCGCGGGCCATCCGTTCTGGGCCCATGTTCCCCGTATTTTGCTGATGATAAACTGTAAGTTGTCTTCATAGGCCGCTGCCGAACTCCCCGGTAAGAACCCGCGGGCGATCGACGCCTCAGTTTCACTCCGGTCATTCAATCCCGAGTTGATTCTTATCAAGACGGCCTTGGTCTCGCCCTGGGTAGCCCGCACGCTTGAGAAGAAGAGCGACAGCGTTTGATCGCTTGAGGCCTGAAGTGCCGCGGCGACATCACGGAGCGACTGGCTGCCGCGAGCGTAGAGCGTGTTCATCGCCGCGCCGGTCTGGCGCGTTTGGCTCTCGCATCGGACGTAGTAACCAATGAAAGGCCCGACCACGCCGCCGCTCATCGGGGCAGGGCGCAGCGAGAAGCCCCGTGTTCGCGCGGCCGAAGCAGTCAGCGAAATGCTGCCGGTTGCTACCCGGAAAGCGGATGCATCGCCAGTTCGGGTCGTCACGACCGGGCCGGTAAACACCGTGTCAAACGGGTGCGACTCGTACCGCATGAAGGGTTGAAAACTTCCCGCACCACTGCCAGAGAACAATCCGTAAGAGAAGTGAAAACGCAGCGGTCCGTTGAGCGGCAACTGGCTGTTGTCTCTAAGAAGAAAGCCCACGATGCTTCTGGTTGCAACGCTCTGCCCGCTGGGCACATACAGGTAGTTAAGCGGGACGAGTCCCGATGAAAAGCTGTTGAGATACGCATCGGCGCTCGCGGGCGCCCCGTTGTAAGCAAATCCGCCGTTCACGATGCTCGGCATGGACTCATATCCAAAGCCACTGCCTGCACCACCCCCGCTCGCTTCACCAAAGCTAACAACGCCCGTGGCATAGATGCCGTACCTTCGCTCCAAGGCTTTGTGCCACCCCTCATCCCATCCGTTGGACCGTTGCAGTTGATTGGAGTCGCCGATTCCCACCATGTCTACTCGCATTGTCTTCGCGAGGTCGAAAAAGGGCCGAACCGCGTCGCCGTTGATTACCGCTGGCTGCCCCGCCGCCGCGGCCGCCAAAAGCAGAAAGGCCAACCCAGGCAACACGAGGCTCCGCCATCCTCCGTCGCACCGCACGGGTACCGCGGCCCTACGCCCGGGGCCGGGGGTGGCAAACTTAAAAGGTGGGTTGGTCATTGCAATAAGTATCCGCATCGCTGGGGCATGAGGCGGGCACTCGCCCCGAAATTCGTAGCGAAACTCAAGTCGTCTGTGCAATAAATGGTTCTCGGACCAGTTTGACTTTCTCGGGGTCGCCGGCTTGCCCGCCAGGTGCGATAGCCGTGCGCCCCAGAATCTTGAGCGATGCAGGCGAGCAGGCACGAGCCTCTGCTCGCTCGCTTGGGCGGTCGAACGAGGTGCACGAATAGGCAGAAAACTGGTAGATGTATACAATCGACGCTATTCTTCGTAGGTAACCCTAACTTCGGGGTTAGTTTCAGCACACCCGCAGTCTGACCCCCAGTCCAAACCCCGCAGTCTGACTTCACAGTTTAACATAGTTACTACTCACAACTATCCATGCCGGAACCATCATCACCCAGCTCCGAACATGGCGCATCGACTCCCCCGCCGCTTTCAATAATTGCCTTCGATGATGATGACGACTTTCGCCAATACATCCGTTCCGTGCTCGAAGCCGACGGCCACGAGTGCCGCGTTGTAGGCAGCCAAGAAGAGTTCTTTGAGAGCTGCGAACGACAACTGCCAGAGGTCGTCTTGCTTGATCTCAACATGGGCCGCGAGAGCGGCACGCAGGTACTGACGCAGATCCGCCAGCGATGGCGCAAGCTATGCGTTATCATAATTACTGGCTATCCGACGCTTGAGGGGATGCGTCAAACCTTTAAGCAAGAGGTCTTTGATTACCTCGCCAAACCCTTTTCGGTCGACGACCTGCGTAAGTGCCTGGCGCAGGCGGCCGAACAACTTAATCTTGGTCAGCGACCCCAGGACCGCCTGCGGATGGAGATCGGCCGGCAAGTCCGCCTCGCTCGAACCCAGAGGGGGTGGACCCTCAAAGAGCTATCAGAGGCGGCCGACGTAAGTGTAAGTCAGCTGAGTTCCATCGAGCGAGGGGCCCATCTGCCCAGCATCGAATCGATGGTTGCCATCGCGATTGCGATGGAGCAACGTCCCTCGGATTGGATTCAAGCGGCGGGCCTTTAACACGTTCATTCCACACACCAAGCCCCGGTGTACAAGCGCTGGCCCCTGGTTGCCCGACTTTGCACAGTGCTTTAACTAGCGTACGCTATGTTCGCCTGCTTACACCAACCGCTAGCACCAAGGCACGCAGCCCCCTCACCCCCTTTGACGCGGCGGCGTTATCCCCTAAAGCCGTCGCTGGCTCACAGGTAAGCGATATGGCTAACCCGCCTGCCGAGCGTGCGGATTTTGCCGCGTGGATTGGGAACAGCGCTGAGCGGCCCAGCTCAACCCCCGCCGGTGCCGAGCTTCCCCAGCAAGCAGGCCCCGCCCAGGGTCCGGTACCAGCACTCCTGTTCACGGCGTTTGAGCCGAGCGGCGACGATCACGCCGCGGCGGTGATCACCGAACTTAAGCATCGCCATCCTAACTTAATAATCTACGCCTGGGGTGGCCCCAAGATGGAGAAAGCGGGGGCCACGATTCAGGAGCGAACCGGCGAAGACGCCGTGATGGGGCTTCCGGGCGTTGCCAAGGTACTCGAACACCTCCGCATTAACGCCAGAATCGATGCCTTTATGAAGGCGAACAAAATTACGGTGCATGTGCCGGTTGATTCACCATCTGCGAATATTTCAATCTGCGGCATCGCTAAAAAGCACGGCGCTCGGGTGGTTCACTTAGTAGCGCCGCAAATATGGGCATGGGGGCGTTGGCGGATTCATAAGCTCCGCCGCGTTACGGACATGCTTTTGTGCATTCTCCCCTTTGAGGAAGAGTTTTTTCGTAAACGCTACATCCCCGCTCGATTCATCGGTCACTTTCTCTTTGATAAACCGATCGACACCGTCGCGGCGGACGAGCGTGGCGTCGGATTTAGCGACCAAGGTGAGCCGCGTATTGCGATGATGCCCGGCTCTCGCCCTGACGAACTCAAACGCCATTTTCCCGTTCTATTACAGGCCTTCAGGGCGCTGCTTGCGAAGTACCCCCACGCGCGCGGCGTTGTCGCGGCGACCAACGATCGCGTCGCCACATACTTGCGCGCCATGGCGAGTGAAAACGGCGGTTGGCCCGATCAACTCCGCGTGGTAGTTCAGGATACCGATGCGGTTATTCGTTGGTGCCAAGTCGCCATGGTCAAGAGCGGCACCATCACCTTACAAGTCGCCAAGCAGCAGCGGCCGATGATTGTTTTCTACAAGAAGAGCAATCCGCTGATCTATCTCCTCGCACGCCTTGTGCTGGCAACCAAAGTCTTTTCGCTACCCAATATCCTCGCTAGAAAACGGATCATCCCCGAGTTCATCCCGCATTGGGGCGGCCCAGCTCCGCTTATCCGTGCCGTTGAAGATCTCGTTGATCACCCCGGAACCGCCGACCTCCAGCGATACGACCTCGCGGCGATCCTGAAACCCTACGAAAATATGAATGCCGCGTCGCTCGCGGCGGACAGCATCGAGGAATATGCGGGTTTAAGGCTTCCATCAAGCGGTTACAAGGGCAGGATCACTAGTAACGCCTAAATCTTCGCGCCCTCTCCAGCGTACGGCGCGTCAGAAAAGGGCATGAGGGCAAAGTTTTCAATTGTCACATCCAACGAGAGTGCTCCAAACACTTACCGTAAGTGCATCCGTATCCTGCCATGGCCGTACCATCTTGTGGCGTCCTGCCCCGAAGCTGTGCGCAAAGCTGGTCCGGGCGCGATGTTTGGTGTAGTGAATTGCACTCGCGGCGTCGTCAAGCATTTGGGTATCTCTTTGGTCCTCTTATTTACGAGCGTGTCATCATGATTCTCCCAGAACGAAAAACCCGCTTGGCTAAACGATCTGACGCTGACGCCCCTGCGCAAACTCACCGATCGCGAGGTTGTGTGCGGGCGGGTTTCACCATCATCGAGCTGTTAGTGGTGATCGGAATTATTTCCGTCCTCGCGGCGATTGTGCTGGTGGCGGGTGGCAAGGTGCTGGAGGGCGGTAAGCAGACTTCAACCCGCGACGTGATCCGGATATTAGATACCTCGCTTGAAGCTTATATAGCGGGGAGCGGCGGATTGCCCGCACCTTTGGTGAAGGTTAGACTTACCCGCGATGAGAACGAAGCGCCGAAAATCCTGCCGGTTGCAGATGCGCGCGTTGGGGATAACCTCCCCCCGCCTGCTTCCCCCACGCCCTCTTTGGCGATGATCAATAGTGCAGGTTTATATTTCCTTCAGGCGGCGTCGGTTCCGTCGGCTAAATCACACCTTGACGCCATCCCCCCGAAGTTTCTTCAACGCCGGTCGGTCACCGGATCGCTTGACGCAGCTACTAACTTAATTTCAACGCCCATTGATGCCTGGGGCGAGCCGATCCGGTTCGTGATGCCCGGGTTTGATGGTGTGATTGGCGGCCCGCCCATGTCGGAAGTCGGAGCCGCGGTCGCCCTGGATGATCCGGGCTTTCCCGTGATAAAGCCCAATGAAGTTTGGGGCATAGCCTCAATACGCCGCAACAGTTATGTGACGGGTGCCTCGCCACCCTACGCCGATGGCGACGGTGGTAAGTGCGTGGGTAAACGCCCTTACTTTTATTCCGCCGGGGAAGATCGGAACCCGGGTACGACTACCGACAACGTCTACTCCATCCAGCCGACTTATATGGTCAACTAACCAAACGGTTATGGTTAGTTACAATCTGGCGGTGAGGGTTGAGCGAGTCCCAAAGCGGCCGCTCGCTGCTGGCTGAGGCGCCCAGCTTATGATTATACTCGCGCGGCCGAGGCCTGCCGCCATTTCCTGCTCGGTCGACGCGTTGCAATGAAGGCCCGTACTGACTAAGGCTCAGACCGACTCACTCTGAAATTAAGACCATGCAGCCAGCACTGTGCAGTTCAGGTTTGTTCAGTTCGGGTCCATCTCTTGCGATGAAATATAACTCCGATGCGGACGAGCTTCACCATCTCCGGCAGCTTAACACCCCACCTGCCACGCCGAGAGGAACGCCGCGATGTCGTTTCCCTCTACCTCCCCCGAACGATCAAAGTCGGCTTGCGGCAAGCCATCTTCCCAAAGTGTAAAGAAGGCTTCGACATCGCCTCCGTCTACCCCGCCTGTGTTGTCAAGATCAACGCGGCAGACCCGCGGCAGATAAGCGATAAACCCAAAGCTATTGGGAAAAGTTGAGAGAGAGAGTTGATCCATCACTCCCCATCCCGCCACGGTCGTGCCATCGTCGCTTATTCCTGAGATGCTCGCGGGCCGAAACTCGCCCAGGTCGACACCAAGATCGTCGCGCAAAACATCGGCGAATAATCGGGTCTCGCGCCCCTCAACCCACAACACCGCGTGATCGATACCTCGGCCGTTCGAGGCGATCTTCAGCACCCGACCCCCGATATTTGTTCCATCACGGTCCGCGCAGGTTGCTAACCCCCTGAACGAACCGGCAGGCTGACCAAGTGCGACGTAACCACTTTCGCGTCGCCATAAAACAGCGTACTCTGCCTGTCCTGAGCCGGTCGCCGCGCATCCGACAAGTGTCGTGCCATCGGAAGACATCCCAAATCCGCCCGATCCGGTCGAGCCGGGGACCGGACCTAAGTTCTCAAAGCCGGTCTCATGGGTCCATCGAAACATAACCGCCCCGCTTTCAGCAAAGCCCACCCCCATCATCACATTTCCATCGGCAGATACTGCGAACGGGAAAGTATTGATGCTGCCGCCCGGCAGGTCGCCCAGACTTAGCATTCCGAGGTCTGCAGTCCACCTCCACGTCTCGATGCCCGAGCTGGGCCTTCCGGCTCCCATGATGATCGACCCGTCCGCCGAAACGCACTCCGCGGTAGCCGACAAGTTGCCGCCGCTCAAATCGCCCAGAACTACGGGAAGGCCAGTCGCGTCCCAATACGCGGCGGGTTGCCCGGAACCTACAATGTTACCTACAATGTTACCTACGGCTCGCGATCCGTCGGCTGACAATGCCGAGACGGCTGAGCACCGAGTAGTCGGTGACACGGGGAGAAACACGGCTCCGCCATCGAGCGTCCAACGCACCGCGTTACCGCATTCCCTGATCCTCATTGTGCCGGCCACGACGTTGCCATCGGCGCTGACCGCCCGCATTTGACTATTGGCCCTTTCCAGAATGATGAGGGGCGATCTGCTTTGGGCGGCTCCACTCTGCGCGATCGCGGCGAGTAGGATCGACAAGGCCCCACCGAAGGCGCCGCCGCTCCGAGCAAGTCGGCTACCAACCCACGCATCATGAGCCGCGTTAATTTGAAAGTGCGACTGTAAAGTGTGCGTCATGATAAAAACCTTTTCAAAACCAGCCAGTTCCATTGCGAACCGAATTACGGTCGTCGCTCGCATCAATGTAAGAATATACATTATTGCGCCATAGAGATGTAGGCCTCCGCTTCCCTCGAGATAAGGGACGCCGTTCTTGAAACTTTCCGCCATGTCCAAGGCCCCGGCCTGTTAAAATACGCGGGTGAGCGCCCTTTGGTCCAAAAAGCCGAGATAATCCCCCTCCGCAGTAGCCACCGGAAGCAAACATCGCTGTATCAATGTACCGTAGCGGCCGCCGTTGTGTTGCTCATTCCTCAGGTTTTCGTCGCAGTTGCCTCCAACTATCGCCAAGACGAAGCGGGTGCTGCATCAGCATGGGATAGCATCTTCAAACGCCCTCTCGGCCACGCCTTCACGCCCTGCCCCCACGCCTCTCCTGCGCTATTATTGCGGCAGATGACCCAAGACGAAATTTTTACCAAAATACGCGGCGTACTCGTTGACGCCCTCGCGGTCGATGGCGACGACGTGACCAGAAAGTCGGTGCTCACCGCCGATCTCGGTGCGGAGTCGATCGACTTCCTTGATATCGTATTCAAACTAGAACAAGTCTTTGCGATCAAGATTCCTCAGGGCGAGCTCTTCCCCGAGAATCTCGCGCAGGATCCTCGATATGTTCAGAGCGGAAAGCTCACCCCTGAAGGCCTGACGCTCCTGAAAGGCCGGCTGCCGCACGTGGATTTTTCCTCCTTCGAGGCGGACCCGGTTCTGAAGAAAGTCGGATCGCTGTTTACCGTCGAGACGCTCATCAAGTTCGTTGAGTTTAAACTAGCTAAGAAGTAGTTTGATCCGCGGTGGTTCAACGTGCCGCCACGAGAGGTCGGCGTATCAAACCGGCTTGTTCGTTCAAAGGGCTTTCCATGCGTTGGATGTGGGTCGATCGCATTATTGAGTTGGTTCCCCGCGAGCGACTCGTGGCCATCAAGAACATCTCGATGGCAGAGGAATACGTCCACGACCACTTCATCGCTACGCCCGTTTCTCCGGCGTTGCCGGTGATGCCCTCCTGTTTCATCCTAGAAGGGATGGCCCAGTCTGCGGGAATACTGGTCGGCCACGCTAACGGTTTTAGCGAGAAGGTGATCCTCGCCAAAATCAATAAAGCGGAGTTTCATTACGATGCGGTCCCCGGCTACACGCTCCGCTACACCGCATTAATTAAATATTTAGATCCCGCCGGTGCCAGCACGACCGGGAGAGTCGAGTTGATCGATCCTTCCACCGGCGAGAGTCAGGAGATCGGCACGATCGACCTGATGTTCAGCCATGTTGATAATAACATGGCGGGAACAGCATTCCCCAAGGAAAACTTCGTCTTTTCCGATTCGTTCAAAACGTTGCTTCGCACAAGCGGCATTTCGTAGTTACGTCTGCCCGCCGCGCGCAGTGCCCGGCTGGGCACCCTTCCCATCCAGATCAGTTGGCGGTAGCACCACCTCCTCAATGATCGTCCGCCGCAGGACAACGCGGCCTAGAGACGAGTCGCGAGTCTCTTCCTCCACGCGCGTGGATATTGGCGGCGGGGCGGGAGGGCTTGAGGATGCGGGGGTAATGGGGGTAATGGGGGTAGTGGAAGGCGGACTGGCCGAACGACGCGGTGCGGGCACCGGTGTCTTGACGCCCTTTATCACGTGGCCGAAGAACTCACCAAGCGACTGCATGGTTGATTTGTTCTCAGCCGGCTTTGCCTTGGCGGGAGCCGGGCCCGAAAATGAGATTGTCGCATCGGTGGCAGGCGGGGGGCTCGGAGGCTCGCTTGACTTTTGTTGTGGAGCCCCACCACCCGCAGATGGACGGCCCTGCTTCGCCGAAGGTGCGTTCTCCGAACTTCGGTCTTGCTGAGGGTCACTGGGCATCCGATAAGTATACGACCGCTACGCGATGCTTGGGTTCTTGCACATTAGTGTAGACAACTGCATTGAGCGGCGGTAACATCATGCTCGGTGCCCAGTTCGCCCGGGTCGACATCGCTTCCCGCGCAGGCGTCGCTTACATTCTGAGTACACACTCATACGGTTTTCTGAGCAACCGGTGTCTTTAGGTATCAGCGCCGGGAGATACCTTCAGTTCGGCAGTGCCACGGATCATGAGTTATGGAGAAGCTACCAATGAAGCAGCGGTTCGGTGTCGCGATGAGCCATTCCCTTTGGGGCAATTGGCGTAGACCGCCCGCCGCTGGCGGCCAGCCACAACCGCCTGTTCAAAAAATAATTTTTTAAACTTTAGGATTCGTTAGCCCTCTTCGCTAGCGATTCCGCCTCTATTAATGTATACGGCGCACATTAAGCCGCGTAATGCGCCTAAAACGCGCGGTGGCCTCTCTCTGGACCTCTCTCCGAAGCAAAGATGTTCAACGCGTGCAATGGCTACCGCGGCGTTCTTGATTCCCATAAGTTGTCCAACTGGAGTAAGGAGATTTTCGATGAAGTTTAAGAGTTCATTTTGGCGTGGCAGGATCGGGGCTGCGGCCCTGCTCAGCCTTGTTTCGGGCGCAGTGGCGCAAAGTACCCAAAGCTGGGAGATCGTCAATCCCGTGCCCGTTGATCCGGCCAACAAGATTCAGGCCGTCTGGGGCGGCGACGCTGTTGATCCGGCACGCCCTTCGTTCAGCCCACCTCCCAAAGACATCGCAAGCATTCCGCCGATGCCCATGGGTCAGCCGCGTACTCGCGGCCTGCCTCGCATAGACCAGCCGGACGACTCGGTGACTCTTTACGATGGCGAAACCGGCGAAATCAGGGTAATTCCCAAGGGCCAAGGCATGCCGCCCATCAATGGGCTGAGCAAGGCTCCCAGTACCGGCCTCCCCGGCCCCATCACTTCTGAAGATCAGACAAACTGGTCAGATACGATGGCGGCGGTCTCCGATGGTACCTTACAAACCTACCCCGCCCGCGCGAATGTGAAGCTGGCGATGCGCTACATCGATAGTGGCGGCGCCAACCGTTACTTCGTCTGCTCTGGCTCGATGCAAGATAGCGGCGTGGTACTTACCGCAGGCCACTGCGTGTACGCTCGGGATCCCAACGGCATCGTCATTTTTGATTACGCTGAAGAAATCTGGGTCATCCCCTCGTGGGACGGCACCGGCAACAGCAGCGACCTTGATAACGACGACATTCTCCAATACTACGGCTGGGCCCGCACCACCCAGTACATCGTCGGCACCGCTTGGGTGAATAATGGCGACTGGGACCGCGACGTTGCCGCTTTAAGCCTTAATCGCACCAATACCCGCAGCGTGGGCATGCTCACAGGCTCGTTCGGATGGGCCTACGGCAACTGCAGCACCAGCACCACCCACTATAACTATTCCTACCCTGCCCAGAGCTGCTCGGCTTCACTGCACACCGGTCGCCAGATGTACCGCTGGGCCGATCAGCCAGATGGTTGCCCAGGCATTATCCATGGCAACCAGTTCGACCTTAACACCCCGGGCGGCTGCCTGAACGCTGTGTGGGGCGGCATGAGCGGCAGCGGAATGTACTTCATCAGCGATGGCAGCCGCTTCGTCAGTGCCGTCTGCTCCACCTCCAACCGAGACGATGATGCCAACTACTGCGCGCTCTGGGAGGGGTTCGTCACTGACATGACCGCCTTCCAGACCGGCACGCGGGGAAGCACCTTCGATATCGAAGCTCTCCAGTACCGCGCTGGCTCGGGCACTCCCACCGTTCAGCAGGGAAACAACATCCCTGCGGGCAATGTGATCATCGCCAACGCCACCAACAACAATCCCGCCCCCAGGGAAATCACCCTCCACGTCTACCTCTCAAGCAACACAGATGTTAGCACCAGCGATACCCTCATCGCCACTTGGAACTATCCTAGCGTTGACTTTGGCGCTATGGACTCCAAGGTCTACAATATTCCTGCGATGACAGTGCCTTTCGGCACCACCACCGGAACCAAGTACGTCGGCATCATCATCGACGCCAACGAAGACACCAACGATAACAACAGCGACACAGATAGCTGGGATGCCCAGCGCATCACCGTTACTTCCTGCAGCCTGCCCGCCGCCCCCACTGGCTTTATCGCCACCGATGCGTTGTTCTGCGACCGCGTTGGCCTGACCTGGACGGGCGTCTCGGGCGCTACCAACTACAAAATCTATCGTAATACAGTGAACAACTCAGGGACCGCGACCCTCCTGGCCATTGATGCTGCCAGCCCCTACGAAGATTTCTCCGCGTCCGCTTCCGGATTGGGTTATTACTACTGGCTCAGGACTAACACCGGCTGCGGCGATAGCGGCTTCAGTAGTTCAGCATTCGGCTTCCGCACCACGGCCCTCGTTACCGCACCCACCGTCGCGGCTTCCAACTCAACCTCGTGCACACAAACCACAGTCACCTGGAACTCGATCTCCGGGGCCGATACTTACAACATCTACCGCGGCACCGGCCCCAACGCCTTGTTCTCCTCGCTGCTTAGTAGCGGTGCCACAAGCCCGTACAACGATCTCTTCGGACTGCAGGGGATTGGTTACTATTACTTCGTTCGCGGCATCAACGAGTGCGGCCAAGGTCCTAGCAGTGCAGGTAACCTCGGTGGCCGCCAGTTTCCTGCCGCGATCCCTACCGGCGTGTCGGCGAGCTCCGACAGTTGTGTTAGCATTGCCATCTCCTGGACAAGCGTGGTTAATGCCGACAACTACTCCATCTATCGCAGCCTTTTTAATAACTCCCTCACAGCAGTATTCCTGGCTTCCGACTCCGCAAGTCCGTACTCCGATTCCACTGCAGACATTGGCACTACTTACTATTACTGGATCCGCGCCAGCAACGCGTGCGGCCTTTCCAGCTTCAGCGCCTCCAACAGCGGCCAGCGGTCGGGTGCCCCCGCTACTCCCGCAAACGTGCAGGCCGCCGACAATGTCGCTTGCAGCAACACGATCGCTGTAACCTGGAATCCCGTCCCCAACGTCGCTGGCTACTACATCTACCGCAACACCGTCAACAACTCCGCAACTTCAACCCAGATCGTCGGGGTCAGTGCTGCCTTCACCAATTGGAATGATCTCGCGCCCAACCCGGGCACGACTTACTTCTACTGGGTCCGCGCTGCCAACGCGTGTGATGCCCGCAGCCCCTACGGCGTGGGCGACAGCGGCACTCGCGGCAGTGCTCCAGTCGCCGCCACCAACGTGTTGGCGACCGACGGTACCCGCTGCAATGCAGTCACTGTAACCTGGACTGCGAGCGCGGGTGCAACTGGTTATGACATCCGTCGTAACACGGTGAACAACTCCGGCACATCAACGCTGCTGGGGAACGACACCGCAAGCCCCTACATTGATAACAGCGTCGTTGGTTCTACCACCTACTTCTACTGGGTCCGGGCTACCAGTTCATGCGGCAGTGCCCCGCTGAGCATTGCCAACACCGGCTTTGCCGGCACCGGCATCGTCATCGACGTTCAACCCCAGAGTGTCGATGCAATCGAAGGTACCGATGCGGTCTTCACCATCGAAGTCGCGGGTGCCACGGGCTACCTCTGGCGTAAGAACGGCATCGGCCTGGCCAACGGTGGTAACATCTCGGGCGCTACCACAGACACCCTGACCCTCACGGCTGTCGCCGCCAGTGATGCCGGGTTCTACAGCTGCCTTGTTTCCAGCCCCTGCGGTAGCGTCATCTCCAGACCTGCCGAACTGGTCATCTTGGGCATTCCCTGCCCAGCCGATTACAACCAGGATGGTGGCATCGACGGCAGTGATGTTCAGGTCTTCTTTGATGATTGGTCGTTGGGTCTCCCACAGGCAGATGTTAACTTCGACGGCGGCGTTGATGGTGCCGACGTTGATGCCTTCTTCATCGCCTGGTCAAATGGTGGGTGCTAAACAAGGTAACTAGTAAGTCAACTTGCTGGCCTCTTAAGGTAAAGGTTACCTAGGCCAGCACGAAGAGTCTGTCCGAGATCCGCGGGCGCGACCCCTCACAAAAGGGCCGCGCCCGCTTTCATTGTTGCAGCGATCGTTCTTAACATGACTGCCTCACCCCAGAATGCGAGCAAAAAAGCGGAGCTAAGCGGCCACTCTCCAGATTTAGGACCATAGGGCCGACCGCCACGGTAATACCCGAATATTATAATTATAACCAAACTTGGAAAGGGGCCGCAACCCCCGCCGCTTCACGGATCGCACGAAGCACGGTGGGCACGGGTGCATCCTTGTTAAGATAGCCGATACACCCCGCCGCCTTCGCGGCGTCAATCATCTCCTGATCAGTTCGGCCGCTGAACGCGATGACCCTGACCGTCCGGCCCGAGAGTAATTCGCCGCTCAGCAAACCCGCGGCTGCGCTCAGCGGATCTCTGCCCGGCATAGTCATATCAAGCAATACGACCCGCGCACCCGTCCGCTCCACCATTTCCCCAAGGTTATTAGCATCGGACATCGCACCCACTTGCTCCATGTCCGATTCCGCATCAATGCACCAGCCAAGCAGCTTCGGGAAATCCGCGCAATCGTCCACGCAAAGCACGCGGATCTTGTAACCGAAATTGAAGGGTTCGGAAATGAGGAATCTTTCATGTAAACGGCCGTCGGGAGTCAGAGCCTTTGGCCAGAATCCCCGTGGCGCGCGGATGCGCATTATATCACGCTTAATCCTGTAAAAGAGTATTGCTTGAAGGTCGCTGCGCAGCCCAAAGGCCGCTAAGCGATTTACTGCTCCGCTCCTGGGATACGGCACGCGGCTCTCCATTCTCTCCATGCTCTCCATGCCCCCTCGCGGCGAGAGCAAAATACACCATTCTTGCCCCGACCCCTCATCCTTGACTGTCAGCAGAGAGCTCGCGAAATCGCACGCGAATCATAAGCAAATGAGAGCATGACAATGAACCGCCGGCGGCGATGCTGGCTCGCCTGAAGCGATACCGACGAAGGCCACCCGCCAACTTTTCAGCGGGCCGAGACCCCACAGAAGCTCGCCACTCGGCGATGCAAAATCGCGGCGTAGCACGCTATACTACCACACACTTTCGGGGTGTAGCGCAGCTTGGTAGCGCGTGTGGTTCGGGTCCACAAGGTCGCAGGTTCGAATCCTGTCGCCCCGACTTTAGAGCGGTTTTTATTGGCAACGGCGCAAAGTTCGCCCCTGATTCTCCCCGTACAAACCGATTGAATCAGCCCGCGAGAACCTTAATCACTCTCTCACCGAGGAGGATTCCGTGCGCCAGTTGCCCCCTGCCCGTGCTCTGCACCCCTGCGATTCAGGCAATTCTGCCAGTTCCATCCCTTAGCCCACGGTCGATTCTCGCGCCTACGCGCGAGTGAAACTCGCTGGCGGCTGGCATCACTTGGGCAAACCCGGCACGCCGCAAGCCGCCGCCCGGTATGATGCTTTACTCTGGGCCTACCTTGCCAGCGGGCGTGAGCCGCCGAGCCAGCAGCCCGCCCCGCAATCACTGCGCGTCCACCACCCGCCGGTACAAAAAAACGGGTACACCGAGCAAGTCGTCGTAGACTACGAAAAAGTAACTTCCAAGCCCGCCGCCACCCGCGGCTTCGGCAACACCGGAAAGGCCTCGTGATCCATGATTCTTCGCCTCCTCTTTGTTTTCACCACCGTGCTGCTCACCACAGTTTGGCTTCCCGGCTGTGTCTCACGCAGGCCGCTGACTACCGCCCAGGTGATGGCGCTCTCAGAGGCTGAGGTGCTTTATAAGTTGACGCAGGCCATGCGAACCAAGCAGCTTGATGGCGGCAGAGACACCTCCGCCGGGCGTTCGCTGGAGCTGCGCGCCTTAAGCACAGAGTACCTGGCGCGTACGTATCCTCAGAGCAAACACACAGCCCAGGATATCGAGGCTCTCCGCCTTAAAGAGGGCTTTACTTGGGCCCTGCCGATCTACCGCGGCATGCACTTTCAGCAGCTTGTCGCCGCTTTGGGCCAGCCCTTCACGCTCTCAACAAGCCACTCAAGTTCGGGGCCCGCGATGAACTGGCATTATAAATACTTCCCCAACGCCTCCTCAAGCACCGATGTGTACTTGCTCAACAATCGAGTGACCAGTTGGTACAGCTACCGCTCGCGCTAAGCCATCCCCCCCCCCCCCCCCCCGCCCCCTCCCCCCCCCCCCCCGCCCCCCCTTCCCCCCCCCACGAGCGTCACCCCCGGTCCCCCCCCCCCCAAAACACCCCCCCCACCCACCCCCCCCCAC
>Ga0105046_10004107_pt1 | contig 23152 bp, 17 predicted proteins | sample MAT03_FD_78385 | JGI IMG/M metagenome (GOLD analysis project Ga0105046, IMG submission 78385) | Freshwater microbial communities from Lake Fryxell liftoff mats and glacier meltwater in Antarctica - MAT-03 (megahit assembly) | ecosystem: Environmental > Aquatic > Freshwater > Ice > Liftoff...
GGAAAGTATGCGCGAATGAGAACGAAAGTTCTTTGAGTGAGTAGAGGGATACTTGAATGTCCCGTTATCACCTTTTTCAGGTGGGTAAGAATCCCCCGTCTTTAGACGTGGGGAGGTTCAAAATTAAGAAGGTGCCTTAACTTTGGCTAAGGCACCCTACAATATCAAGCGATCGCATTACAGTACAAACTTCACAAAAAAGGGATGTCCACTCTTTTTTATTTCATTTAGGTTACTCCAATTAACTCCATTATTGGAAGTATGGAAGTTGGCACCAGAACACTTATTACTGAATATGCCCGTAGGACAGGAATAGGTTAAATTCATAGATTGACCATTTACCAAATAAGTTACGCTACCCTTTGTGCCGAATAACCCCGGATAATCCTGTATCCAGAACTCTCTTCGTTCTCCTGGCAGAATCTGTTTAGGAGGATTGACAACATAATAGCCATCATTAGCTTTGGATTCAATTAAATCTAATTTAGATTTTCCATTAGTGTTGTCAATAATGACATAACAAGAAAAATCCATTGAAATAGAAGCAATTACTGAGTCTTGAGGAGCAGAATAAGGAATAACTTCATAGGAAGTATTCTGTTTAACTACCTGATAAAGACTGGGTAAACATTTATCTGTATCAACCACTGTAAAAGTAAATGTTTGTGAGGAAATATCAGGAGTTGAAGGACATTCAAAACCATTATTAGCATATCCAATCAAACCATTGGTGATACCTAGTTTGGGTGCATGGGTATGTCCTAAAACAATCAAGTCTGAGTCAGAGGTTAGAGCAAAGTGTTGGGCAAACCAAGCAATATAAGTGCCATCTAAATCAGCAATAGCTGATTTAACTGTGGCTAATATACCATTTTTACCTCCTCCCCAATCAGCAATCCACTGATTTTGCAAGAGACGGTATAATTCTTTTGCTTCTGCTATTGTTGTTGTCTGACCGTTGGGTAAGATAATCGGTTCTTTCTCTGGTATTTCAGTCACGTTTGTGATGTAGTCGAGAACTAAATCAACTAAACCCATAGATCCCGAATCAATTGCAGATTGAATTGAGGAGACTAAGCCTGCTAAATTTATCCCATTAGGAGCGCCTTGACCTGACAAATCAGCAACGGTTTGTCCAGGTTTCAGGGTTTTATTTAACATATAAGCCACTGCGCGGGTAACAAAATAGCCGAGAGGTAATGGGCTAATTTCACTCTGGAAGTAGGGGGCATTAAACATTGTAAAGATATGCCCGTGAGTAAAGGCAATCTTTTTTCCTCCCGCAGTCTGGATGTAATAAATTGGCTCTGGAGAATGTTTGATTTGGTAATTCGATGAATTTGGAATTTGATGCAAATCATTTTTAGTGACGTTCATGTCATGGTTGCCATTTACATAAGTCACATTTCCTTTCAAAGCCGTTAAAGCCTGACTTAACTTTCCATTAACTCCAAAAATATTGGGATTAGCGTTTAGGATAGCAGCAAATTCAGGGGGTTGATGATTGGGAGGAAAAGTCCAGGAATCGAATATATCACCGAGTAAAATTAGCTCTTGAATGGAGTCAGCCTCACTAATTACATAGTCTAGAATTGCTACTAAATATGGTTCGTGGAAATTTTCTTGATACCAGCTTGTGGGATGATTTGTACTGATATGTATGTCACTTAAGCTAACAATTTTATTTTTTGACATGATTTCTTTTTTTCCAACGAAATAAGAATTTAGAACTTACGGATGATTTTTGTCTACACTTATAAAACGATTGCTAACGCCAATTTTGGAGTTTTTTGATTTACAGGCATTTTTTCTCTCCAAAAATCCCCCATCAGCTCCCAGAAACCTTTGGCAAATTATGTTTTAGCTGTTTTGACTCAAAGCAGTGCGATAAGTAAGATGCGATCGCTGTATCATTCTTAAATGCCAACGGCGATCGCATTGACTGCAATTCAAAACAGGGTAGCCCGTCGTAGACATCGCATAGACACTTAAATAAGGTGCGTTAACTTTCTTCGTAAGGCACCCTAACAAATCAAGCGATTGTACTGATATTAATCAGTTCTCTAGGAACGGGTAATCCGATAGTTAAGTGTGTAGTCCCAGGTAGACCAGCCTATACCGCTTTTTTTGGACATTATCCAGGATCGCTCTTCATGGGAGGGTCCTGCGGAGGAAATATCTAATTCGGTAGTACCGAGTAAATCATCTTTATCCAAACCAGCGAGAATGCCTGTCGCTGTTGTAGCTACTGAAAGTATTGTCCCTGCAGTAGCCCCGTGTGGACCTGCTGCTGCTAAAGCACCTGAAATAGCACTACTAATATTTTGAACTGTCTCACCGTACTTAGCCCAGTCTTTTCCAGCATCTTCGTCGTAAGCTTTTAGTCCGCCTTTGACACTTTGCCCTTGTGGGACTTCGCCCTCAAATAAAACGGCTTGGTCTGGTTTGAAAGATTTCTTTTGCTTATCATTGATTTTAATAGGAGTTGTCAGAATTGCCTTGCTGACTTGTCCTCCTGCAAAACCACCCACGAGATAAAAATCGTCAGCACCGGTTATATCTTCGGTATCTCGGCAATAAACGTCAACTAATTCAACTTTTACCTTTGTCATACAGTTTCTAAAACTATTGTGTTTGCTGTTGTGTTCAGAATGGCACTCTGTTAATCAGTATCTGAATGCCTTTTTTTGTTCTTCACATCTATAAGACGTTTACCAACATCAATTTTGGAATTTTTCGAGTTAGAGGCATTTTTTCTCTAAATCAATCCACCCGATGAAACTAGACTTAAGCAGGAGAATTTTTTCGCCCCGCCGCTTGTAACCGTGTCAAAGCCTCCTTAACCTCCCCACGAGTCGGATAAAACAACTGCAAATTCAAGGCATTGCGATAAGCAGCGATCGCCCCGAAAGTATCCCCCAACCCCTCTAACGCTCTCCCTTGCCAATAATCAGCCGTAGCCGAGTTCAACGACTTTAGTTCCTGACTTCGCCCACAAGCCTCTTCCCACCACCGCCGACTTAGGGCATCATTCCCCAGGCTTCGGTAACTTTCTCCCAGCCACACCGCAGCAGGTACAGATTGTAGATAACCCCCCGCTACTGGCAAAAACTGCCATCCTGTTTCCAAAGCCGCGATCGCTTCTTGATGTTTAAGCGCCAAAGCCAATACCCGCCCATGACCAAACCAAGCATCAGCTAACTCAGGTTGCAGTTCTATTCCCTTTGCAGAAACACTACACCCTCGTTCAATCTCTTGAAAGCTTTCCACCAGCACCCGCCCCACCGTCGCCCAAACACTCCACCGTTCAGGAAAACGCTTAAGCATCTCTTCTAGTAAGGGTTGTAATTCTTCTAGTCGCCCAGCAACATGCAAAATCTTACACAATGCCCGATAGATTTCACAATCGTTGGGATACAAACCATAAGCTTTCAGCATCATCTGTCCCGCCGCCTGATATTCCCCCGTGTGGAACAAGCATTGCCCATAGTAATACCAACCGCTTGGGTTATTGGGGTGTTGCTCTGCAAACTCTGCTAACACCCCTACCCCTTGCGCCCAATCTCCCCGATAAAGGTGATAATAGGCTAGTGATTTGTAAGCTTCAGCTGCATGAGGAGCCTGTCGCAGCAAAGAACCAATCAGCTTTTTAGTCTGCTTCCCTTCTTCACCCGATACCAATCTCATCCCGCAACGCTGATCTAACTGTCGTTGGAGTACACCGAAATCATCGGGAGCTAAGGCGATCGCTCTATTTAACTTTTCCCTAGCTGCTTGGAAATCCCCCACTCCCATCAGGGCATCATAGCTGTGAATCAAGGCGACAATATCATCTGGGTTGAGCGACAAAACCTGTGAAAAGGCTCGTAAAGCCCCAATCGGATTTTCTCTGCTTTTCTGCACTTGTCCCAATGCCAACCAGTGAACGATTTTGTCAGGTTCTAGCTCAGTCGCAGCATTAAAATCTGCGATCGCTTTGTGACTATCACCTTTACAGACAGCAATCAATCCACTTATATGGTGCTGAGTCCCTTGATTACACGATAATGCTAAGGCACTTCCATATACCTCTATAGCCTCTGCTTCTCGTTTCATCATCTGCAAAATTTTCCCCAGTTGCAGCCGCACATTGATCAATTGCGGCGATCGCTCAATTACTTGGCGATATTCGGCGATCGCCTGCTGCCAGTTTCCCATGCCAGACAACAAATCAGCCAATTCCAACCGTTTCTTCCATCCTTGGGGATACTTCTGGACGTACTTACTTAAGGTTTTTAGCTTCTGGTCTTGTCTATTTGGCTTTTCGTCTAAAACTAGATGAACATTCATGTCCACCCCAGAGGGCTGGGGGAACTGTACCAAGTATGTTGCAAGTTTTCCAGACATGTAACGGTTACTTTATAATTAATTTCTTCCATGCTTCTTGTTGTCATCGGCACTTCCCAGTCAGATATCACCTTTTGATCGGGTTTAGATTCCACCATCGAAACCACCAATCTTAAGCGGGGTGGGAGGGAATCTAGGGAAGTGTCATCTTCCCCTGCCAGATATTTGCTTAACTGCTTTTGCAGAATAGTTCGCGCCTGTTGAACTCGTTTGTAAACGTTGTCTTCTGAGAGGGCGAGTTCTTTGGCAATGTCTCTGTAAGACTTATCTTGGCAGTAGCGAAGGATAAAAGATTGGCGCAGTCTCGTAGGTAAGGACTCAATTTTGTGGTGGAGATATGCCCTTAGTTCATGACTAAATATCTCTGACTCAGGAGATTCAAGTCTGGAAGTAACTACTGCATAATCTGCAAATTGAATATCCTCAAAGTTTTTGATCCTTTGCGCCTCTCGCTTGCGTTCTCGATGCAAATCCATGCACAGGTTTTGGATGAGTCGGCTCAACCAAGCCCTGGGCTTAGTGATTCTACTCTTATAGTCTGGCCACTGATTCCAAGCTTTGAGCATTGCCCGACTGAACAAGTCTTCGGCATCATGACGATTACCTCCCATCCACTGTAAGCAGCGACTATAAAGATAATCTCGATACTGCTCCCATAACTGCCAAAAGTAAGTGTAATCGCTAAGAGACAAATCCTGTGATGGTATTTCCTTTATTGGTAAGTTCTCACTTTTCAGACTTACTAAGGAAATAAAAGCTTTTTGCCCAAAATTCGCCTGCATCTGTTACTTCCAGTTGAAAAGTTCAATTTCAGTTATTCACCTTCAACTGGCACTTAAGTAACCGTAGAATCACTGAAATAACTGACAACTTCGTTAATTTTCCTGAAGCTGTAATCTTTTTTTTATCTTCAGCAAAAAGCGATCGCTCATCCGAAAATTTTTGGTTCCCCAGAGCGATCGGACTCACAAATTTCTTAATAATAAAACTCGCCTCTGCTTTATCTCAAAAGCAGAGGCGAATATTCCTTAAACTTTTATATGGGTCGCCCGGGATTCGAACCCGGAACTAATCGGTTAAAAGCCGAGTACTCTACCGTTGAGTTAGCGACCCTTTCTTTGCATTTCGCAACTTTGCAATCATAGCATATACATCTATAGATTTGTAAAGGGGTTTAGAAAAAATTAGCCGTCAACCTTATAGATGCTGTATGGCTAGCTCCTGGTGCTAACACAGTCAGGTTATCACCAGTATTGAGAGAGTTACGGGTGGCACTCCACGGTTCTAGACAGTAGAATTCTTTGCCTTTGACTGTCCAAAATACCACGTAGGTAGAGAAATCATCATAATCCAAGGTGAGTTTTAACTTCCGGCTGCGATCTGTCGCAGTGGCTGATTTACTTGTTAGCTGTCCAAAGGCAAAATCAATTTCATCACGGCTAAAGTCAAAATTGCCGTCAAAAGAGTGAAATTCCTTAGTTTGATTGTCTTGATACTGCTTAGAGGGAATTTCAAGCTCTAACTGAGTTTTATCACCACACAAAAAATAGGGATGGAAACCAGCCGAAAAGGGCATTGGTGTGGATGACAAGTTTTTATACTGCTGGCGGACTTCTAGGGTATTACCTTGAAGTTCGTAGGTGAAAGCCAGCTGAAAATCAAAAGGATAAACTGCCTTGGTTTGCTCATCGCTATCAAGAACGACAGTGAGACTAGCTTTATCTCCAGTTTTCTGTTCTGTTGCTTTCCACGGCAATTCACGCGCAAAGCCGTGTTGTTTGAGAGTATATTGTTGCCCGTTGTGAGTGTAAGTATTATCTGGTAGATTGCCACAAATAGGAAACAAAATTGGATTCCCACCTCTGACACTCAACTCAGGATGAGTAAAACGTTCAGTGTCCAGGTAAAAAATTTCTTGCCCTTGAATGCGCCAACGGGTAATGATCCCACCGCGTTCTGGTACGACTTCCAATTGAGAACCTGCGGCTTCGTCAGAAAGAATATAGGTCTTGTACTGTTGCTGTTGAACTGCAATGCTAAACACAAATTTTAGTCCTGGGTATAGGGATAGTTAGGAGTTAGGAGTTAGAAGTTAACAATTCCTAACTCTTAACTCCTAACTTTCTTACTCGTCTTCTGCAAACACGAAACGATATAACTCGCTGGGGTCTGGTTCGGGGCTGTCTTCGGCGAATTTAACCGCTTCGTCGATTACATCCTGAATTTTACGATCAATTGCTTTAATTTCTCCCTCATCCGCCAGATTTTGCTCCACCAAATAAGCTGCTAACTTCTTAATTGGGTCACGGGCAAACCAAAATTCTTTCTCGGCTTTGCTTCGCATTTCATCAGGATCTGCCAAGGAGTGACCCCGGAAGCGGTAGGTAAGCGCCTCAATTAATGTTGGCCCTTCACCTGCACGGGCACGGGCTACTGCTTCTTGAGCCACGGCTCTTACTGCTAGTACATCCATGCCATCTACTTCCACGCCCACCATGTTAAATGCACTGGCTTTTTTATAAATCTCTGGCTGGGAAGTGGCTCGTTCGTGAGACATACCAATGGCCCACTTATTATTTTCGACTACGAAAAGAATTGGCAGTTTCCATAAGGCTGCCATATTTAGCGTCTCGAAAAACTGACCGTTGTTAGCTGCACCGTCGCCAAAAAAGCAAGCTGTCACTTGGTCAGCATTTTTATCTCCTAGCACTTCGCGGCGGTATTTGCTTTGAAAAGCCGCTCCAGCTGCTACAGGAATTCCCTCAGCCACAAAAGCATAGCCACCCAGCAAGCGATGTTCGGCAGAAAACATGTGCATGGAACCACCGCGCCCTTTGCTGCAACCTGTGGCTTTGCCAAATAATTCTGCCATTACCTCTTTTGCTGGTACACCGGCACTAAGAGCATGAACGTGGTCACGGTAAGTACTACAAACATAATCTTCGCCCGGTCGCATTGATTGTACAACACCACTGCAAACAGCTTCTTGACCGTTGTACAAATGGACAAAACCAAACATTTTGCCCCTGTAGTACATTTCAGCGCACTTGTCTTCAAACAAGCGCCCTAATACCATGTCCTCATAGAACCGTAACCCTTCTTCTTTAGTAATGTGCGTAGTAGCAGGATTAAATGTGGGTAAAGTACGCTCTTGAACCATTATTTTTGAGTATCCCTGTTGTACAACTTAAACTTACGGTCTTAAATAAGTTGGTCTGATAACACCTCAGCTTTTAAGAGGCTAGCGTTTGCAAGACTCAACAATCAAACTTTATTTATGCACCAAAAAAGGGTCTTAGGGAATAGCTGAATTTTTAATTTTTTGATTTTTAACTTTTCAGCCCATGTTTCGTGAGGATTTGACTCTAACGGCAACATCTGCCGCTTTGGGTTTTTCTCTCTCACTATTCCCCTTCATAGACTAGCAATCAAGATAGACTGCTTTCTGCATATCCATTAACAATTTAAAAAAAAGGAGGCAAAAACCTATATACCCAAATAGGTAATTGTAATTAAAGGTAAATTATGATATGGTTTTTTTCTCTAGTTATCATGGTCAATCCCTAATAGTTGTATTTTTGTTACCTTTTAGTGGGAAAGTGCCGAAAAAATCAATCATCAATAGATTCTTGCAGCCACAACAATTATGCCGTGATTAAAAGCGGTAGTTGTGGTTTGTGCTATCGAAGGCTGATAATAGTTGTGTTAAACAAAAATACTAAGAATTAAGACAAAAAATTGAGGCTTTCTAGGCGAAAGCAAAAAATTAGTACTAGAATGTGACTCAAAATTTCGGGAAGGTACAAAACAAGTTGTTGCAATATACACTTGTAGAGTAAATTCTATACGGCATTGTTATGGCACGGTTTTACAGGCCTGGAACGCTCTAGGTGAATTATGTTGATCACGGTGCAGGGGAAGTAGGCTGTGCGAATTCCGCTAGATTACTACCGAATTTTAGGACTACCGTTAGCGGCAAGTGAAGAACAATTGCGGCAGGCATACAGCGATCGCATTGTCCAATTGCCTCGACGTGAGTATTCTCAGGCAGCAATTTCTTCTCGTAAACAACTCATAGAAGAAGCTTACGTGGTTTTATCAGATCCAAAACAACGCAGTACCTACGATCATCTCTATCTTGCCCACGCCTATGATCCTGATAACCTTGCTGCTGCCGCAGTAGCAAAGGAAAATCGTCCTGAAAGCACCAAAAGGGGTAGCGATACCCAAAGTCTGGGCATCGAAATTAGCCAAGACGAATTAGTTGGCGCTTTATTAATTTTGCAAGAATTGGGCGAATACGAGCTTGTATTGAAACTAGGTCGTCCATACCTGATAAATAAAAATGGTGCTAAAACTGTAAGAAAAAGTAATAATCTTGCAGACGAAGAAATATACCAAAGCGCTGAACATCCAGATGTTGTTCTCACTGTTGCCCTTGCTTGTCTAGAATTAGGTCGTGAACAGTGGCAGCAAGGTCACTACGAAAATGCCGCCATATCCCTAGAAACTGGTCAAGAACTACTAGTACGTGAAGGGTTGTTCTCCAGTGTACAGGCAGAAATTCAGGCGGATCTTTACAAATTGCGACCATATCGAATTTTGGAGTTGCTGGCACTACCTCAAGAAAAAACTGCCGAACGACGCCAAGGCTTGGAATTATTGCAAAACCTCTTAGAAGATCGTGGTGGCATTGATGGCACAAACAATGATGAATCTGGTTTAAATATAGATGACTTTCTGCGATTTATCCAGCAGTTACGCAACCATTTAACAGTCGCAGAGCAGCACAAGTTATTTGAAGCTCAAAGCAAACGTCCTTCTGCTGTTGCCACTTACTTAGCTGTTTATGCCTTGATAGCACGGGGATTTGCTCAACGGCAACCGGTTTTAATTCGTCAAGCAAGGCAAATGCTGATCCGTCTGGGCAAGCGCCAAGATGTACATTTAGAACAGTCGCTATGTGCATTACTTTTGGGACAAACTGAAGAAGCAACTCGTGTTTTAGAACTTAGTCAGGAGTACGAAGCTTTAGCTTTTATTCGGGAAAAATCTCAAGACTCTCCAGACTTGTTACCAGGGCTGTGTTTATACGCAGAACAGTGGTTACAACACGAAGTATTTCCCCATTTTAGAGATTTAGCAAACCAGCAAGCTTTTCTAAAAGATTACTTTGCTAATCAACAGGTACAAGCTTATTTAGAAGCACTGCCAACTGATGCAGAAACAACTAATGAATGGGCTGTAATTAATCCTCAATATTTTTCTCAGCCCAAGACAAATAATCCTCCTTTCCACAACAATTCAACTAGGACTTCAGGGCAATTTAATCACAGCAGAATACCTGACCCAGATTTGCCAAAAACACCAACAAAAGAAACGTCCGAATATCTAAACTTCTCACCACCTATGTGGAATTCATCTGGAAGTGTGAAATCAGAGATTCCTGCTGCTGAACGGATGAGCAGAGGCACTAATCAGCATTTGAACGGTTCAGCTAAAAGTGCTACACCCGGTCATAATCAAAAGCGTAGGCGGAGAAAACCTACTGAATCTACTATCCGAGAGCGTATACCAGATAATCGTCCTCATTCGCGTCGTCCCCGGCGGCGGCGAACTTTTGCTAACACCATCGAAGGGAAAACACGGCTGGTATGGAGAGTGTTTATTTCTTTGGTGAGCCTATTAGTTCTCTGGGTGATAGCGACAACAACTTTTGGATGGTTAAAAAATCTGTTTTTCCCTACACCACCTATACGTGTTTCAGAGTTATTTATACAGATAAATCAACCACCAATAGCTATTCCTAATCTAAATAGTAAACTAGAATCACCAGAAGGGCCTCTAACAAATGCAACGGCAGAGGAAGTCATTCGGGCTTGGTTATTAACCAAAGCTGAAGCTTTCGGGCCGAATCGTGAGATTAATAGTTTAGAGCAGATTTTAACTGGTTCAGCTTTGTCTCAATCGCGGCAGACTGGTGAACAGTATAGGTTAGAAAACCAATACTACAAATACGACCATAGTCTGAAGATACAATCTGTAGAGAAAAGTGATTTATTTGCAGATCGCGCCGTAGTGAAAGCTACGGTTAAGGAAGCGAAGCAGTTATATGAAAATGGTCAGTTTAAAAAGTCTTCTAGCGATAATTTGCGAGTTCAATATGATTTGATTCGAGAACGAGGTAAATGGCGTATCCAGAGTATATCTGCTGTCAATCAGATAATTTAGATAAGTTTGAATTTTTAGGCGATGTCTAGGACTTAACAATGAATTATTTGGTCAATTCAAAGATTCCATTAACTCAATGCACTTGTGCATCTGCTGGCGCATGGTTTCCCTATCAGCATGAAACCTTCGCCCATGACCTGGTAACACCCACTCAAAAGAGTAATTAGCTAAGTTAAGCATCGATTTAGTCTGTTCTGACCAAGAATACCAGCAAGCATTGTGGAATGCAGTCAGTTGGTGCAAGCTTTCTGACCAAGCGAGATGATCGCCAGTGAATAGAAACTTATTTTTGTAGAGTAAAACAGTTTGCCCTTTGGTGTGACCGGGAACTGGGATAATTAATAAATCTGGTGTCAAGGCAATTGGTTCGGAACCAGTTAGCTGTATTTCCACATTGCGAGTATCGGTAGTAATATCATCAGTGTGGAGGATGCGATCGCACTGAAAATGCTCGGCAAATTTTTGATGATCTGCCACATCATCCTTATGAGTTAGGTACATATAACGAATTGGCCCCAGTTCTTCTAAACGCTTGACTAAAGGCGGCGTAAACCGGGGAGAATCCACCAAAATGTTACCTTCTGGAAGTTGAATTAAATAGCTAGCAGCACCGTAAGATTTTTCAGAATGATAGCCACAGTGGTAAACATTTTCCGCGACTAATATTGGAAACTGTTGTTGAGCAACTTTGATATCTTTTGGTTTCTCAACTGTGCCAATAGAACTAGTAGGACATGCCAAAAGTGCTTCAAGCGCTGCTAATCTTTCCGCCTCATTGGTTGGTTGATGATAAACAGCCGATTGATCATCAACATCATAAAATACTTCAGGAGCCATCCAGCGACAGGTATCACAATCAATACAGGTAGTATCTACATAAAAATCGCCGTTGACATTTTGGGAGCGACGCTGATTTAAATGAGCCATATTAATCCTTTTGCCTCCAGTCACTTACTGGGGAGCGATAAATCCTATATCACTACGCTAGCAAAAGTGACTTGAGATTGTAGATGCCACTAGAAATATTTAGATTTTAAGTTTGAGGATGCGATCGCCCTTGGCGTTGACATAGCCATCGCTGTTCCCAATTTACAATAATTATATCTCAGAGGATTAGCAATGAAATGGCGTGTGATTCTTGAATCAGATCCAGAAACAGGCGATTGGGCTGTATGGTGTCCAGAGTTACCTGGCTGTACTTCGTACTTCGGGAGCATCTCACTTTCGTAAAAAGCCTTGTAAAACCTCAACTCAACCCTCTCCTTGGTAAGGAGAGGGAGCAAGAATCTGGTGTATTTGCAAAACTGAGATGCTCCCTGTACTTCAGCAGGAGAAACAGAAAAAGAAGCTTTAGAAAATATTAAAGAAGCAATTCAATTGTATTTACAGCCGGAATTAATTGAGTTGCCCTCTGGTGCGATCGCACCACTTTACCAAAGCGATCGTTAAAAGCCAACTTCAAAAAATCGTCGTCCGATCATGATGATTCCACCGAATTTTATGGGAATACTTATAAATGGAAGTCTAAATCATATACTTAGATTTTTTCAAAAATCAAATCGGATTGCTATATAGCTTTTCCTAATCAAATGAGGTACATCATAACCCCCTATCGAAGAGCGGGGAGGGGGTTGGGGTGGGGTTCTTGTATCTCACCCAACTGAGAAACGCTATATAACAATACAAGTGCTATCAGGTCTATCAATCAGGACAGTTCGGCTTCCAATAATTTTATCTTCTCTAAACAACTAAATATGGGCATATTTAACAAAATTACAGATGCGATCGCACGAGAGATTATTGTCTCATGAGCGATCGCGCATATAATTCATAAAGCCTCCCATTCATCTCTGCTTATATTAGCTTGGCGTAATATTCTATTTAGTAAGCTTGGGCTGATGTCTCCCTGATGTGGATTGGGAATTGTCAGCTTTAATTCACCTTTCACCATGTATTGATGCTTACCACCTGGGTAAGGCCCATCAAAACCTAAATCTTTGAGATAACGAATTAGATCCCGCCGATTAATCGATCCAAAGGGTGACATTAGGCGACCTCTTTGGCAAAATTCAGGTCAACACCATCAAGTATTGGTAGAGTATGACCCAAACGCAATCCTAATATAATCCATCCTTCAAGAGTATTTTGTAAATCCTCCCGGCAAGCTTCTAGTGTTGCAGCGTTTGCCCACACACCTTGACATTCTAGAATTTCGCCATAGAAAGTTCCATCCTCAAGCAACTCATAAGTTGCTTTGTGCATTGCTGTACGAATGTAATTTGTCAACATTTATATTTTTTGCAACTTAATTCAGCTTTTTTAGGACTTATGCAAAATATCTCTCAAACTCTCATTTCTCCGTGTCCTCTGCGCCTCTGCGGTTCGTTATTCCGTAAGTCGTCTATACAGTTCAGTTAAGCATTTCTTTCTTCTCTCTGCGTCCTTGGCGTTCTTGGCGGTACCCTGCGGGAAGCCGTTCGCGTAGCGTCTCGTAGAGAAGCGTCTACGTTAAAAAAATTGAGTTTGACAAAGAGTTTTAGCCTGAACTGAACCGTATTGGTCTATAAGTCCTATTTTTAATCAACTTGGTTATAACTGAAATTTTACTTTTAATCGCAAATCCGCCAACCTTTAATTATTATGTATATTTTTTAATTTCTGAAAATGCGATCGCGCCACTTTACCAACGCGATCGCTAAAATTTCCCTCCCTCCACTAACCAATAAAATGCAGATGATTAATCACCGCACTAATTAGATTATGGGTAACGGGAAGGCTATCAACTACCATCCCCAGACACAACAGCATCATGTAGGAAATCGAAAAGAGAAACAACTCTTTAGCTACAGCGCGATCCTCTGGATTTTGCAACAACCGCCAAGATTTGTGGATAAATAATCCTCCCAGAATTACAGCGATCGCACCATAAAGAATTCCACTTGCGCCCAAAGGATAAACCAATAACACGGTTGCAAATACTGTTACCAGCGTATAGTACCAAATCTGCTTTACAGTTGCCGTAGTACCTTCAATCACAGGTAACATTGGTATCCCAACTTTTGCGTAGTCATCTTTAATCATCAGAGCTAGCGCCCAGAAATGGGGTGGTGTCCACAAAAAGACGATGGCAAAAATTAACCATGCTGACCAGCTTAATGTGCCTGTGACAGCAGCCCAACCCACTAACGCCGGAATTGCCCCAGCAGCCCCACCAACAACGATATTCTGGGTGGTGTGGCGTTTTAGCCAGTGGGTATAGACCAAAATATAAAAGACGATACCAGAGAAGGCTAGCAGCGCGGCTAACAGGTTGGCAAATACTGCCAAGAGTGTAAAGGAAATCGTTGCCAGTGCGATCGCAAAAATTAGAGCATCGCGTGGCTGAACCTTACCGGATGGCATCGGACGATGGCGCGTCCGCTCCATGTCATAATCAATATCCCGGTCATAGACACAGTTAATCGTCTGGGCGCTTGCAGCCGCCAAGGTGCCACCAGTGAGAGTTACTAGCAACAGCAATGGGTCTACTTCTCCCTTAGCAGCAATCCACATACTCCCAGCCGTAGTAATCAAAAGCAACGGAATAATCCGAGGCTTCGTTAGCTGGTAGTAACTTTGAATTACCTGTAAAAATGTTCCGTGGTGGCGAGAGACATTAGTCTCAATCATTTTGGCTCTGGTTCCTTATTTTTCAACAACAACTTATATACAGCCCCCGCTCAAGCTGGCTCTTTCAGGCAAACGAAAACACAGATTTTCTGCACCCCATTATCAGTGCTGAGTGCTGAGTGCTGAGTGCTGAGTGGGGAGTGGGGAGTTAGGAGTTAGGAGTTAGGAGTTAGGAGTTAGGAGTTATAAGAATTCTTCCCCAATGCCCCATGCCCCATGCCCCATGCCCCATGCCCCATGCCCAATGCCCCATGCCCAATGCCCAATGCCCTACTCAGTACTCAATACTCGTGAATCAGCACTAACTGAGTCACGCAGTGCAAGGACTGTGAAAGCCACCAAAGTACCCAGCAAAGCAGCTCCTATAGCTTGGTGAGAGACGGTGAGAGGCTCGACTTGGAGATGTAATTTGAAAGTGGCGAATCCCAACAAGATTTGTAAGGCCAACAAACCACCAGCTATATTTGCCAGTCGCCGCAAGGCTGGATGTAGCGCTGGTGTACGCCAACAGATAAATACCATTGCCAAGGTTGTTACTGTTGGCGGCACCAAACCAGCAATATGGCTGTACATTACAGTACAAAGTTGAGAACCGCCGAGGCATTGGTGTAGCGCCCAGCGAGAGCCTACCAAAGCACCTAGCAGACTTTGCAGGTAAACCAGAACAGCAGCAGTTAAACCTACCCAAGGCAACTTACCAACGGTTCCATTCCCCTGATAGGGAGCGAGTGCCGTACCGATAATCAGGAGGGTGCTAAAAAATAACAGTGCCGTTCCTAAGTGAGCAGTAACGATATCAAACCGCAACAGTTCGGTAACGGTGAGTCCTCCCAAGATGCCTTGAAAGACGATTAAAAATAGGGCGAATGTGGATGCCCAAGGCAGCCATCTGGGTAAGAAACGACGATGCCACCAGGATAAGCCGAAGAGTGCGATCGCGCTTACACCAATTAAAGCTGCATCCAATCTGTGAAACCACTCCAAAAACACTTGGAGGTTCATTTGCTTGGCTGGCACCAGTTCGCCATAGCATAAGGGCCAGTCTGGGCAAGCAAGTCCAGCATTCATCACGCGGGTGGCGCTGCCTATTGCCATCAAAATTAAGGTGGCTATGCATATTTTCCACACCAAGCGACGAATCATTTCCTTGGGCTTTTGCTGCTGAAGTGCCGCTTCATTTTGTTGTTGTAGGACAAATTCGCTCATTAACGATACCTTCTGCCCGCTCTTGGTGGATCTGTTAAAATTTTCAATTTTCTTTTAGCGTCCTATCTTCACCCTAGCGTATAGGCTAAAGGTTTATAGATTAGCACTCACTTATACTTTGAATCACTCCAGAAAGGTTTTGCCTGAAGCTTTAGGTATTTTTCAAGATGTGAAAAATTGATTAATCAAAATTAATTTAAACATTCTAAATTTTTCCTTAAATTTTTCCACTGATTTGCATCTATTTTTGGCAGCATCTCCTAGTCACCTTGTACCCAAAATTAGTAAAGTAGTTAAAAAAATTATTAAATTCACTGATAAAACAGTTTGCCTACGGCACGCTCCTCGCGTTCAGAGAGGGATTTAAACCCCGACTGAAACTAGTCCTACGTGTAATGCTTAAGGTCTTCAACCCTTTCATTAACAAAAAAATCCTTCATGCCGTGAAATCCTTAAATCCGTTAAATCAGTGATAAAAATTTCAGACCTTTGTACTCCATGCCTTCTGGCCTAGACTACCTTAGTAAGGGAGCAGCTTTAAGATAACGTAGTAAATTCAATTAAGTAAGCCGTGAATATTCCAAGTTCAATCTGGACATTACTCATTGGCATCGTGTTAACGCTAGTCAGCTTTTGGTACGGTCAAAATCACGGACTGTTGCCAGTAGCAGCAACGGATGAAGCCGAATTAGTTGATGGTCTGTTCAACGCGATGATGATTGTTTCTACAGGTATATTTCTGCTCGTAGAAGGTATTTTAATTTACTCTGCATTTAAATACCGTCGGCGTGCAGGTGACAATGAAGACGGCCCACCAGTTGAGGGCAATGTACCTCTAGAAATTCTCTGGACGGCAATCCCAGCAATTATCGTTATCGGTATTTCTGTTTACAGCTTTGATGTCTACAACGAAATCGGTGGCTTTGATCCCCATGCTATTCATGAAGCGCCGATGAGTCAGGAGTCAATGGCAATGCCTGGAAGTGCTATGGCGGCAACTTTAAGCGATACTCCTGGCAGCACCGAACCCAACCTCAATCAAGAAAAATCTGATGAGGCAATGCAAGATCCAGCTACCGCAGAAGTCCGCAATGCTGACCAAATTCCCCAACTGCGGAATGCTCCTGGTGTGGGTATTGTTGCTCCGACAATTGGGGGAACTCCTGATAAAGCAGGCAAACCAGCAGGATTACAGGTCAACGTCACTGGTCTACAATATGCTTGGATTTTCACCTATCCTGAAACTGGTATAACTACAGGTGAAATGCACGTCCCCATCGGGCGAGAAGTGGAAATCAATATGACAGCCAACGATGTCATCCACGCCTTCTGGGTACCAGAGTTCCGCCTGAAACAAGATGCGATCCCCGGTAGGCAAAGCGAGATTCGTTTCACGCCTAGAAAAGCAGGCGATTATGTCTTAATCTGTGCTGAACTTTGTGGCCCCTATCACGGTGCGATGAGAGCGCCAGTAGTTGTTGAGTCAGAAGAAGCCTTTGACAAGTGGGTGCAAGAACAGCTAGTTGCCAGCAAAGAAACACTAAATCAAGCCGTTGCTGTTAACCCTGCGAATCTATCCCCAAATGAATTTCTCGCTCCTTATACCAAGGACATGGGAATTAAGCCAGAAATCCTCCATCAAGTTCACCATTAGTCAATATGTTATTTAGTCAAAATCCAATGACTAATGACCAATGACTAATACTTCGGCTCCTTTCGACTTCGCTCAAGGCAAGTCGCTCAGTACAAGTGACTAATGACTAACGACTATGACACAAGCTCAGTTGCAAGAAACTGCCAATATCCCCGCCCTTAGTGAGGAACCAGGGATCAGAAAATGGCAAGACTTCTTTGGCTTTCAAACCGACCATAAGGTGATTGGGATTCAATACCTAGTCACTTCGTTTATTTTTTACTGCATTGGCGGCGTAATGGCTGACTTGGTTCGCACAGAACTGCGAACTCCAGAGGTAGATTTTGTCACCCCAGAAGTCTACAACAGTCTGTTTACGCTGCACGCCACGATCATGATTTTCTTATGGATTGTGCCAACCGGGGCAGGGTTTGCTAACTATCTAATTCCCCTGATGATTGGGGCAAAAGATATGGCATTTCCTCGGCTGAATGCTGTTGCCTTTTGGATGATCCCCCCTGCGGGTATATTGCTGATTGCTAGTTTAGCGGTAGGCGATGCACCAGATGCAGGTTGGACTTCCTACCCTCCCCTGAGTTTGGTAACAGGACAAGTGGGGCAAGGCATTTGGATTATCAGTGTCTTGCTGCTGGGTACATCATCTATTTTGGGGGCGATAAATTTCCTGGTAACATTGCTGAAGATGCGTATCCCCAGCATGGACATACACAAAATGCCCTTGTTCTGCTGGGCGATGTTTGCCACTTCAGCACTAGTTTTGGTATCAACCCCAGTCCTCGCAGCAGGTCTGATTCTGCTTTCCTTTGACTTAATTGCCGGGACAACATTTTTTAACCCAACTGGCGGTGGCGACCCTGTAGTTTACCAGCACATGTTCTGGTTTTACTCCCACCCTGCGGTTTACATCATGATTTTGCCCTTCTTTGGCGCAATTTCAGAAATTATCCCCATTCATTCCCGCAAGCCGATTTTTGGCTATAAAGCGATCGCTTATTCGTCTCTTGCAATCAGCTTTTTGGGGCTAATTGTTTGGGCGCACCACATGTTTACCAGTGGTATCCCCGGTTGGTTGCGGATGTTCTTTATGATCACCACCATGATCATTGCCGTACCTACGGGAATTAAAATTTTCAGTTGGTTAGCAACCATGTGGGGTGGAAAAATCCGGCTTAACAGCGCCATGCTATTTGCCATCGGCTTTGTTGGCACTTTTGTAATCGGCGGGATTAGTGGGGTGATGTTGGCATCAGTACCCTTTGATATTCACGTTCACGACACTTATTTTGTGGTTGCACACTTGCACTACGTTTTATTTGGCGGTAGCGTGTTAGGAATTTTTGCTGCTATTTACCACTGGTTCCCGAAAATGACGGGGCGGATGCTGAACGAATTTTGGGGTAAGGTTCACTTTGCCTTAACTATTGTCGGTCTAAACATGACCTTCTTACCTATGCACAAGCTAGGTTTAATGGGCATGAATCGCCGTATTGCCCAATATGACCCCAAATTCACCACATTGAACGAAATCTGCACGTATGGTTCTTATTTACTGGCAATTTCGACATTCCCCTTCATCATCAATGCTATTTGGAGTTGGTTATACGGCGAGAAAGCTGGTAATAATCCTTGGAGAGCATTGACCTTAGAGTGGATGACGACCTCACCACCTGCGATCGAGAATTTTGATCAAACCCCAGTACTGGCTACAGGCCCCTACGACTACGGTTTGGAAAATGCTAAAGAAGGTGTACCCTTATCTGATCCCAATCCATTCTTATCTGGCGGGCCGAACTCAGTATTAAGAGCAGAACCCGACCCGGCGGTTGCTGCTAATCCCGAAGACCGGAAATAGAGTTATGAGTTAGGAGTGAAGAGTTATGAGTTATGACAATTCATAAGGGACTTCCAAGAAATAAATTATCCAAATGAACGAACCACAGAGACGCAGAGAACACAGAGATAGGAGAAATAGAGAAGATTTTTGCGTCAGTTTTGGGATATTTTTTATTTGGAAGTCCCTAACTCCTATACAGACGCTATTAATCGCGTCTGTACTCCTAACTCCCACCCCCCATTCCCCATTCCCCACTTATAAAAATTCATGCAAAGTCAAACTATTGACCCAGCTAAAACCGAACTAAATCATCACCACGAGGCGGAAGCGTCCGTCGGTCATCATGAAGAACATCCAGACCATCGCCTGTTTGGGCTATATGTCTTCCTGATTGCTGAAGGGATGATTTTTATGGGGTTGTTCGGAGCCTACTTAGCTTTCCGTGCTACCTTACCTGTGTGGCCTCCAGCCGGTACCCCAGAATTAGAACTATTGCTACCTGGGGTCAACACCATCAATCTAATTTCTAGTAGTTTTGTCATGCACAATGCCGACACTGCGATTAAAAAGAACGATCCGCGGGGTGCGCGAATCTGGTTAGCAATTACCGCTATAATGGGTGCTATTTTCTTGATAGGTCAAGTATATGAATATACCCATTTAGAATTTGGTTTAACTACCAATTTATTTGCTAGTTCATTTTACGTTTTGACTGGTTTCCACGGATTGCACGTTACCATCGGCGTTTTGGCAATAGTTGCTGTGTTATGGCGATCGCGCGTTCCGGGTCACTACAGTAACGAAAAGCACTTTGGTATTGAAGCAGCCGAAACCTACTGGCACTTCGTTGATGTGATTTGGATTATTTTGTTCGGATTACTGTATCTACTGTGAGTATTAATTATTAGTTGTTCATTCCACGCGGACAACTTAATAGGCCCCCACTAGGGGGCTTTTTTCATTCGGTATTTACCTCAAGAACTTAGCTGGTTTTTTAGTTTTTTCTAACTAAGGTTGATATGGCGAAGCGATCGCCGTTAGTAAAGACTAAAATTTAGTAACAAAATTCTGGTAGACACATAAGGATGCTTGTGCCTTTAAATGCCACTGTTCTATGTTTTGTCAGCAATCAGACCAAGATTTAAAATAAATCTCCTGACTCCTAAATGTTGTCTTCTGCCCACAGTTATAAATACTGTGGGCTAGTGTTAAATTTACTTAAATGATAAAATTATAGAACTATTACAAAAATAAATTTTTATATTAAGATACCCATAAAGGTATGAATAAACTAATCAAGCGGCTAACCATAAAATTGCTCAGAAGCATAGGTCGTCTGAGAAGCTGACTGCCTCAAATACCAACAAATTTAGCGGCAGGTATTCATAACCTCACCCAAGCTCTAAATGGTCAGTAAATTCACAAGTAGTATACGCCACATGAGCCAGAACCCTCTAGTTAGAAAAAAACTCCGAAGTCGCTTTGAGACAGTCAAACTGCTGGAAAGCGGAGGATCTGGTAATACTTACTTGTTATCAGGTACTAGACGTAAAAAACATCAATACTCTCTCGCTAGAAAAACACTTCGGAATCGCTTTGAGATTGTCAAACACTTAGGAAGCGGAGGTTCTGGTGATACCTACTTAGCTTTAGACTTAGATTTACCAGGACAACCCCATTGTGTCGTCAAACATTTCCACCCAAAAGATACCAATCCTGCTATTCTACCCATCGCTAAAAGCCTATTTGATCGGGAAGCGGAAGTTTTATACCAGCTAGGCAACGACCACGACCAAATTCCTAGACTATTTGCCCATTTTAATGAAGATGGGGATTTCTATTTAGTTCAAGAATTTATTGACGGTCATGCATTGACTCAAGAAATTGTACCAGGTCAGCCTCTTAGTGAGAATGTAGTCTTAAATTTATTAAAAGACATCCTAGAAGTCTTGTCCTTCGTCCACCAAAATAACATTATTCACCGGGATATTAAGCCCCAAAATTTAATGCGGCGGCACTCCGATCAGAAAATTGTGTTAATTGACTTTGGGAGTATTAAGAAAATTGGTGCTTTAGGAGCAGGCTTAACAATTTCTGTTGGGACTCCTGGCTATATGCCAAGCGAACAAGCTAAGGGAAAGCCAAAACTTTGCAGCGATATCTATGCAGTAGGGATGATTGGTATTCAAGCTTTGACAGGTTTAATACCGGAACAACTACAAGAAGATCCTAATACTGGAGAACTTATCTGGCGTGATAAAGTACAGGTAAGCGACGCTCTGGCAAATATTTTAAATACAATGGTTTGCGATCGCTATAGCCAGCGTTACCAATCTGCCGCAGAAGCTTTGCAAGCGCTTAATTGTGATCTGGCGTTGTCAGAGTCGTCACAATCTGCTGGCATAAACCAAGACACTAATGATAGCTATTTTCTAAGTTATAAAAACTTTATTTTGCTATTGGGAATAGGGCTTGGTGCTATGACTAGTTTTATAGTACTAGTTTTAATGTATACATTTATTAATACAGGGACATCACCTCCAAACCAACCTACTCAATTAAATAATTTTAGAGAAAAATTGCTTGAGCCACGGTTCACTAATATTAAGGTCAATCGTCAAGTAGCTAAATCAGTAGCTAACAGAGGAGTCTATAAAAGCAATTTCACTATTGGAAAGACTACCAAAGAGGAAATTGAGCCTTAATACATGAGAAAGACTTATAGCGGTTCCCACTCAGGTGCGGTACAACATTATGTCGCCTGGTGTAGGGGCACGGCAGTGCCGTGCCCCTACGGGTGTACCTCACTAGGTCGGGAAATGCTATACATCATTTAGCAGCAATCATAAAATTCCCTATTAACTGGCTTATTCTAGATTTGTTCTTAACCTAAACACTTATAGATTCCTGTAGGATAAATAGAATAAACAACATTTAAAGATATGGACAATACAAATCAAAAAAAAGCTTTAATTAACGGTGAAATTGGCCTCTTTCTTAGAGGTTTGATTATTGGGAAAGTGCTGACACTTATGGTTATTGGCGGACTGTTTTGGTGGTTATTTAAGCCAAATTTATTGTCCCGCAACAGCGTTAATTCCTCTAATAAAAATGTAAACAGCGTTTCTAGCAGTGCATCAACTTTTCAGACAGTTGCTGATGTCCCCAATGCCTCATTTAACTACGGAGGCAGTACAGCTTGGGCATCTATCCGGCAATTGGTAGATTCTCAGATCCAGAGCGATCGCCCTGAATTACAATTACGCTATGTAAACCCTGTTAATAGTAGCCCTGGTTCTAGCTCCGGTATTCGGATGTTGCTTGATGGGAAACTAGACTTTGCTCAGTCTTCCCGTCCCCTCACAGATAAAGAACAAGCGATCGCAAAAGAGCGAGGCTTCACCCTTGAGCAACGTCAGGTGGGTATGGATGGGATCGCAGTGGTAGTCAACCCATCACTCAATGTGCCTGGTTTAACTGTTGATCAATTGCAGCAGATTTATTTGGGAAAAATTACTAACTGGAATCAAGTAGGTGGGCCAAATCTAGCCATTACACCTTTGTCTCAACGACCAGAGGACGCAGATACAGTAATATTCTCTAGCAACAACGACTTGAAAGGGCAAGCATTTGGCTCTAATGTGCAGTATGTCTACTCTACTACAGAGGCAGTGCGCCAACTCAGTAAAACTCCTGGTAGTGTCTATTACGCTTCTGCCCGTTCAGTATTACCTCAATGTAGTGTGAAGGCTTTGCCATTGGGTAGCACTTCTGGTCAGCTAATTCCCCCCTACCGCGAACCTCTGGTGTCACCTGAGCAATGTCCACGTCAGCGCAACCAGCTAAATACTCAGGCTATTAAAGATGGTAGCTATCCGATGATAGCTAACTTGTTTGTGATTATTAAGCAGAATAAAGGACGGGAACAGCAGATTGGAGATGTATATAGCAAGCTTTTATTAACTGACCAGGGACAAAGGGCAATTGAGCAAGCTGGTTTCGTCGCGGTTCGCTAGTAGATTTGAAGAACAATCAAGCTTCTTTTCCACAGATCCCTGTACTCTTTCGCTTATAAAAACGGCTTTCACTACTATTTTCAAGAGTAATTTCATGCGATCGCACATTTCTCCACACTTCATTACAGATCCCCGACTTCTTCAAGAAGTCGGGGA
>Ga0105046_10004109_pt1 | contig 23147 bp, 18 predicted proteins | sample MAT03_FD_78385 | JGI IMG/M metagenome (GOLD analysis project Ga0105046, IMG submission 78385) | Freshwater microbial communities from Lake Fryxell liftoff mats and glacier meltwater in Antarctica - MAT-03 (megahit assembly) | ecosystem: Environmental > Aquatic > Freshwater > Ice > Liftoff...
AGCATAATAATTTGAAAATAAATTTTTTGGAAACAGCTTTCATCAAGTCATAAGTTTTTTCTGTATTTTCCAAAAACAGAACTCCAACTTCCAAATCCGGAAGTCATCTCACATCCTCATTTCAAAATCCCAGCCCTCTCTCAAACAACTTAAACTCAATCGCATGCTTTACAAGCCCGATTTCGGATTTGGCTCCTATTTTGTCCAAAAGTGCTTTTTTGTTTATGCCTATAGATTTCACACTTAATTGAAGCTGTTTGGCCATTTCCTGGTCGGTACGTTCTTCAAAAATCATCTTCATGATCAATCGTTCACGCACACTAAATATTTTTTCGGGATCATATTGGTGTCGGTTGGTAATGACGTCAATCAAGGCGGTAGCGATCCCATCCCCAAAAGCAATGCCACCATTTTGCACTTTTCGGATGGCTTCTGATATTACAGACAGCGGATCGGATTTAAGCACATACCCTTTTATACCTGCCACAATCATTTGCTGGATAATATTGAGATCGTCAAACATCGACAATCCTATCACGCCAATGCCTTTGTAATCCCGGTTAATAACCTTGGTTACCTGAATGCCATCCATGTCTGGCATAGATACATCCGTGACCACAATGTCCACTTTAATTTTAACCATTTTCTCAAGAAGCTCTCTTCCTGTTCCGGCTGCAATGCGAACCGTTAAATCGGATTCACTTTCCAGGTTGTTGATTAAACCATTTCTGAAGATGGGGTGGTCATCCGCAATTCCGATTCTAATTGAATTCATAGGCTTTCTTTATAGATTTAATACAACTTGTATGGGATGAATTATAAGAACGATAAAGATGAGGTCCTTAATCTATGTTCTCCATGTCGTTGCAAAAAGCCAAATTGATTGATACCATCAAAATATTTCTTTAGTCTCTTTTACGATATAGGTCAGTCGGTTACGAAATCTACCTAATCAGAACCTGAATACTCCATTTGGTTGAAGGAAAGATGCCTGCCAAATTAGTTTCTTTGCGGCAAATTCGTCTATAAAGTATTCCATTGGCTTTAATCGCTTTCCAACACGATGTATCGAACAACCTACTGATTCGCAAAACCGAACTGACCTAATCCTTAATTGGCAAAACCGTTTATGCATTTAAAGAATCATCTGAATTACAAGCAATCAACTAAGCCTCAAACCAATTAAATCTCTCTTCAAAAATAACCTGCCAAAAATTGCAGTTTCAAATTCACCTGCTACATTTGCACTCCCAAATTGAAATTAAAAAGGGGGATTAGCTCAGCTGGCTAGAGCGTTTGCATGGCATGCAAGAGGTCATCGGTTCGACTCCGATATTCTCCACAAAAAAAGCCACCTGAAAAGGTGGTTTTTTTATTTGAATTAAGTGGGTTATTTGAATTTAACATGGGGATTAACTCAACTGGAAAGAGCGTCCCGACTTTTCGTCGGAGCCTGTTCCGATTTTACATCGGAAAAGGTCATAGGTTCGACTCCGATATTCTCCACATCTGAAACCACTCAAGCCGAGTAGTTTTTTTGTTTACATATGGCTTATAACTTTATTGAAGAACTGCGCTGGAGAGGTATGCTCCAGGATTTGACGCCGGGTGTGGAAGAAACCATGGCCAAAGAATGCATTACCGGTTACATCGGATTTGACCCTACCGCCACTTCCCTCCACATTGGAAATATGGCCACCATTATTCTCCTGATGCATTTGCAGAAGTCCGGACATAAACCCATCGCACTCGTTGGGGGCGCCACCGGAATGATCGGTGACCCTTCAGGAAAATCAGCGGAACGAAATCTGCTGGATGAAGAAGCCATTGGCCGAAATGTGGCCGCCATCCAAAAACAACTGGAGCGTTTTCTCGACTTTTCAGAAGGATTGACCAAAGCAGAAGTGGTGAATAACCTCGATTGGTTTGGGCCCATGACTGCCATCAACTTCCTGCGAAAAATAGGTAAACACCTCACCGTAAACTATATGATGGCCAAAGATTCGGTGCAGCGCCGCTTGGAAACAGGCCTGTCGTTCACCGAATTCAGCTACCAGTTGCTTCAGGGATACGATTACCAGTGGCTTTACGAAAACAAAGATTGCCGACTGCAAATGGGCGGATCGGATCAGTGGGGAAACATCACGGCTGGTACTGAATTGATTCGAAGGATGGGAGGCACCAAAGATGCGTTTGCCATCACCACTCCCCTGCTTACCAAAGCTGATGGCAGTAAATTCGGTAAATCGGAAGGTGGAAATGTTTGGTTAGATGCTGAACTGACTTCCCCTTACCAGTTTTACCAGTATTTCTTTAATGCTGCAGACGAGGAAGCTCCGGTATTGCTTCGCAGGATGACTTTCCTTTCTAAAGCACGAATCGAAGAGGAAGAAAAAGAGCATTTCATCGACCCTTCTTTGCGCAAAATCCAAAAGACTCTGGCCGAAGAAATAACCCGCCTCGTGCATGGAGAGGCAGGTCTGCAAACCGCCCGACTCACCACCAATGTGCTTTTTGGCAAAGGAACATTGGAAGAACTGGAAACCATTTCAGCCCAACAGTTTGATCAGGTTTTCGCCGGAGTTCCCAAGTCGAAAACCGCCCGTGAAAATCTGGAACACGACTGGGCTACCTTGCTTAGTGCCGATACGGACAATCAAATCCTCCCAACCCGTTCAGAAGCAAAAAAGATGATTCAGTCGGGTGCGATACAGGCGAACAAAATTAAGATAAGCAGTCCGGAGCAGGAGAAAGTGGCCTTATTGCGAAATCAATACCTTCTAATTCAGAGAGGCAAAAAGAACTATTTCCTGGTGGAAGTGGTTTGATTTACTCTATAATGTGAATGGCTATGCGAAAAATCCGGAGCTTCTTTTCTGTTCTGTTTTTTTTTATTTTCGGGATGCCATTTGTCCATGCACAGGAATTTACCCGTTTTTTCCTGGATACAGCCGAAATCCAGACGGCCAACAATCTGATCAGAGAACCCTCCGGAAAACTCTGGCTTGGTGGAACAAAACTCCCTTTAGGTGCCGATGAACTGGTTGCCTGGCTCTACCACCTGGAAGCAGACGGAGAGATAACAAAACGCATCCGGTTTCCGATTTCTGGTTACCAATCCTGGGTAGGAATGGAATTGTTGGATAATGGACAGGTTGCCCTGGTTATTGGCCAGCGATTGAGTACAGGAATCACCGAAAATTGGCTGGCATTGGTAGACAGCACGCACCTCATCAGCTTTCGTAAAATTGAAGGACTGGATAATGCCATTCTGGATGATGTAAACCGAACAAAATCCGGAAAGCTTTTAGTTTGTGGTTTCAGGCCTGGGCCCGACCCGCAGGGGAATAATTTCTTTCTCACCAAAGTAAATCCGAAAACGGCTCAAAATGAATGGATTTATGAAGAAAGTCTCTCCTATACAGAGCATGTTTCTGATGCCATTGAAAGTAAAGACGGAACCATTTTGTTTTGTGGAGATATTCAGAATTCAAGCTACAATCCCTATGTGGTGAGACTCGATTCGAATGGAAATTTCATCTGGGACCTCATTATCGCTACCCCGTGGAACGATGGTTCTCAGACGATTGCAGAAGATTCCATTGGCCGGATCTGGTTGGTTGGAGAATCGTCTACCTCTGCTGGCTCTATGTTTGATACCGAATTGAATATCATCAGTTCAACCGGACAACTTTTATGGCAACAATGGTTGGGATCACCGGGTCAGGATGCTGCATTTCTCATTAAAAAAGCCCAACAAAATGGATTTTGGGTGGGCGGCTATTCAAATGCGGGTTCCAATGGGATTGGTCCGATAAGCCCGTTTCTGATGCGGTTGGATAATTCCGGGACCAGTCTGGGTGAAAAATTCTGGCCCTTTCCGTCACCCAGTCCGGTGTACGACATGGCCATTATTGGAGACAGTACCTTTTATTTCTGTGGAATTTCCAATACGGTAGCTTACCTGATGCGCAGAGAAAACCCCGTTTTAGAAAATGTATTTACAGTACCAGTTTTAGGCTTGAGAAAAATCAAAAATGATTGGACCTACAACAGGGAACTCCAAATTCTGCAAGGTCCGGAAATGGCCAAAAACAAAGTCCGCTTGATGGATCTGCATGGAAGAGTTCTAATAGAAAAAGTAGAAAACAATGCATTGATTCAATTAAAAGGAATTCCAACTGGCATTTATCTGATTCATGAAATGGATTTAGAAGGACAATCCAGAGCCCAACTTTTCAGGAAAGATTGAAATTAATCCCGGATTTGGTGGCACTATATTGTCTTTCCAGGGTGATGCCCTTCAGAAATGAAATTCTGGCTGAGAGCCCATCACCAAAAGAGATTTCAAAGATCCAAAACCTGCTTTCATCAAAAAAACACAACCAGTTCCTTCAGGTTTCGATTGGGAATTGTTTCTTTGCATCCGCATAGGAAAATATTTATGAAAAAAGTCTTTGTATCAGGATGTTACGATATCATCCATGGTGGCCATGTTGAATTTTTCAGTCAGGCTAAATCTTTGGGTGATTATTTGATCGTGTCATTCGCAGGTGAAAAAAGCCTGAAACTCCATAAAAACCGAAAGTCTTCTTTACCCGTGTACCACAAACAACGGCTTCTAGAATCATTGACCATGATAGACGAAGTAGTTGTTGGAGATGATGAGATCATTGGACTTGATTTTAAATCACATTTTTTGCGAACACGACCAAATGTGTTGGTGGTAACCGAAGACGATAAATTTGCAGTAGAAAAACAAGCGCTTTGCGATGAAATCGGTGCCGAATATGTGGTTTTGCCCAAGACTTTGAATTATGAGAAGGTTTCCACCACCGAAATCATCAACTACATAAAAGCTCCTCAGGAATTACCCCTTCGGGTAGATTTTGCAGGTGGATGGCTGGATGTACCGAAGCTTTCACGGGAAGGTGGATACATTGTAAACTGCGCCATCACACCAAAAGTAAGTCTGAACGAATGGCCCTTTGAAATTGGGGGAGGATTGGGCGGCTCTGCTGCGTATGCCATTCTGATGGGTAAAAACGGAGTTCAATCTGAATTGGATCTAGGTGTTGGCTGGCAGGATCCTGCCGTGATCAAAGAAACCGGAATGTGTGTCTGGAAATCAGGATTAAAACCGGAACTGGAATTTAAATCATCAGGTAGTTTTCTTCAGGGAAAAATGGCTTTGTACTGGACAGGTAAAAACCATGTGACCTACGAAAAAACCGATCTTATACGTGATTTTGAAGCCATCTACCAGGCAGGCAGAAAAGCAAGAGAGGCCGTTATGCCAGGAAATGAAAGCCTGAAAGGCTTAGCAGAAGCGGTGAATATGACGCTAAATATGCAGTACGACGAAGGGATGGATACGCTACCGTCCTATCACGAGCTGGCAAAGAAATATTGCGGCGGAGGCTGGGGGGGATATGCGGTCTATATTTTTGAGACTGAAGCCAAAAGAGCCGAATTTCTCAAACAAAAGGATACTCAGCCGATAGAGCCTTTTCTGCAGTAGTTCAGGAGGGTAAAGTCAGATTCGTTTTGAGATATTGATTTCAAAACAGATTTTTAAAACAAATCGGATTATAAATAAGATCTGCATTTAACCTCACCCCAGCCCTCTCCAGTGGAGAAGTGGCTTAGATTATTAGTGTTTTACAATATTTCTAAAGTATGACAACTTTTTTAGTGGCCCCTATTTCTGCCTGAGAAAGAGAGTTGACTTGTATTAACCTATCCGCAATTTTAGTTTTAATCTGGTCTTGCTGAAATTCATTCAATTGATCAAAAACAAAATCTGTTGTTTGGATTTCCAAACCGATTTCAAAAAAAATGATCCAGCATTTTGAGCCGGATCAGATCAATAAAAATATTGGCATCAACTACTGCTATTCTCATCTTCGGGAAGGTCCAGATATCGGAAATCAGCCAAACGCATATTATTCAGACTTGCTGTTATTTTTATAATTTCGAGTTGTTGATTTCACATCAGAAAAAAAAAGCTAAACTCTTTGCAAGGATGAATTTTGGGTAATTAAGGGGGGGGGAGAAATGAGTTGCTGTTTTTATAAAATGGGTTCAAATTCCATTAGAAACCGAGTTTCCTCAAACTACAAATCTTATATTTACACATCATTTTTGAAAATATGATCATTCAAATCCCTGACGAAATTCTAGCCAATGCACACTTATCAGAAGCAGATATTAAACTGCAACTGGCTATGATGTTGTATGATAGAAATATCCTGAGCTTTGGGCAGGCCCGGTGTCTTTCCGGATTGGATGTCATAGCATTTCAAGCCATTCTTGGAGAAAATAAAATTGAAGTGCACTACGATTCAGACGACCTAGCCAATGACCTGAACAACATCCGGGACTTCCCATCGTAAGTATCATGGTTATAGTTTCCGACACTACTGCCCTTTCCAACTTAATCAAACTCGGAAAACTTCATTATCTGAAAGAAATCTTCCATAAAATCATCATCCCACATGCAGTTTTTAATGAACTCATTCCGCTGAAGAATATGGTTTGGGTATTGATGTAATCGATAATGAGGATTGGATTCAAATTGGAATCGCTAATAAAGGGATTCTGTATTCAGAGTTGGTGCAGAAACTGGATTTGGGAGAAACCGAGGCGTCGTACTGGCCCAACAGATAAAGGCTGATTATCTGATTATGGATGAAAAAAAAGGAAGAGCAGAGGCGGCTAAACTTGGCATCAAAACGATTGGGCTTCCCGGTATTTTAATTCTTTGCAGAAGATTAGGGATTTGCCAGGATCTCAAAATGGAACTGGATGACTTGAGGCTTAATGCAGGCTTTTGGATCAATGAAAAACTGTATCAGGAAATTCTTGAAATTCAAAATAAGGAGTTTTCAAATTGAATTGATAAAGCCCGACATAAAATTCCTTCTGATATCCAACAAGATTTTAATCAAGCTTCCTGGTGGGAAGCAATTGGTTACGAATGTCTTGAAAAGGCAACTGTTTTATCATTTCCTGGTGATTCACTGCAATAAAATGACACGATCGGCCACTATACTAATTTTGCTTTTTGTCATGTTATTGTCTGCCTGTGATCGTGCGGCCTCAGTGCAATGGGCAAAATCCATTCCTGCAGACACGTCAAGAGCTTTTAAACCCGACAAGATCCTGGTTGTGCCAAAGAAATCCTTCGAATTTAACTCATTGAGAAACTCAACCGATGATGCGCTTTATTTGGTTACCTGCTGTGAATACGCGTATTTCCCGTTTGGAAAACTGACAGATAAGGCCTCATTGAGAAATAGTTTACTGAAAAATTTTACTATTACAAAAAGCAAACTTGACACGTTTACGAATGAAATGTCTCTCAGCAACCCCTCTGACGATTTCAAACAGTGGTCTGATTCTTTAGAGTTAGAATTGGGGACAAATAATAAATTATGCTTGTATCTTGACAATGACCCGGAAGCAACCACACACGGATATATCAGTTTCGGACAGATTACGACCAACAAAGTTTCATTTTCCGACAGCATAATCATTGGAATGAAGACTCAGGACTTTTTCAAAAAGTTCTTTGACTATTTCCCTACAGACTTGTGTAAAAAATACAAAGTTGTAAAATTCGAATCCTGCATTTTTGATGTGACCCACTTTTACAGCTTTGACAAAGGGCATTTAAGGTCGGTACTATTTATCTCTACAAAGTGACGGACAAATAAGCAATGCATTCAGGGGTTTTATGCCTGATGAGGCCTTTGCCTTTTTGAATGCCTAAGTGTTAATTTCTAGCCTAATGATTTACAAAATTTAACTTCAAAACCCAAAACTCTGCTGCACAGACTTATCATAGGATCTGGGGCTAATATTAAAATTAAAGGCCCCTCCTATCATAAATCGCCACTCGCCTTTTCCGCCATCGAATTGCGAACGAACCACTTCCAATTGCAGGAATCGGAATAGTTTATCCACTCCATAGCCAATTTCCATGAAGGCGGGTTGGTTCTGATTGGCCATAGCATTTACAAAAACCAATTCCCGCCATTTTTTAGATTTGGGGAAGATCCATCCTAAAACCAATTCATCCCGATACAAATGAATATGTGCTTCTAACGTTGACTTTCCGGAAGAGTAATTGTAATAATTGAGATTGCGGAATTGCTCCGCTTTATGCTCATTCAGCAAGAAAGTCCGGTTACCGAACAAATGCAATGCATCCATCTGGCCGAAACGTTGATCCCGAACCATGGCAGCCCCTTTCGTAAACAACTCCAGTTGGGTTGTGGTACTGACGTGAATAGAATGCCTGTACGATATGGATGCCTGTGTGAAATCGCTGGTAGAATGGAAAATGGATGGAATCGCATGCTGAAATTGAAACCGGATTCTGGGCGAAGTTGTGCTGGAAAAACTCTGTTGTTCGTTGTATAAAGACGATTCCAGAAATGGATACCAATCTATATTTGCAATTGCTTTCGCTGCCACAGAGCGGCCGGTCACTGCATTATCAGCATAGGGCATGGATACATCGTTCGATTCAAATTCCTTGATTTTACCTTTCCAGGTTTTCAACACCGAATTCGTCAAAGGAATCCGGTTTTCCCATTCAAAGCCCACTTCTACTTCCATGCGGCCACTCAACTTCCGGAGGAATTTGGCACGCACAAAATCAGTCTCATACAACTTGATTAAATTCCTCGAATCCATCAATGCATAGGATGAATTGAGTGCATACGAAATGGGATTCTCATTGTTAATCTGTTTGATTTCCGTTCCTCCAGAAAGCTGAACCACCCATTTTGGTTCTCCATATTGAAAGATTCCTGAACCGATCAATTTATTCCTGGCAAAAGAATATCGTACTGCCGGACCAAACTGAATGTAATTCCGATCGTCTTTAAAGCGACTTTGGTTTTGCCGCAAGGCTTGCCTGAACCAAACTTCCGCCTCCATTGCATACCCTTCAACCGCATTGTAGGCCAGAGTACCTAAAGGAGAAAAAAACTTGATCACCTGTGGACTCCGTTTCCCGATGCTGTCTTTCTTTCCAAAAAAGAAATTCTTTCCCATCAGAATTCCCAAAAAGGAGAGGTCGACTCCTTTCCCACTTTTTGAAGCATCAGCGGAGTCTTTTTTTGCTTCTTTCACTTTGATGCTGTCCAACTTGTGATAGCTTTTTACTTCCATGTCGGTGAGGGGTACAAGCCGATTTTCCATCCAGAAAGCGGTATCTTTTCTTTCGGCATTGGAATCTACAGTGTATTCCATACTTGATACAACGGAAGGGGGAGGAATATTCTCCACCGATTTCTTTTTTCTTGTAAAATATTTCTCCTTGATATAGGTTTTGGCAAGCTTTCGCATCATCTTTTTATCGATCTTATCCATCTTTTTAAAATCCGGATTCTCAGGTTCTTTGGTAATTACCTCGGTTGTCTTTTCGTCCAATTGTTGTTCCAGCTTTTGAAAATCAGCAAATAACTTTTCGTTTTTGGTGAGCTTGTACTTTCGGAGAGATGCATTGTAAACGGCATCGATGGTGATCTGGAGAATGGTTCCCTTCACTTCATGTTTTACTTGGACCGGCATCCACACGCCTTCAACTGGGGCATAGGTATGGGTCAAAACCATATCAAATCCGTCCGATTGTTTGGCCAGATGTGCAGAGTGAATACACCACGTTTTATCCATAATGTAGATTTCACCCGACCAGATGTTTTGTCCCTTACTTCTGGGAATCACTTTAATTTTAAATACTTCATGATTCCGATCGGTGAATGCCCCCAGATATTGAAAAGAATAGTACCGGAAAGCTGATGGAGAAAGGGGTGAAGGGGAAGCTCCCATTTTGGGATCATACAAATCTTCTTTGAGGAAATCCTGATTTATATGGAGCATACCTGCTGTACTTCTGGAGGCAATTACTCGTTCCTTGTATTGATTGGGTTGTTTAAATTCGATTTTTTCTAGTGTTTCCTTGAAGAAAACGGTGTTTTCGTCAATGCCGTTTTTCTTAGCAAAGGGTTTAACCAAAAAGGGTAAATCAACGATCCGCCCACTTCCCCGGATATAAACTTCAGCGGTGTAAGCATCCACCATCAATTTGTTGATTTTTGCTCTGGCAATGGCCTTCCGAATAATGGAATAAGCCGGATCTTCATTTCTTGAAGCAATGGTTACCTCTTTCGCCATAATCACTTGTTCCGAAAGACTCACATTCAGATCCTGCCAGCCGGTTTTAATATCCAATTCTTTTTTGTCCGTTTGAAACCCAAGACATTGAAAATAAACAGTGTACGAACCCGGTAACAGATCAAGTTTGTATTTGCCCTCTTCATTGGCCATGGTTCCGAGAGATGTTTTTTCAACACCGATCGTAGCAAAAGGAACGGACTTGCCATCCTTGTCGGTTACGGTTCCACGAATTCCGGATTTTTGAGCGAATGAATATTGGGAAATAAAGGATCCGAACCCAATCAGGAAAATGATAATGATAGGCCGCAAATTGAAATTCAAAATAAGGTGATTGATTTGAAGGACTGTTCTGCAAAAGAACGACTCAAATCCATATTGGCCAATTTAAGAATGGAAAATCGGTTTGATTTGGATTCAATCTGGAAAATAGAGAATCAATAAAAATTCAATTCCCAACAAAAGAACCGAAGCTTATTACATTGCCTTCAACTCTGCAACCACTTCTGAAAGTGTTTTCTTTGCATCGCCAAACAACATCAGGCAATTCGAATAACCGAAAAGTTCATTTTCAATTCCGGCGTACCCTGCAGCCATACTTCGTTTACTTACGACCACCGTTTTGGCCTTATCTACATCCAGAATCGGCATTCCATAAATGGGACTGGAAGGATCGTGACGGGCTGCTGGATTAACTACATCGTTGGCACCTACCACATAAACCACATCGGCAGTGGCAAATTCCTCGTTAATTTCCTCCATCTCTACCAGCTTATCATACGCCACATTGGATTCTGCAAGCAAAACATTCATGTGTCCTGGCATCCTTCCGGCAACAGGGTGAATGGCATATTTTACGGTCACACCATTTTTTTCCAGCAGCATTTCCATTTCATGAATCACATGCTGAGCCTGGGCTACTGCAAGTCCATATCCGGGAACAATAATCACTTTCTGGGCATAATGCATAATCATAGCCACATCCGAAGCATTGGTTGGGCGGATGTTCATTTCGGTTTTTGAACCCCCATCCGAGGCAGCAGCCGTTGAACCACCAAAAGCTCCAAACAATACGTTTGTTAATGACCGGTTCATGGCATTACACATCAATACGGTTAGGAAAGTTCCCGCTGAACCAACCAGAATTCCACCGGTTTGCATCACCTGGTTGTCGTACAGAAATCCGCCAAAGGCTGCAGCAACACCTGTAAAAGAGTTCAGTAAAGAAATCACCACAGGCATATCGGCTCCTCCGATTGGAATCACAAACAGAATTCCATATCCCATGGAAAGAGCAAACAACACGTAAAACAGAGAATGATCTACATTGCCCATGGTGAGGAAAATGGTCAATCCAAGAATACCCAGAAGCAGCCCCGCAGTCAGAATGTTATGACCCGGTAGCTTTTTAGTGGATTTCATAATTTCCTGAAGCTTCGCATAAGCGATGATACTACCAGAGAATGAAACCGAACCAATTACCAATCCGGCTACAATGACGAAAATTTTTCCTGGCGAAGAATCTGAAGTTAAATGGTCGAATTCAACCAGAGAAATAGCTGCGGCACAGGCTCCTCCCATTCCATTGAAAAGACTCACCATTTGCGGCATGGCGGTCATTTTCACCTGTTTGGCAGAAAGCGTCCCCAAAACAGTTCCAATGGCAATTCCTCCGAAAATCCAGGCTTTGTTTCCCAGAGAAAGTCCGTCATCGCTCACATAAAGAAAAATAGTTGCAAAAATGGCGATTACCATTCCTATGGCAGCAAGGATATTCCCTTGTCGGGCCGTTTTCGGACTGGAGAGCATCTTCAATCCCAGAATAAAGGAGACTGAAGCAAGAAGATAGATGATTTGTAAGATATGGTGTTGCATGGTGTCTGTCTTCTCTTATTTCTTTTTCTTAAACATTTCGAGCATCCGGTCTGTCACTACAAAACCACCGACTACATTGAGGGTTCCCAGAATGACAGCCAGAAAACCAATGATGAGGGCAGCATAATTGTCTTCATGTGCCTGGCCCATCACAATGATGGCACCGATAATGACCACACCATGAATGGCATTTGCACCCGACATGAGGGGAGTATGCAGAGCAGAAGGAACTTTTCCAATCACCTCCACTCCTACAATGATGGAGAGAATGAGAACGTAAATGAGCTGGAGATTGTCTCCAAAAAAGGTTAAAATGGCTTCCATTAATTTTGTTTTATGTGTGAATTAAATACTTCTATTCCAGTGCGGAGAATTTCGGATATGAATGGATCTCCTTCTTCGAAATAGTCTGTGGGAAAAGTCTTTGTTTCAATATTTATAAATGGCTTCTGATTGTTAATGCCTGCAAAATATTTTCGATCCTCGAATCCAAACCCTGAAAACTGTCTTGAAACCAGGGCCAGATCAATATCAGAATAGGCATCAGGGGTTCCGTTAATGTAAGAACCAAATACGATAACCCTATCTAGTTTTATACCATGCTTCAATAGTGCTCTTGCAAAATCGTTGGCAATATTTATGGCAGCTGATTTTGGATCCATGTCTTAATATGTTCAAAGTCTTTTAAAATTTTGGTTGTTAATTCCAAATTGCATCTCTTGTGAATTTGGAATAAATAATCGGGATACCTTCCATCAATTTGGAAATCATTCATACTTCTAAGAAATTCAGATTGTTGGTCATCCATTTTCAAATTTGTCTCAGAAAGGATTCGAATAAGATTGTATGTTCGTGGTGGAGAATTCTCATTATTGGCCTGCACCCATGCGCATTTAATTAATTTCTCTAGACATAAATGACAAAAAAAAAGAGAATGAACAAACCTTTTATCTTTAAACAATGAGTAAATAGTTAAGCAATCATCTTCAGTAGATTTCTTCCAATATTCAATATGTTTCTCTTTAGTCATCATGCTGACCAATTAACCCAAAATCTGTTTTGTAAAAGCATGAACCAGTTCGCCGTCTTTGGTGATGAGACATCCCTTGGTTACTTCTTCTTCCATTTCCCACTTAAAACCGTCTTTGGTGCTGAGATGAGAAAGTAAAGCCCAGATGTTTTTGGCATACAATTCAGAAGCATTCACTGCAAGCAATGAAGGAATGTTGGATTCGCCAACCAGAGTAACCCCTTCTTTAACAACGGTTTGTCCTTTTTCGGAAAGTTCACAATTACCACCTGATTCTACCGCCATGTCCACAATAACGGATCCCGGTTTCATGGTTTTAACCATATCAGCCGTTACAAGAACCGGGGCTTTTTTCCCCATCACCAAGGCTGTTGTAATTACAATATCGGCTTCAGCCACATGTTTGGATACCAGTTCCTTTTGTTTGGCAAGGTATTCTGCGGAGACTTCCTTCGCATAGCCGCCTTCAGTTTTAACACCTTCCTCCCCTTTCACTTCCAGGAATTTACCACCAAGGGATTCCACTTGTTCTTTGGTTTCAGGACGAACATCGGTACATTCTACTATGGCTCCCAAGCGTTTTGCTGTTGCAATGGCTTGAAGACCGGCAACACCGGCTCCGAATATTAATACTTTAGCGGGCTTGATACTTCCCGCTGCGGTCATTAAAAGTGGAAATATTTTACCCAATGCATTAGCACCCAGTAATACTGCTTTGTATCCGGCCAGATTGGCCTGGGAACTCAAGGCATCCATGGTTTGGGCTCTTGAAATCCGCGGGACGGCATCCATCGAAAATGCCGATATTTTCCTTTCGCAAAGTACCTTGACAAGATCAGGCTGCGTATACGCATACAGAAATGAAACCAATGCGGTTCCTTCTTTTAGTTGTTTTGCCTGCTCTATAGTTGGGGGATTGACAAATATAACGACATCGGACGATGAAAAAATAGCCTCGTTGTCTTTAACAATTTCTGCACCGGCTTTAGCCAGACTTTCATCCAGTTGCCCTGCCTTATATCCTGCTCCTGCCGAAACCCGCACCTGATGGCCGGATTTCACCATTTGCTTTACGACTTCCGTTGAAATTGCGACTCTGTTCTCTCCTTCTCTGCTTTCTTTTGGTATCCCTAGTATCATGAAACTGACGTTCTAATGCGGGCCCTAATTGGCAAAGATTTCTGACAAAAAAAATGCGACGACCAATAAAATTAATACTTCATAAGGAATGGTCCGTTTTACCGGGCAGATCGCATTTGAATTTACCTGATAAATTAAAGACTATCCATTGATTACTATGAAATTTCCAACACCAAATCGTCGTGTTCAACCATGGTCCCCGCCTTCAGGCTAATTTTGGAAATGGTGCCATCGACAGTTGCCGTAACCACTGTTTCCATTTTCATGGCTTCAATCACAAATAGAGGTGCTTTGGCTTTCACTTTTTCTCCTTCTTTCACAAGAACTGAACTGAGTTTTCCTTGAAGCGGACTTCCAATTTGCCCAGGCAATAGTGCTTTGGCATTCGGAATGCGGGATGGCTTGAATTTCTGATCCTTCACCAGAACCTGACGGAGTTGGCCGTTCAATTCAAAAATAACATTTCGGTTGCCGTCTTCATCCACTCTTCCACTGGTTTCGAGAAGGCGAATGATTAGGTTTTTGCCTGGTGAAATCGCTACGGTGATTTCCTCCCCTTCTTCCAATCCATAGAAAAACGATTTTGTTGGCAATTTCTCTACGGTTCCAAATTCATTCAGATGTGTATGATATTCCTGGTACACTTTCGGATACATCTGAAAACTCAGGAAATCGGTAAACTCTTTATCTAAGCCAAATAGCTTTTTAAAATCCTCAAAAGCACGGGTCAGATCCAACGGCGGCAAGCCAGAGTTGCTTCTACCTTTTAAAGGTTCCTGTCCTTTAAGAATTATTTTCTGAAGCTTCTCCGGAAAACCGGATTCCGGCGTGCCTATTTCTCCCCGGAAAAAACCAACCACCGATTCAGGAAAAGACAGGCTCTCGCCTTTTGTAAAGACATCCTCCTCACTCAGGTTGTTGGTTGTTAGGAAAAGGGCAAAATCCCCCACAATCTTTGAACTGGGCGTTACTTTTACAATGTCGCCAAACATCTTGTTGGCCACCTGGTAATTATGCTTAATGGTTTCAAAGCGATCTTCCAGACCAAGGGCCCTGGCTTGTGGACGAAGATTGCTGTATTGCCCTCCCGGAATCTCGTGGTCATAAACCTGAGCGGTGCCGGCTTTGAGATCAGATTCGAATGGATAATACATTTCACGGACATCTTCCCAATAGTTTGAAAACGCATTCAGACTACCCAAATCATACGATAAGCTTCGTTCATGGTGCTGCATCATGGCAACTATAGAATTAAAATTGGGCTGAGCGGTGAGACCGGACATTGAAGCAATACATAAATCAATCGCATCTACACCTGCTTCAATCGCCTTTAAATAGGTGGCCGCCTGAATCGAAGATGTATCGTGTGTATGGAGATGAATTGGGATTGAAACTGCTTCTTTCAGACTTGCAACCAGAACTTCGGCAGCCTGAGGCTTCAACAAACCGGCCATGTCTTTTATGGCGAGAATGTGCGCTCCGGCATCTTCCAGTCGTTTGGCAAAATCGATGTAGTAGTTGAGTGAAAATTTCTGACGATTGGGATCCAGCATATCGCCGGTATAACAAATGGCTGCTTCAGCAATTCCCCCGGTTCGGTTGCGGACGGCATCGATGCTTACTTTCATTTCAGCAAGAATGTTGAGAGAATCGAAAATCCGGAAAACATCGACTCCGGTTTCCCAGGATTTTTCTACAAAAGCTTCCACCAGATTATCCGGATAGGCTTTGTAACCAACTGCATTGGAACCTCTCAACAGCATCTGCAACAAGATATTAGGTGCTGCTTCACGGATCTGGCGAAGTCGATCCCAGGGATCTTCATGCAAAAAACGAAGTGCCACATCAAAAGTAGCTCCGCCCCAGCATTCCAGTGAAAAGGTCTGTGGATGCAGCCGTGCAAAACTCTCCGTCACCTGAATCATATCGTTGGTGCGCATTCGGGTGGCAAGCAGACTCTGGTGCGCATCCCGCAATGTGGTATCTGTATATTGAATGGCTTTTTGTTCTTTAAGCCATTTGGCCACACCTTCCGCACCCAGTCTGGTCAACAATTGTTTACTTCCTTCAGGCACTGGTTTCGTATAATCCGCTTCCGGAATAACGGGTGTGCGAAAAACTTTTTCATGATCCGGCTTTAATACTTCGGGATGTCCGTTAACTGACACATTTGCCAGATAGCGAAGCAGTTTACCTGCTCTGTTTTGAGGCGTTGGGAATTTTAATAATTCGGGTTGACTTTCTATAAAATTAACGGTGGCTTCTCCCCTGAGGAAGACCGGATTTGAAATCACATTTTCGAGGAAGCCAATGTTGGTTTTCACACCCCGGATCCTGAATTCCCGCAAAGCCCTGTGCAAACGCATAGAAGTTCCTTTCAATGTTCGCCCTGATGCGGAAACTTTTACCAGCAAGGAATCAAAAAACGGAGAAATCCGCATTCCAGTATAAGAAGAACCTTCATCCAGCCGGATGCCAAATCCTGCTGCATTCCGATAGGTAAGAATGGTCCCAAAATCCGGTTTAAAGTTATTCTCCGGATCTTCAGTGGTGATCCGGCATTGAATCGCAAAACCACGAACCGTCACATCTTCCTGTTTGGTAATAAAAATCTCCGGGTCAGAAAGCCGATGTCCTCTGGCAATCAGTATCTGTGACCGGACGATGTCAATTTTAGTAATCTCTTCGGTGATCGTATGCTCCACCTGAATGCGAGGGTTTACTTCTATAAAGAAGATGTTCATTGCCTGATCTACCAGAAATTCCACCGTACCCACATTGTTGTAATTGACAGCCCCCGCAATCCGGAGGGCGTATTCGTACAATTTATCTTTCACCTCCTGCGGAAGTCTTGGGGCCGGTGCCACTTCAACCACTTTCTGGAAACGTCGCTGCACTGAGCAATCTCTTTCGTAGAGATGAACGATGTTTCCATAATTATCTCCCATGATCTGCACCTCAATGTGCTTGGGATTTTCAATGTATTTTTCAAGAAAAAGAGTGTCGTCCCCAAATGCCTTTTTCGCTTCGTTTTTCGCTTCAGAAAAGGAATTAATCAGGGTTGATTCATCACGAACAACCCGCATTCCTCTCCCTCCCCCACCTGCTGCCGCTTTCACCATGACCGGAAAGCCAATTTGAAGAGCCTCTTTTAAGGCAATTTCTGGTGATGTCAGATCAACTTTACTGTCTTCAATCAATGGAACTCCGGCTTTTCTTGCCAGAATTTTCGCTGCCATTTTATCTCCCAGCTGTTCCATTACTTCGGGTTCTGGTCCAACAAAAATGATTCCTGCCTTCTTGCATCTTCTGGCCAGTTCCACATTTTCTGATAAAAACCCGTAACCCGGATGGATGGCATCTGCGCCAGCCTGTAGAGCAGCAGCGATGATGGTATCTACTTCAATATATGGTTTTAGAGGCTCATCCTGTTTACCAATCTGGTACGCTTCATCGGCTTTGTATCGGTGAAGACTATACCGGTCTTCGTATGTATAAATGGCCACCGTTCGGATTCCGAGTTCAGATGCGGCCCGGCAGATGCGTATGGCTATTTCGCCCCGATTGGCGACAAAGAGTTTCTCTATCTTATTCAATTTGCAAAGGATCTAGGATGATGGCTGTAAATGTAAACAGGATGAATTTACAGAACTGCATTTTACACATCCAAAAAAATCCAGAGCAATAAAAAAACAACCATTTTCAAAAATAAACCCGATTTTCACGAGTATTTCATCCAAAACTCAAATTTAAATCATGAATTGACCTTGAATCGGATGGGCAAAATCAAAAATGCTATTCTCTATCAGATTTGTAGCCTTTGGATAAAAGCTCCTTTTTGTCGAGATAGAGAACCTTCACTTTAATAGTAATTGGGCGAATTGGGACATCATTTGAATCACGGGGTTGCATAACTATTTCATCCACCAGATCCATTCCTTTAAATACCATTCCAAAAACGGTGTATTTGGTGTCCAACCGATGGAGACCCTTTCGGTTTTGAACAATATAAAACTGGCAAGCAGCCGATTTCATTTGCAGATTATCGTCCCGGCCGGCACCAACGGCTCCGTACAAATGACGTAAACTGTCGTGGAATTCCGGATCCAACAGATAGGGAGAATTAGAAAAGCCTTCTTTTGTATCGGGGCAACCGCCTTGTGCCACAAAATCAGGAATCACCCGATTGAAAGTTAAAGAATCCCAATAACCCGCTTTTGCCAACGAGATAAATTGGGCTTTATGTTTTGGTGTACGGTAATCCAGCCAGAACAGGATTTCCCCTTTTGGCACCTTAATCTGACCAACGGGATATCGAAGTTTTGGCGAGCAAGAAGACATTAATACAATTACGGAAACAAGGAAATGAAAAGGCAGTATTCTATTCATTTGAATCAGTCAATAATATAGCAAAGCTTTAAAAACGATCTCATCGCTGCTAACTTATTTAAGTTGTCATTGTTAATTATTTCCAAGGTCCGGAAATGCAAAAACCACAAATCCTTTGAAAAGTCAAAGCATGATCCATTCATCCGCCGTTAAATTCTTTCCCACATCATCCAGATGCTTCCGGCACCAGCAAAAAAGGAAATCGCCAGCACCCACACTTTCGTCCCGTCAGGAAAAAAAGATTGAAAAACCTGCCTGGCCATCAAAAGGATAGCCAAAACTGCCATCTGGCCCAATTCAATTCCAATATTAAACCCAGCCAAAGGAACCAGAATTGATTGTTCTCTTCCTAAAAGCGATTTTAGAGTATTGGCAAAACCAAGTCCATGAACCAGTCCAAACAAACCAGCCATTGAATAAAGGGAATTGAAATCGGTTGCGGTTTTCTTCCCGGTAGTTGAATGCAGTACCCGAAAACCAGCCGTAAGAAAGATGGTAAATGGTATCAGCAATTCGATCCAGTAAGAAGAAATCCGAACGGTTCCCGAACTGCTCAAAGCCAATGTCAGGCAATGGCCAATGGTAAAAGCAGTAATCAAAATCAGGATTTTCTTAAAGTCTTTTGCCACAAAAGGCGCAACCAATGCCAGCAGAAACAATTGATGGTCTGTGGCTTCCAGGGAAACAATGTGCTCCCATCCGAGTTTTAAATAAAGTATAAGGTTTTCCATCATTGATATTGGATTGCAAAATGAAGGAGAAATTTTAAAATACCATCGTACAAAAAACAAGCATTACCATTAAACCTGTTTAATGGCCGATCAAGTCCCAACAAAATCCAAATTGAAAGATTGTTTTCATTTTCCTTCGATTCCGTGTTTCTTTCGCCTTTGGTTCAGAATAATACAAATCCATTCTATTTTTTATGCTTAGCAACGAAGTCGTTCAAATTTTAAATAAACAAACCGGTGTAGAGGCAGATGCATCGCATGCTTATCTCGCTTTGGCCAGTTGGAGCGAAGAGAGGAATCTTCCAGGCATTGCAGAGTATTTTTATGCGGCTGCGGAAGACGAAAGAGGCCATTTTCTTGAATTGGTAAAATACATTAACCAGCACCAGGCACCTGCCGTAATCCACTCCGTTTCGCAACCCCGATCCAGTTTTGTAAGCCTGCTTGAAGTGTTTCAATATGTTTGGGATCTTGAACATCAAAACACTTTGAATATTAATAATGTAGCCGATGTCTGTTTGAAAAACAAAGATTTTGCTACCTACAAATTCATGGAAGCTTTTGTGCTGGAACAACAAAACTCAGAGAAATCAGTAGAGGATTTAATCCATATGATTAAAACACTGGGTCACGAAGAAAAGAGTTTGTACTACATCAACAAACATTTCAAAAAGCTGGTTGATAAAGCAGCGGCAGGAACAGCCAATGATAAATGATGAATGATGAGTGATAAATGATGAATGCCTGTGGCACCATGGCAACGATGAGAGTTAAATCAGGAAGCAGATTTAACTTGATGCCCCCTGGCCTCCCGATGTAAAATCGGGACAGGTTCCGAAGGGGAAATTTTAATGCAGATTTGTATTACTATTATTTATCATTTATAACTAATCACTCCCGGACCCCTGGCGCCCGAAGAGGAATTCGCATGAAAACTGATTTCATAATTCATCTCTTATCACTAATCACTCTCGGCCCCTAACCTCCCGATGTAAAATCGGGACAGGCTCCGAAGGGGGAATTCGCATGAAAAATAATTTCATAATTCATCTCTAATAACTTATCAATTGACGCTAAAGACACCACAGGCATCACTTATCATTCATCACTCCTAACTAATCACTCCTAACTAATCACTCCTATGCCCCCAATCATTCAAATCGTTGATCTGGTAAAACGCTATGGAAATTTCACCGCACTGGATCATGTCAGTGTGTCCATTCCAAGAGGATCTATATTCGGATTGCTTGGACCCAATGGAGCCGGCAAAACCTCTCTTATTCGGATTATAACCCAGATAACTGCCCCTGATGAAGGTAAAATTCTGTTTAACGAAAAGCCTTTGTTGCCTGCAGATGTTTCCCGAATGGGGTACCTTCCGGAAGAACGTGGCTTGTACAAAAAATCAAAAGTTGGTGAGCAGCTTCTCTATTTCGCCCAGTTGAAAGGAATGAGCAAGGCTGAAGCTCTTGATAAAACCAAAAAATGGTTCATTCGACTCGACATCAAAGATTGGTGGAACAAAAATGTGGAAGAACTATCCAAAGGAATGGCACAGAAAGTACAATTCATTGCCACTGTGCTGCATGAGCCCGAATTCCTTATTCTGGATGAACCCTTCTCTGGTTTCGACCCCGTCAATTCCGATGTAATTCGGGACGAAATCCTCCGGCTCCACGATCAGGGTTCGACTATTCTGTTTTCAACCCATCGGATGGATACTGTAGAAGAGTTGTGCAGTCATGTAGTGCTGATCGATAAAGCAAAAAAAGTGCTGGATGGTTCAACCCGCGAAATACGGAACCAGTTTAAATCAAACCGGTTTTCGGTCGATACAAAAGAGCCGATTAATTTTTCCGATTTCCCCTGGCAACCGGAAAAAATGAATGAAGAAAAGGAAGAATCCTACCGATCAACTTTTCTGCTGGTAGAAGGACAATCACCCAATGAATTGGTCTCCGACGTCATTCAAAAAGCAGAACTACTGGCTTTCAAAGAAGAAACACCCTCATTCCATGATATCTTTGTTCAGGTTGTAACCCGCAAAACTGAAACTGTATGAATAAAATCCTGTTAATTATTGAAAGGGAATTTCTTTCCCGTGTCAAAAAGAAATCATTTCTAATCATGACCCTTCTGGGGCCGGTTCTTTTTGCAGGAATCACCATCATTCCCACCTGGCTTGCCATGCGTGATGCTACACTCACAACCGTGTCGGTGCTGGATAAATCGCATTTGTTTGAAGCCAAACTCAAAAGCAATAAGGAAACCATTTTTGTTCTGGTGAGCAAAGATGAGGAATCCGAAAAACTGCTTTTGAAAGAAGCAGGCGAGCATAATCTACTTTTAGTGATCGGCGAAACCAATGGAGAAAAAGTGCCCGATATCCGCATATTCGGAGCCAGCAATCCTTCACTGGACCTGATTCAATCTATAGAAAACCAGATCAATTCAGAGCTTAAAAACATTCAGCTCAAAAATTCAGGCATTGATCCCAAACTGGTTGAAACCATTAAGCCGGAAGTGATAATTAAGACGACCGTACTAAACGATGACGGTGAAAAAGAAGGCAGCTCAGCCGCAGCAAGCATTGTTGGAATTGGTGCTGGTTTCCTCATTTACATTTTTATTTTCCTCTATGGCAGTCAGGTGATGATGGGAGTGATGGAAGAAAAGACAAACAGGGTGGTGGAAGTAATCATTTCTTCCGTAAAACCCTTCGAACTGATGATGGGCAAAATCGTGGGAGTAGCCTTGGTTGGCCTGACTCAGTTTCTACTTTGGATGGTGCTCAGTTATGGAATCACAGCGGTGGCTGGCAGCATTATGACTTCAAAAACAAATCAAAAACCCGCCACAGAAATCGTTCAGGACCAGACTGGTTCCAAAGAGATGAATAAGAAAATGGCAAAAACCGGGATTTTGAAAGAGCTTCAAAGTGTCAATCTTTTTTCAGTGCTGATGTATTTCCTTTTCTATTTTTTGGGAGGATATCTGCTTTATTCTGCCATGTTCGCCGCCGTGGGTGCTGCTGTGGACAACCAACAAGATGCCCAACAATTTATGATGCCCATCACCATTCCAATTATAGCATCCATTGTTCTGGCACAATTTATCATCAAAGACCCCAATAGTTCATTGGCTTTTTGGTTTTCCATCATCCCTTTTACATCCCCCATCATCATGATGATCCGGATTCCGTTTGAACCTCCTTTCTGGCAAATACTGCTTTCCATGGTCTCTCTGGTTCTTGGATTTCTGGGAACTACATGGTTTGCGGGAAAAATCTATCGGGTCGGCATTCTTATGTACGGCAAAAAGGTGACCTATAAAGAATTATGGAAATGGTTGCGGTACTAAACAATAATCCCATCAATTTTCGGTTTTATTTATCTTCTTTCACCTCAGCAAAAACATCAAATGCCCATCAATTCTGACTTATTAATTGACGCCACCGGCTTATCAAAAAGCTACCGAATGGGGCAGGAAACCATCAAAGCACTTGTTTCTGTCGACATCAAGGTGAAAAAAGGAGAGTATGTTGCCTTTATGGGTCCGTCAGGCTCCGGAAAATCTACATTGATGAACATTGTGGGCGCTCTTGACACCCCTTCTTCCGGAACCTATATTCTCAATGGAAACGATGTAAGCACCATGTCTGAATCGGATCTTGCAACGGTAAGGAACAAAGAGATTGGCTTTGTTTTTCAGACATTTAACCTGCTTCCGCGGTATTCAGCTTTAGAAAATGTGGCGCTTCCACTGGTATATGCCGGCTATTCAAAATCCGAAAG
>Ga0105046_10004110_pt1 | contig 23144 bp, 17 predicted proteins | sample MAT03_FD_78385 | JGI IMG/M metagenome (GOLD analysis project Ga0105046, IMG submission 78385) | Freshwater microbial communities from Lake Fryxell liftoff mats and glacier meltwater in Antarctica - MAT-03 (megahit assembly) | ecosystem: Environmental > Aquatic > Freshwater > Ice > Liftoff...
CGCGTACGTCGCGCCGGGGGTGGAGTGCGCGGGGGCCCGGGCGGTGGCATGAGTCGGCTCGAACCCGGCCCCTCCCGTTACCGCGTTCGCCGCGACGATGGCCGGGGAGAGGTCGAGCGACCAGACGTTGTCCGAGCCGCCCCTGTTCGACACGAAGAAGAGCCTGTTGTTCCCCCCCCACGTGGGGCTCAGCGCGAGGCCGCCCCCCTCCGTCAGGCGGACACGCCCTTCACCCTCGACGCTCAGCATCCAGAGCGAGGCCTCGGCGACGCGAGCGGTCGTGCCGTCGGTGACGGAGTTCTCCGCCCCCAGCGCGGGCGCCGGGGTCTCCGCGTAGACGATCCAGCGACCGTCGGGGCTCCACGCCGGGTTGATCAGCGCGGACTCGACGCTCCCCGCGACCTCGGTCGCGTTCGTCGCGCTCCCGTCGGCGTAGTCCACGGTCCAGAGGCCGAAGCTCCGCCGCCCGCGCTCGCGCGAGAGCTGGAAGAGGATCCGATCCATCCCGTCGGCCCCGGTCCCCGCCACCGGGCACCACCGGGGGAGCAATCCGTAGCCGATGAAGTTGGCCACGGAGGGGTTGGCCGTCTGCGCGACCCAGAGTTCCCACCGGTCGCTCTGTCCGCCCAAGCGGGAGAAGACCAGGCTCCGCCCGTCGGGAGACCACGACGGGTGCACCTCGTCGGTCCCCTCGCTCGTGATCTGCACGGCCTTGCCCCCCGCGAGTGGCATCACGTACACGTCCCAGTTCCCGGCCCGGTTGCTCGCGAAAGCGATCCGCGTGCCGTCGGGGCTGATCTCGGGCATCGCGTCCTCGGCGGGGTCCGTCGTCAGCTGTGTCACCACGCGGCTGTCGGAACGCTTGACGTAGATGTCCGACGTCGCGCGGTGCTGCGTGCTGGCGAAGACCAGCCGCGAGCCGTCGCGGCTCACGCTGGGATCAAAGTCGGCCCCCTCCTCGGCGAAGGTCACGCGGGCGACGTTGGCGGTCGCCGCGGCGGACTCGGCCCGCACGGATGCGGCCCGCGCGGGCTCGGCCGAGGGCGCGTACGACGGCGTCGGCTCGGCGACGATCGCGGGCGACACGGTCGCGACGGCGACGGAGGGCTGGGGTTGATTCGTGGACACGGCGAGGCCGCCGGTGCTGCACCCTCCCGTCCACGCCGCCGCGGCCAGCAGGCCCGCGACAGAGAGAATGGGGATCTGGCGGTTGAGGGGGCTGGTCTGGGTCGTGCGGGGCATGCTTGACTCCACGTCGTGCGCGGGCGACGACATCATCGGCGTCGGGGCGGTTCCAAGCCCCGGACCGGGATCGGGCTGGGTCGATGTCCAACGGCCGCGGCTCCGCCGGGACCACACGCCCCCGCGCCGCCAAACCCGCCGTCGGAAGATCGCCGGGAGGCCCCGATGCGTTCCGACGTCGTGATTTATCGGGCCGCCGGGCGGGCCCACTTGAGGCCCGAGAGAGCCCCGGCGCCACCCCGAATCGGCGAAATGACGCTGCGGATTGACATACGTCTCAGAACTTGCCTCAACCCCCCCAGCTTGACGCGCTTCCCTACTCCGCCGCCTCCCGGCGGACGATCGCCGGAGACTCGGCGCGTCGCACCCACCGGCTCGTCCGTCCGCGCGGCTCATCGCCGACGATCAGGTGCTCCAAGTAGTGGGCAAGGGCCGCATCGCCGAAGCCGGCCAGGAACTCCGCCGTCGCCGACGGGTTGCCCGCGATGATCCTCTCGACGATCTGGGGTCGCGGCAGGGTCGGAGACGTCGAATCCGCCTGATCGCGCAATCGCCGCGCATCGATGAACTCGGTCTGGACGACAGCGCGGCGACGCGGGCGGAGGGGAAGCATCAACGGATTCTCCACAGAGCAGGGCGATCAGGGCAACTGCGAGGGGTGCCATCACCGGATGCCATCGGCACGCGCATGTTTTCGACAGGATGCGATAACGGGAGATGGACCTTGGACCGCAGCCACGCAATCGTCATGCCGACCGCGTGAAGGGGGGTGCATGTGCGATCGTTCATCCTGAAACGTGATCCGGCCGGGTGGCGCGTCGACGAGGGGTCGCCCAAAGGCGGGATCTTCGCCACCGTCTTGAGCGTCGATCCGCTCGGTGACCCACACCGAGGCCGATCCGGCGTTGGTTTGGCGACGGCCGTTGGCCGACTGATCGTGCGTTCCGGCCTCGGAACCGGTGTGGACGGCCCGGTGTCGTGGATGCCAGCGTCGCGTCGGGGATTCGAGGCCGCGGCGGACGAACTGGAATTGGAGGCGGCGCGGGCGCGGGTCGAACTGCTGCTGTGGCCCGACGCGGGGCACGTCATCTCGGATGCCCCGTCGCTCCTCACCTTCCTGCGGGCCCGTGAATCGAGGGGGTGGCGGTTCGTGCTCGACCCCGTCTCGATGCTGACACCGACCATGCTCCCCCGAGCAGAGGATCACGTGCGGCGGGCGTTCGAGGCGCTCGGGACGCATCCGCTCGCCGCGTGCGTCGTCGTCGCCGACGTCGCGGAGGAACCCTCCCGGCCAGGCAGCCTGGTGCTGGCGCGGGCATCGGAGACCTCGCGCCTGGGCTCGCTGGTCGATGCCCGCCGTCGCGAGGTGTGTCCGGCGCTCCCGGTCGTCCTGGTCGAGTGAGGTCGCGCCCGACCGGATCCGGTCACGCGCTCGGCGCCCACGCGAGCGTCACTTTGGTGCCGGGGTCGCGAGCACCGCGGCCTCCTTGGCTTCCTTCTTCTTGATCTCGCGGAGCCGGTTGTACGCCAGGAAGGTGAGAGCCGCGGGGATGAACGTCTTCTCACCCGCCTCCTGCGCGAGGCCGTCGAGCGACCCCAACCGCCCGGTCCGGACGTCCTTCGTCAGGTCGACGACGACGCGATCGAAGACGGTGATCAGGCTCCCCCAGATCTTGAACTCGTCGGGCGTCCTGGGCATCAAGGCGCTCACGCCGGGAAAGTTGGTCGGGAGCACGAAACACCAGCGGCCGTCCTCCCCCCGACGCATGATCATGCCCAACGGGGCCAGGACGGGCTTGCCGTCCCACAGGAGCGCAACGGTCTCCTCGGTCAGGTACGCGGTCGTCAGCCGCGTCTCGGAATCGCGAAGCCACGCGTAGGGATCCGCGAAGAGCCCCTTGAGGGCCGTGTCGAAGGCGGCGCGAGCCTCTACCCGCTGCTTGCCGCTGGGTCGCTTGCGACCGCGGCCACCCTGCTGCGTGATGGTCGCGAGGAGGCTCGTCGCCTTGCCGTCCTTGGCGGCCTGCTCGGCCCGGGCCCTCACCTCGGCCACCTCCTTCGGGAACTTCTCCTGCACGGCGAGGCCGAGGTCCTGAACGTTCGCGAGAAATACGCCGAAACGGTCGAGCAGCCGCCGCATCTCCTCGCCGTCGGCCTCGATCAGTCGGGCGATCCGGCGCGGCTGGGCGTCGGCAACGGCCCGCCGGGCGGCCTCGATCGTCGCCTCGGGGGTGTCCTGCGACGACGCGGGTCCGCACGCCGCGGGCGCGAGCGCGATGAGCAGGGCGGCGAGGAGGATGGCCAGGGATCGGATCATGCGCGGCGTCCGGGCGGACACGCGTTCGTACGCGGCCCCGCACCGGATGTTACGGGCCGCGACCGAACGGGCCGACTCCGGACGGGCCTCAGGCGCTCGTGCGGTCGACGATGCGGTAGGACTCGCGCTCGCCGCGGCCGCGGACCGGGTAGTCCTTGCGGAGCGGGTGGCCGGGGTAGTCCTCCCATAGCAGCAGGCGGCGGAGGTCCGGGTGGTTGCGGAAGCGGATGCCCAGCATGTCGAAGATCTCTCGCTCGGGCCACTCGGCGCCGGGCCAGAGGTCGCAGACCGAATCGAGCGTCAGGGCGGGGTCCTCCAGGATGCCGTCGGTGGGGAGGCTCGGGTCGAGGTGGGTCTTGACGAAGAATCGGTCGTCGCGGGGGTAGGAGCAGAGGTTGTAGACGACGGCGAAGCGGCCCGGGGTTGCCGCGGGATAGTTGAGGTAGTCGATCCCGGCGACGTCGGAGAGGAAGTTGAAGTCCGTCCGAGGGTCGGCCTTAAGGAAGGCGAGGACCTCGTGGGCGTCGGCGGGATCGACGATCAGGGTCGCCTGCCCGCGAAACTCGGTGGCCCGGAGCCGCTTGCCCGGGAACGCGGCCTTCACGAGGGCGAAGACGGGGTGGTCGAGCCGGAGGCGGGGAGCGGCGGGCGGCGTGGGATCGGGCATGAGCGTCTCCGAGTGGACCGAGTCTAGGAAGGCCGGGGGCCGTGTCACCCGGGCCGCCCTCAGAACCCCCCCGCGGCGCTGCCGATGGCGCGGGGGTCCGCGGCGCCGAGCCCCTGGATCCCCGCGGCGCCGCTCGCGCCGCGCGGCTGGAAGACGAAGCCGAAACTGGTCTCGCCCGTGATGTTGTCGTACTGGATGCTCAGGCCCAGGATCATGCTGGCGTATTGGCGACGGATCTCGACGTAGGTGCTCTGAAAGCCCCCCTCGTCCACGTCGTAGCTGGCCCCGCCGGCGATGGCATAGCGGCTCGTGAGCTCGTATTGCAGGCCGCCGTTGATGTAGGTGGCGTCCTGGGCGTCGAGGTAGCGGACCTCGGCCAAGGTCGAGAAGGCCGGGCCGTGCTGCGTCAGGACGCCCGCGCTGCTCGCCGCCTGGCGGTTGCGGTCGAGGTCGAAGACCGTGCTCGCCACCAGCGAACTCGCGTCCGTCACGCGGGCGGTGAGGTCGGCGATGAACGCGTCGGCGGGGTTGGAGAGTTCGGGGCGGTACTCGAAGAAGCGGGCGATCGGGCTCTCGCGGTCGGCGTCGTCGCTCGCCCACACCAGGTCGGTCGACACCCTCAGCAGGTCGACGCTCTGCCAGCGGCCGGGGCCGCCCCGCTGGGTCTGGAACGTCTGCGTCAGGCCGACCCGGCCCATCGTCCCGTGGGCGAGGCTCTCGACGGCGTCGTCGTAGATGGGCAGGTCGATCCCGTCGATGTTGGTGCCGGAGACGAACACGGTGGCGCTGGGCTCGATGATGTGCCGCAGGCGGTGGACGTCGAGCAGGCGGGAGTCGAGCTCGTCGTAGACCCGTTGCACCGTCGTCGAGACACGCACGCCGCCGCCGCCCCAGAGGCGGACGCTGTCGCCCTCGTCGGGGGAGAAGGCGTCGAACGAATCGTCGTACGCCGTGATGCGCCCCACCGCGAAGGGATTGATGGTGACCGGGCCGAGCGAGGTCACGAGCGAGAGTTCCTGACGCGTGTCGCCGCGGGTCACCTCCCCCTCGAAGTACCCCTCGTCCCGCAGGCGGTCCGAGATGCGTCCGTCGGGGCCGATGCCGAAGGCCCGCTGCGCGAGCGCGTCCGTCGTGAACCCGCGCTCGCGGGCGAAGACCTCGTCGAAGCTCATCCCCACGCGACCGGCGCGGTACTCCGAGAAGTGCGTGAGCAGGCCGGGGTCGACCCCGGCGAGCAGGTCGTCGGCCTGGCGCGCGTACACCGCCTCGGGGAGCTTGTTCACCGAGTACCCCCGCGACTGCAACAGGTACTCGTTGGCGAGGAAGTCGTTGAAGGTCCCCTTGGCCTCGACGGTGAACGCCGTGTTGCCGTCCAGGCGGCGGGCGAGGAGGCGGTTGGTGAACTCGCGTGAGGTCTCCGCCTGCTGGTCGAAGAAGGCGTCGATGAACGCCTCGTCGCCGATGTACGCCCCCTCGGCGAACAGGGTCCACTTATCGTCCACCTGCCAGCGCTGCTCGCCCACGATCAGACCCCGAAACTCCCCCTCCCGCTCGATCTCGGTGCCGGGCTTGAGAATGTCGGTCCCGCGGTCGTCGGGAAGGCCGTACAGGAAGACGCGCCCGCGGCTCCGCTCCTCCTCCCACGCGGCCCGCACGCCGAGCCCCGGCCCACGCTCGAAGTAGAAGTCCGTGAGCAGGTCGATCGACGCGTCGCGCGGGCGGTCGACGCCGACGAGCGCGTAGGCGTTGATCGTGGCCTTGAGCGCGGCACCCGACCCGGACCGGTTCTCGACCCGCAGGTCCCGCAGGGGCAGGTTCGCCGGGTCGGCGCTGTATCGGGGCCAGTAGAAGAACGGCACGCCCGCGGCCCGCAGCGTGACGTCGCGCGCGCCGATGATGGTCCGCGTGCGCGTCGGGCCGACCCCGGCCGCGCCTCCCCCGGACCCGCCGGAATCGACCCCGCCCGCCCGGGCGCGGCCGTCGTCCAGCGGCGAGCCGCGGGCCGCCACGGTCTGGCGCGTGATGGTGATCGTGGAGGCGCCAATCGAGAGTTCCGGGTCGAAGAACGCCGTGTTGGTGAAGCGGGCGCCCTCGGCCCGGAACCGCTCGGCGGACTCCTGGTGGATCGTCTTGGCCCGCACGTACAGCGGGAGCGTCCGCTCCTGGTCGTACGTCCAGAAGACCGCGTCGAGCATGACGGCCTTGTTGGCCCGCACGTCGTAGTAGACCTGCGGGCCGCGCACCGTGTACCGGCCGTCGCTGACGGTCACGTCCCCCTCGAGGAAGATGCCCCGGACCCGGTCGGCCGTGAAGCCGACGAGGTCGGCCAGGCGTCCCGGATCGAGGAAGATCGCGGCGCGACGGGCGGTCATCTGCAGCGTGCGGCCGCTCGCCGCCTCGGTGTACTGGAGCGACACCCCGCCCGACGCGAGCACCGCGTTCTCGTCCTCCCCGGACACGAGCGTGACGTTCCCCGGCGCGAGCGTCAGCACCCCCTCCCTGGCGAAGATGGGCACGCCGATCGCGGGGGATGGGTCGTCGGGGGTCTCCGCGGCGGGCGGCCGCGTCGTCGGCCGGCCCGGTGGAGCCGCCGCGGCGGGCGCCGGCTCGCGGGGTGGTGGCTCGCTCGGTGCGGCGACGGGCGATGTCGGCGACGCGGGAACGCGCGCCGGAACGGGCGCAGGACGCGGGGAAGGGGTCGCCGTCGCCGCCGGCCGCGCAGGCCGAGCGGGTGCCGCGGGCGACGCTCGCGGGGTGGCGGCACCGCGTTCGCCCCTCTCGGCGGTCTCCGCGGGCGGAGCCTCCGAGAGCCGAGGCGGCGGCGCCCGGAGCGGCTCGGGGAGCGTCGCGACCCACCGCCGTCCCGGCGGGCCGGGCGTGGCCGCGGGCGTGAACCGAGGGGTCGGCGCGGGCGTCGCCGGGCTCGCCGGCGCGTCGCGGCCCAGCGAGCGGGCGAGCGCCTCGTCCGCCGCGGCCTCGATCGGCTCCGGGCGCGACGGGCGGGTCGGGATCACGATGTCGCCGACGACCTCGGCCGGCGCGTCGAGCACGACGACGGCCCTGACGGGCAGCACGTCCGAACGCATGGAGACCGCGCCCGCGGGGTCGCCGGCCGAGCCCAGCTCCTCGAAGTAGACGAAGACCTGCTCGATCGGCTTGCCGTCGGGGGCATCGCCGATGCGGACGAGCCACGCCGCGGCACGCTCGGCCCGGAAGTCGTACGACCCCAGCGTGACGCGGACGTCGCCGTCGAGCAGGACGCGACGGACCGCGCCCTCGGACCACGTGCGGACCCGCGACGCGGCGAGCGTGACCCGCCCGGGCACCGGAGCCAGCGGGAAACGCGCCCCCGCGAAGGCGTCGACTGCTCCGGGGGCGACCTCGCGGGCGGCCGACGCGTCGCCGGCGGGAATCGTCTGCGCGCCCGCCCCGCGAACGCCGCCGGCGAGGGCGACGAGAGCCAGCAAGGAGAGCGTGGTGCGCCCGCGGCGGGGCGTCCGATTCATGGGGCCCGATGGTACGGCCGCGGGAGCGGGGTCACAACCCGGCACGACCCCGAGCGTGGCCGCGCGGGATCACTGCGGGGCCCAGACGTTCGACGGCCGCGCCGTCTCCGGCGCTGGCGTGACGCCGTTGAGGTGCACCGAACCGCTCTTGAGCCCCGGGAAGTGCTCTCCCTCCCAGCTCGCGGGATACTTCGGATCGTCGAGCTCCAGGGCCGCCTTGGTCGGGAACAGCGGTCGGAAGGTGTCGCACATCACCGCCAGCTCGCCGGTGAACTTCGCCTCGAGCGACGCCTCGATGGTCCCCGGGTGCGGGCCGTGGGGGATCCCCTGCGGGTGGGCCGTGATCGAGCCGACCTCGATCCCCTTGCGCGAGCCGAAGTTCCCCTCGACGTAGTACAGCACCTCGTCGCTGTCGAGGTTGCTGTGGTTGTACGGCACCTTGATCGCCTGCGGGTGCCAGTCGAGCATCCGCGGGCAGAACGAACAGATGACGAAGTTGTGCGCCTCGAAGGTCTGATGGATCGGCGGGGGCATGTGCAGCTTGCCCGTGATGGGCGAGAAGTCGTCGATGTTGAACGCGTACGGGTAATAGCACCCGTCCCACCCGACGAGATCGCAGGGGTGGTACGAGTAGGTGTACGAATGGATGCAGTCGCGGGCCTTGATGCGGACCTCGAACCGGCCGCGCTCGTCGATGGTGAGGGGTGCCTCGGGGAGGCGCAGGTCCCGCTCGCAGTAGGGCGAATGCTCAAGGAACTGGGCCGTCGCCTTCGAGATGTACCGCGGCGGGGGGCCGATGTGCGAGCCGTTCATCGTCTCGATCACGAGGAACTTGCCGTAGGGCATCCCGGAATCGATGGTCCCGTCCTCGCGCCGAAGGTCGTCGAAGACGAGCTGACAGACGATCCCCTTGGGGATGACGAGGTAGTCCTTGGGACCGAACTTCAGGACGCCGAAGTTGGTCACGCACGTCCCGGAACCGAAGTGGATGAAGAGGCATTCGTCACCCTGCCCGTTCTTGTAGAAGTAGCCCATCCGCTCGGCGGGATTGCAGACCGCCATCTCGCAGTCGGCGTTCCCGAAGAGGACGATGCGCCCGGTGACGGGGTCCCCCTCGGCAGGGCGCGGCGCCGTCTTGAGGTGACGCATCCGCATCACGTCCTGCTCGACGAAGGTCTGCTTCGTCGAGTAGAGCGCCTTCCACCCCGCGACCTGCGTGGGCGGGTGGATGTGGTACATCGTGGAGGTTGGGCCGGAGAACCCCTCGGACCCGAACAGCTCCTCGGAGTAGAGCGCGCCGTCGGGGCGGCGGAACTGCGTGTGCCGCTTGCGGGGAATCTGGCCGAGCTTGGTGTAGTACGGCATCGGGGGGCTCCTCGCCCGCATTGTACGACGCCCCGGGACGCGAGCCCGTCAGGCCGATTCCGGCTGGCCGGCCGCTAGCCGGTTTGGTCCGACCCCGGGCGTGGGAAGAGCCGGGCCTCGATCCCTTCGACCCAGGCGTGCAGGATCAGCATGTGCAGCTCCTGGATCCGATCGCTGGTGCCGCCCGGGACGACCAGTCCGTATTCGCACAGGGCGAGCAGGTCGCCGCCGCCGCGGCCCAGCAGGGCGAACACCGGGACCGACCGGCTCCGCGCCGCCTTCGCCGCGGCAACGAGGTTGGCCGACATGCCGCTCGTGCTGAGGAGGATCAGGACGTCCTCGGGCCGGGCCAGGGCCTCGACCCAGCGGGCGAAGACCCGGTCGAATCCGTAGTCGTTGGCGACGCAGGTCAGGTGGCCGGGGTCCGCGCAGGCGATCGCCGCGAGCGCAGGGCGGTCGGCGCGAAACCGCCCAGTCATTTCCTCGGCGAAGTGCGCGGCGTCGCAGAGGGATCCGCCATTGCCGCAAATGAGCACCTTGCCCCCCGCCCGAAGCCGAGCGGCGAGCAGGTCCGCGGCGGCGTCAATCGCCGCGACCGCCCCGGCATCGGACATGAGCGCGTCGAGCGCCCGGCGGGCATCTTCAAGGCTGGCGCGAAGCGAGGTCATGAGGTGCCAGTGTACGGTTCGACGCTTCGTCCGAAACGCGCCCTGAACGAGCCCTGAGCGTAAGCGAGTGGACCGTCACGACCCGGCCACGACGCCGGGCCTACTCCTTCGACTTCCCGATCACGTCTCGCCGCTCGGGCAGCCCCTCGATGACCGCGTCCTTGGCCTTCTGGTTGACCGTCCTGAGCCGCTCGACCACCGACCGGCTCACCTTCCGGTCGGTCAGATACGTCTCCTGCTCGGGCGTCAGCTCGAAGACCTGCCCCGTCGCCTCGAGCCGGCGGATGATCTCGTCATCGCCGAACCCCGCGGCCTTGAGCGCGATGACCTCGTCCAAGGTGACGAACCCGTCCCCGTTGACGTCCCCCGTCGCGGCCTTCAGGGCCTCCTCCGCGGTCGCCGGCCGCTGCTGCGCCTTGGTGGTCGCCGTCTTCGCGCCCTTCTCGTCGTTGCCGAAGATCTTGTCCGAGTTCGCCCCGATCAGGTACCCGCCCCCCGCGCCGAGGGCCCCCCCGATGAGCCCGCCCAAGAGGGCGTTGTCGGAGACGGTCGCCCCGATCACCGCGCCAGAGGCGCCCCCGATCACGGCACCCTGCTGACCCTTCGTCCCCGGCAGGTCCTCGCACGCCGTCATGGCGAAGCACGAGAAGGCAAGGACGACCGAAGCGAAGTCGCTCCCACCGAGGGTCGGGGATGGCGTGGGCGTCGTGGCTGCTGTCATGGGCATCCTCCAAGGAACCCGCACGGGCGGGCCACCGCAAGCACTGTGCGTCGCTCGCACGTCACCCGGGCGAAATGCGGATGAACCCCCATTAGCGCTTTCTGCCCGAGGGGTGCCACAATCCCCCGTGCACCCCTCCCTCGACCGAATCGACCGGAGCATCGCCGGCTGGATGGACGCCCACGCCGCGACGCTCCTGCGGGTGTCGCTGGCGGTCGTCTTCATCTGGTTCGGAATCCTCAAGCCCCTCGGATACAGCGTCGCCAACGAGCTGGTCGAGCGGACCGTCTACTGGTTCGACCCGGGCTGGTTCATCCCGTTCCTGGGCTGGTGGGAGGTGCTGATCGGCGTGACGCTCCTCGTCCGCCCGTGGATCCGCGTGGCCGTCCTGCTGCTCCTGCTCCAGATGCCCGGGACGTTCCTTCCCCTCGTGCTCCTCCCAGACGTCTGCTGGGTGCGGGCGCCTTGGGCCCCCTCCCTCGAAGGGCAATACATCATCAAGAACCTGGTCCTGATCAGCGCCGCCATCGCGGTGGGGGGGACCGTCCGCCCGGACATCCGCCGCGGTCGCGACCTGCCCGCCCGACCCCCCGCCAACGTCTAGCCGGGCCGCGCCGCCGGCTCGACCGGCACCTCCCGCCCTCCCACCGTCAGTCGCGCGGGGTGCCCGAACCACGCGTTCACCTTCGCCCCCTTGGGGTACATCGCCTCGACCACCCCCGCCGCCCGTGCGATGTCCGAGTCGGCCGGCGCCCACCCCCCGGCCACGTCGGGGAAGTCGATCTTGCAATTGTCGCACTTCTTCGACGAGTCGAATCGGATCGGGCACCAGAAACTCTCGACGTTCCTGAGCATCTCCGACCCCAGCGACCACACCCCCGTCATCCAGTCACAGTACAGGCACCAGATCAGGTCGTGCCCCACCAGCCCACGGAACTTCTGCCGGCTCACGTTCACCCACTCCGCATGGTCGTATCGCGGCAGTCGCACCAGCCACGTCAACGGCGGATAGATCACGTACTCGCCCACGCGGATCACGAAGAAGATCGGCACCGCCAACGCCGTCCACCACACCGCCGTGTGGTTCCGCCACCTTCCGACCGCGCGGTTGAGCACCTGCACGATCCGCGGCCCCTTCATGTGCTCCCGGTTCGCCAGTTCGTGGAACACGGTCCAGACGCTCACCGTCAACACCTGCCCCGCCACCGCCCCGGAAAGCCCGACCCACCCACCCCAGATCGGCCCCAGAATCATCGGCAACGCCGTGAAGATCGTGATGGGCAGGTCCAGCCACGGCGCCCTGCACAACGCCGCGGCCAGTCGCCGTCCCGCCGGCCCCAGCTTCGGGATCAGGTGCAGGATTCCCGCGAGCAGGAGCAGCGAACCAAGCGTGACACCCAGGGCGAGCAGAAAGACGCGGATGGCGGGGGGCATGGCCGGAGGATACCGGCCACCCGTGCCACCGACTCGCCGCGCCCCGCGGCGAGTCGGTGCCGCCGTTGCGTGTTCGCGCGGAGAGCACCGACCAGCCCCCGAGCCGGCGAGCAGGTGGCGAGCGCTCCCGCCTCACCCCCCGTCGACCGGCATCGCGCTCAGGTGCGTCACCACCAGCCTGATCTGCTCATACGGCACCCGCCCGCCGAGATGCTCGAAGATCGGCCGCAGCATCCGCGTCCCGTACGTCCCCGCCGCGTCCGCCACCGCCTTGTACGTCTCGTCGTCCACCCACCGCTCGATCGTCCCGGGCCGCGCCTGCCCGATGTACTCCGCCAGGTGCGCCGCGGCCGTGTTCCGCTCGATCCCCAGCGTCTCCGCGACCTCCTCCAGCGACGACCCCTTCGCGAACATCTCCCCCGAGATCACCCGCGGCCGCGACCGCCTGGGCTTGGCGTCCATCCGGCCTCGCTCCCGCGCCGCCCGCGGTCGCGAGCCCGCCGCCGCGTCCAGCGCCAGCCCGGCCCGCTCGCAGAATGACCCGACCTCTACCACGAACCGTTCCCCGAACTGCTCGAGCTTCACATGCCCGATCCCGCGGATCCCCAGCAGGGACTGGAGGGATCCCGGCCGCACCTTCGCGATCTCCTCGAGCGTCGCGTCCCCGAACACCACGTACGGGGGCACCTTCAACTCCTCCGCGATCTGCCTCCGCAGCCCGCGCAGGGCCTCGAAAAGCCGCGACTCGTCCCCCGTCAGCGGCGCCGCCGACGGCCCGCCCCCCGCGGCCGGCGCGTTCTCCGGCTCGACGCTCCGAGGCCGATGCAACGCCACAGTCCGCTCGTTCCGCAGCACCGCTTGCGAGGCCGACGTCAGCCGCAGCGTCGGGAAGTCCCCCTCGCTCCGCGCCAGCACCCCCGCGTCGATGAGCTGGTGCATGTAGCTCAGCAGCGACTCCCGCGCCAGATCCTTCAGCAGCCCGAACGTCGACAGTTCGTGATGTCCGCGCTCGACGATCTTCGCCGCGCGGCTCCCCCGCAGCACGTCCGCCACGTGCGCCGCCCCGAACTGCTGCCCCACGCGATAGACGCAAGACAGCACCTTCCGCGCGATCTCCTGGGAGCCCTCCACCTCGTCCAGCTCGCGCAGGCACACGTCGCACGCCCCGCACCCTTCGCCCGCCGCGCCCCCGGCGTCGCCCCCCCCCGCAGGCGGGGTGTACTCCTGTCCGAAGTACTCGCTCAGCGCCCGGTGACGGCACCTGGCCGACGAGCACAGCCGCTGCACGTGCCCCAGCAGTTCCAGTTGCGTCTCGAGCCCCCGCCGCGCGGCCTCGCGGTCACCCGCGCTCTCCGCCGCCCCCTTCTCCGCCAGGCGCTTCCACCGCTCGACGTCCGCCGACGAGTAGAACAGCACGCACTCCGCCGGCAGCCCGTCCCGCCCCGCCCGCCCCGTCTCCTGCTGGTAATGCTCGACCGTCTTGGGCATCGCCGCGTGCACCACGCACCGCACGTCCCCCCGGTCGATCCCCATCCCGAACGCGACCGTCGCCACCACCACGTTCAGCCGCTCGGCCTTGAAGTCCCCCTGAGTCCTGGTCCGCTTCGCCGCGTCCAGCCCCGCGTGGTACGGCCGCGCATCGATCCCCCGCGACCGCAGGTTCTCCGCCAGCGTCTCCGTATCGTTCCGGCTGATGCAGTACACGATCGCCGCACGCCCCTCGTGCCGCCGCAACGCCTCCGCCACCTGCTCCACCAGCTTCACCCGTGGCAGCACCCGGTACGTCAGGTTCGGCCGGTCGAACGTCCCCACCAGCACCGCCGGATCCACCAGCCCCAACTGCGCCGCGATGTCCTCTCGCACCCGCGGCGTCGCCGTCGCCGTGTACGCGTTGAACGGCACATCGGGGAAGACCCCCCGCAACTCCGCCAGGCGCCGATACTCCGGCCTGAAGTCATGCCCCCACTGGCTGATGCAGTGCGCCTCGTCGATCGCGAACGCCCCGATGGGCGACCGGTCGTGCAGCTTCGCCAGCCACGACAGGAACCCCGCCGTCAGCAACCGCTCGGGCGCGACCAGCAGCAGCCGCGTCTCCCCGGACGTCACCTGCGCCCGCAATTCCTGCTGCTCCCCCTGATCGAGATTGCTGTGCAGCGCCGCGGCCGGATACCCCGCCACCCGCAGCCCGTCCACCTGATCCTTCATCAGCGCAATCAGCGGGCTGACCACCACCGTCAGCCGCTCGGTCAGCAGCGGCGGCACCTGATAGCACAGGCTCTTCCCGCCCCCCGTGGGCATCACGACCAGCGAGTCGCGACGCTCCAGCGTCGCGCGAATGGCGTCGGATTGCAGCGGCCGAAGGGTGTCATACCCCCAGTACCGGCGCACCTCGTCGATGATCGCCGCGCCGTCGTACGTCGTGGAACGCTCCCTCACGGAAACCAGCGTAGGAGAACGAACGAGCCCCGACCGTGAACGAGCGGAACCCCGCCGCCGGACCCGTCAAGAGCGCCTTCCGACCCCACGATTCCGCTCCGCATCCGCGCGCGTCCGCGTCCCCAGATTCCCCACCGCTCACCCACCGCCCGGCGGCAACCCCGGCGCCACCGCCGTCACCGGCGCCTGCCTGAATCCATCCACCTTGCCGATCGCCGTGTCCACCCCGAGCGTCACGTACCGCCGCCCCTTCGCCACGCCGATCCTCGTCGCGCGGCTGGGCCAGTACGAGTACCCGCCGAGCTGCCGGTGCATGTAGTCGGGCGCGTTCACGATCAGCGACCCCTGATAGAACCGGATCGTCCCGCCGTCCCCGCCGTTGTCCGCCCACTGCTCGGGCTCCACGAGCGAGGTGATCAGGTCCACCGTCTCGTCGACCTTCTCCTGCTGGGGCTTGCGATTGATGTCCTCGTTGTCGGTCTCCTGGAACGGACTCTGCCCGCCCCCGCCGCCCTGCCCGCTCTGCAGCACGCTCTGGAGGTCGAAGTCCGGCGCGTTGTCATACCGCGGCAGGTCCGTCAGCAGGTCCGCGATCGAGTAGATCTTCACCACGCGGAACTTGTTCAGCCGCTCCTTCGGGCCGATCTGGATCGATCCGCTCTCGGCCATCTGCCACGTGCTGCCGCCCGCGGGCGTCGCGTCGTTGACCGACCGCTCGAGCACCTTCTCCACCAGGTCCAGGGCCGTCACGTTCGCCACCCGCAGCGTGATCGGCACGTCCTTGTCCAGCCCAGAGGCGTTCCGGTCATCGACCCACAACACCTCCATGTCCGCCCCGGTCACCTGCTGGATGAACGACATCACGTCCTCGAGCCGCTGCTCCGAGAACTCCACCGTCAGCGGCTTCATCATCTGAAGAAGCGTGTCGCGGCGCGAGTCGCCCGTCGAACGCACCACCGACCCAGGGGCCGGCGTCACGCTCGGCGCGGGCCGCGGCACCGGAGCCGGCTGGCCCCCGCCCTGGCCCCAGGCGCTGCCCGCGCCCGCCAGAATCGCCAAAACCAACGCCGGGCGGTTGAGGTCGAGGATCATGCATCATCCTTCCATCGAAGCGGCGCGACGGACCCTTCCAAATCGGACGCCCCGGCGATCACCGAGAGCACCCCTGCACCGCAATCGTACAGGAGCCATCGACAGAATGTTGCAAAAAATTGGCCCGGCGGCCTTCCCGGCCCCAGGAAGCCCCTCGAAACCGGGCCTCCCCGCCCCCAGGACCGGTCCGCGAACACCCCTCCCACCCCCGAAAAGAGCCACCTCGGGGATTTGAACCCCGGACCTATGCTTTACGAAAGCATCGCTCTACCACTGAGCTAAGGTGGCGTCGCCCCGGTTCGGTGCCCGTGCCCCGTCCGGCTCACGCGGGCGAAGTATCCGCCCCGTCCGCCCCCTTGTCCACCGCTCCGCGCCCCGACTTCTCCGCCCCGGCCCCCGGAACCTCCTCCGCCGACCAACGCGACCGCCCCGGGTCGTCGTTCATCGCCGCCAGACGCACCGCCGTCCCGTCCGGGCGGCGCAGGTCGAGCTGGGCACCCCCCGACCGCAACTGGGCGAGCTGCCGCCGGCCCATCTTGGCCCGCAGCGTGACCGTCCCCTGCCGTCCGCCCCCCCCGTCCCCGTCCTCGTGATACGTCCGCGCCAGCACCCGCCCCCGCGTCTCGATCGCGTGCACCGTCCGCGAGTCCGACATCGGCACCGTGATGTCGAACTCCTCGACGTCTCCCTCCGCCGCCTCCCGCACCAAGGCCGTCAACTCCGCGTGCCCCAACTGACCCAGCGGGCCATGCCCCGCCGCCGGTGGCAACGCGCAGATCGGCATCGCCCCCGGCACCTTCCGCTGCCACGCCAGCACCTTCGAGTTGTCCGCCAGCAGGTCCGCCTTGTTCAGCAGCAGCACCCGCGGCGGGGGCGACCACGCCTCCTCGCTCTCCGCCAGGTCCTTCATCAATTCGTCCAGCACCGAGTTGACCGCGGCGTACTGCAACTCCGCCGCCGGGTCCGAGATGTCCAGCACGATCAGCAAGACGTCCGCGTGCGTCGCCTCCTCGAGCGTCGCCTTGAACGACGCCACCAAGTGGTGGGGGATGTCCCGCACGAACCCCACCGTGTCCGACAGCATCACCCCCAGCCCGCCCCCCAGGTCCCAGTCGCGCGTGCGGGTCATCAGCGTCGCGAAAAGCCTGTTGTCCGCATACGCCCCGCCCGCCGTCAGCGTGTTGAAAAGCGTCGACTTCCCCGCGTTCGTGTACCCCACGATCCCCACCGTGAAGTGCTCGCGCTTCCGCGCCGCCACCTCCCGCCGCCTGCGTGCCTGGATCGTCTCCAGCTCCCGCTGCAGGTCCACCTTCCGCGCCGACACCAGCCGCCGGTCGATCTCTAGCTGCATCTCGCCCGGGCCGCGGCTGCCGATCCCGCCGCTGATCCGCTCCAGGTGGTTCCACATCGCCTTCAGCCGCGGATACGTGTACTCAAGCTGCGCCAACTCCACCTGCAGCTTCGCCTCCGTCGTCGTCGCCCGGCTCGCGAAGATGTCGAGGATCAGTTCCGACCGGTCCACGATCTTCCGGAGCGTCTCCTTCTCCAGCTTGCCGATCTGCCGGGGCGACAGATCGTGATCGAAGATGATCGTCGCCGCCCCCAGTTCGTCGCACAGGGCCTTCAGTTCGCCCACCTTCCCGCTCCCCATGAAAGTCGCGCTCACCGGCTTCTCCAGCCGCTGCGTCAACTCGCCGACCACCTGCGCCCCCGCCTGCTCGGCCAGGGCCCGCAATTCCCCGAAGGGGTCGCGGACGTCATACGTGGAGTCCGGCAACCGAACCGCGGCGAGCACGGCGCGTTCCGAGGCGACATCGAGGGACGAGCGTTCGTTGGCCAAGTCGTTTCCTTGTGGGTCGGGTGCCGCGGATTTTCCCGTCCGCAGCCCCGGCTGAATGGTATGGACGTTCGCGAGCGGATGGGTTCCTCGGGGTCGGACCCCCCGGCCCCGCCCACGGCTCCCCGGCCGGGTCCGCTACAATTTCCCACGGCCATGGTCGCACGGACGTTGGCACGGCCGCCGGAGGTGAGCGTGAGCAGACGGCGAGTGCTGTACGAGGCGTCCCTTGGCGTGTTCGCGGGCGCGGCGGTCCTCGCCGCCACCGTCGCGTGGTCCGGCCTAGCCGAGGGCCGCTCCCGCCCCGCCGACGACTACGCCTTCTTCGACGAACTGATCGACGTCAAGCACCTCATCTCTCAGCGCTTCGTCGACCCCCCCGACGACAAGGCCCTCCGCGAGGGCGCGATCAAGGGAATGGTCGAGGCCCTCAACGACCCCTACACCGTCTATGTCCCGAGCGCCGCCAAGGAGTCCTTCAACAAGGACCTCACCGGCGAGTACGTCGGCATCGGCGCCACCGTCTCGGCCATCGACGGCTGGCTCACGGTCGTCTCCCCCATGGAAGAGTCCCCCGCCTTCCGGGCCGGCCTCATGGCCGAAGACCGCATCGTCGAGATCGACGGAAAGCCCACCCAGGCCCTCACCCTCGACGCCTGCGTCGACCTCCTCGTCGGCAAGCCCGGCACGGACGTCCGCCTCGTCATCGAGCGCCAGGGCGCCCGCTCCGACGTCGTCGTCCGTCGCCAGCGCATCAAGACGCGCAGCGTCAAGGGCTTCCACAGGAGCGCCGAGGATCCCAACACCTGGGACTACCTCGTCGACCCCGCCCGCGGCATCGCCTACGTCCGCCTCGTCCAGTTCACCCCCAAGTCCGCCAACGAGGTCCTCCAGGCCCTCGCCTCCCTCGGCGCCCCCGAGGGCCGCCTCAAGGGGCTCGTCCTGGACCTCCGCTTCAACCCCGGCGGCCTCCTCAACGAGGCCGAGGCCATCGCCGACCTCTTCCTCGAGGAGGGCGTCATCGTCTCAACCCGCGGCCGCGCCTACCCCGAGAGCGTTGCCCGCGCCCGCAAGCCCGGCACCCTCCCCCCGTTCCCCATCGCCGTCCTCGTCAACGGCCAGAGCGCCTCCGCCAGCGAGGTCCTCGCCGGCGCGCTCGTCGAGAACGACCGCGCCATCGCCGTCGGCGAACGCACCTTCGGCAAGGGGAGCGTCCAGGTCGTCCTCGAGGTTCCCGGCGGCCAGGGCGCCGAGCTCAAGATCACCGAGCAGGGCTACTTCCTCCCCACCGGCCGCAGCATCTCCCGCAAGGACACCTCCGCCGTCTGGGGCGTCGACCCCACCGAGGGGTTCTACGTCCCCCTCACCGATGAGGAACTGATCGCCATGATCGAGGTCCGCCGCCGCGAGGAGATCCTCCGCGCCGGTCGCGAGGGGTCGTCCACGCCCGGCGTGGCCACGCCCGCCGACGCCCCCGCCGCGCCCCCCGAGAACTGGTCCGACCCCGAGTGGATCCTCACGGCCCTCAAGGACAAGCAGCTCGCCGCGGCCGTCCGCGCCGTCCAAGGCAAGGTCGACACCGGCGAATGGCGCGCCACCGGCCAGAAGGGCATCGACAGCGGCACCATCGCCGTCGCCGAACTCGCCCAGACGCGCACCTACCGCGAACGCCTCCTCCGCGAGCTCACCCGCGCCGACCGCCGCATCGACGCCCTCGAGGTCGCCGCCCCCCAAGGCCCCGACGTCCTCGCCGCCAAGGACCTCTGGCCCGACGAGCTCGACCTCCGCGGCGGCACCATCCAGGTCCGCGACAAGGCCGGCGCCGTCGTCGCCGACCTCGAGGTCACCGGCCGCGACATCGAGCGATGGCTCATGGACGCCGACGTCCGCAAGCGCGCCGCGACCGACCCCGCCGTCCCCGCTCCCCTCTCCCACGGCGGCCCGTCGAAGTGACCCCCGCCCCTCACCCCCTCACACCCCGATGCTGATCCTCGGCATCGAATCCTCCTGCGACGAGACCGCCGCCGCCATCGTCCGGGACGGCCGCGCCGTCCTCTCCAGCGTCGTCGCCTCCCAGACCGACCTCCACCGCGAGTACGCCGGCGTCGTCCCCGAGATCGCCAGCCGCGCCCACGCCGAGACCATCCTCCCAGTCGTCCGCGAGGCCTTGGCCGCCGCGGGCGTCGGCCTCGGCTTCATCGACGCCGTCGCCGTCGGCCACCGCCCCGGCCTCATCGGCTCCCTCCTCGTCGGCCTCTCCGCCGCCAAGGCCCTCGCCTGGTCCCTCGGCAAGCCCCTCATCGGCGTCGACCATGTCCACGCCCACCTCTACTCGGGCGGGCTCGGCGAGGACGCTCCGCCGCCCACCCTCCCCGCCCTGGGCCTCGTCGTCAGCGGCGGCCACACCTCCCTCTACCGCCTCGACTCCTGGACCGCCCCCGCCCGCCTCGGCGCGACCATCGACGACGCCCTCGGCGAGGCCTTCGACAAGGTCGCCGCCATCCTCGGCCTCCCCTACCCCGGTGGCCCCGAAGTAGATCGTCTCGCCGCCTCCGGCGACGACCGGGCCCACGCCCTTCCCATCAGCCGCCTCGGCAAGGACTCCCTCGACTTCTCGTTCTCGGGCCTCAAGACCGCCGCCCTCTACGCCGCCCGCGGCGTCCCCTCGCGCGAAGGCACCTATGAACGCGAGGCCTCCGCCCTGTCCCCCAAGGCCCGGGCGGACCTCGCCGCCAGCTTCCAGCGCGCCGCCGTCGAAGCCGTCACGCTCAAGCTCGGCCGCGCCCTCGAACTCAACCCCGACTGCCGCACGCTCCTGACGGGCGGCGGCGTCATCGCGAACTCCCGCCTCCGCGCCGCCCTGGAGGCCTTCGCGCGCGGCCGCTCCCTCGACCTCAGGCTCCCCCGCCGCGACCTCTGCGTCGACAACGCGGCCATGATCGCCGGCCTCGCGCACCAACTCCACCGCGCCGGCCACGCCGACGACCTCACCCTCGAAGCCGTTCCCACAACCGCCTGCTAGCGAATCGCCCGTGAAGACCCTCCGCTTTGACGACCTTCCCCCGCCCGACGGCCCCGCCGCCGCGCCCCTCCTCGTCCCCGCCCCCCACCCCGCAACCCTCTCCGACGCGGACCTCCTCGCCCAGTGCGACGTCGCACGCGGCCGCTCCGGCGGCCCAGGCGGCCAACACCGCAACAAGGTCGAGACCAAGATCACCCTGCACCACACCCCCACCGGCATCGATGCCCAGGCGGGCGAACGCCGCAGCGCCGCCGAGAACGCCGCCGTCGCGTTGCGTCGCCTCCGCCTCGTCCTCGCGGTCGCCGCCCGCGCCCCGGTCCCCCCCGGCGAGGCACGGTCCGAACTCTGGCTCCGGCGCTGCCCCGAGCGTGCCGGGGGCCGCATCACCTGCAACCCCGACCACCACGACTACCCAGCCCTGCTCGCCGAAGCCCTCGACACCCTTGAGTCCTGCGCCCTCGACATGCGCCGCGCCGCCGCCCGTCTCTGCTGCTCCCCAAGCCAGCTCACCAAGCTCATCAAGGACCACCCCCCGGCCCTCGTCCGCCTCAACGCTCGCCGCGCCGCCGCCGGCGACCACCCCCTCCACTAGCCGTCTCTTCGCCTCTCCGCCTTCCCTTGCGCCTCTGCGCCTCCCCACTCAATCCCCGTGCCTCTCCCGCAACTTGTGGCTCATACGCAGCATCAAGTGCACGTGCTCGAACTTGGTCGCCCAGTCCTCGACCGTCGCGGACAGTTCGTCCGCCGGCTGATCGGCGCCCGGCAGCGGGCAGGCGTTCCCCAGTTGCTTCGCCGCCATCGACCTGAGCCGCGACAGCGTCTTGTCCCCCTCGATCGCCGTGAACTCGAAGTCCTCGTTCATAAAGATCACCGTGGGCACCCGGAGCCCGCCGCAGATCCGCACCGCCGCGGCGAGGTCGGCGTGCCGGTCGCGGTCCACCATCCGCAGGTCGATGCAGCCCGGGTTGCACCGCGCGAGGTGATCCAGGATCGGCACCTGCATCACGCAGTCCCCGCACCACGTCCCGGAGGTCACCAGCACCGGCATCCGCCGCACGAACCCCTCGACCACGCCCCGCTGCTCGGGGCTGATCCGGACCGCCGCGTGCGCCCTCGCCCACGACTGCTGCTGGTCGGGCCGCCCCGTCGCCACATACGCCGCGTAGGGCAATCCGACCTCGAACGTCGACCGCAGGAACTCGGGTGAGAGCATCGCCGATCGTAGTGGGGCACTCGCGCACGGGCCTCCCATCACCGCGACGCGACGAGGTCCTTGAGGGTCCGCAGGGCGTCGAACGCCTGCATCGGCGAGAGGTGCTCGACCTTCAGTTCGCGGAGCGCATCGATCGCCGGGTGGGCGATGAACTCGGTGAACAACCCCAACTGCGCCCCCCGCGCCGGAGCCGGTTCGGGCACGCCCCGCACGTCGGGCGCCACGCCCGCGCCCACTCCCGCATGCTGCACGGAGAGGGACGCGAGCACCTCCCGCCCCCGCGCGACGACCGCCGCCGGGATCCCCGCCAGCCGCGCCACGTGCAGCCCGTACGAATGATCCGCCCGCCCCGGCATGATCCGGTGCAGGAAGACGATCTGCGCGTGCGGGTCCCCGGGCGGCCACTCCCGCACCGCCACGTGCAGGTTCCGCACCCGCCCCGGCAGCCGCCCCTCCAACTCCGTCAGTTCGTGATAGTGCGTCGCGAACAGCGTCCGCGGCCCCGCCCGTCCGACGGCCCCGTGCCCAGCGACCGAACCCGTGCCGCCGACGTGCTCCAAGTCGGTGTCTTCGCCCCCGCTCCGCCCCGCCAGATGCTCCACGATCGCCCACGCCAGGCTCAGCCCGTCCAGCGTGCTCGTCCCCCGCCCGATCTCGTCGAGCACGACCAGCGACCGCGCCGTCGCGTGGTGCAGGATGTTCGCCGTCTCGATCATCTCCACCATGAACGTCGACTGCCCCGCGTGCAGCGCATCGTCCGCCCCGATCCGCGTGAAGACCCGGTCGACCACGCCCACCGTCGCCCGTTCCGCCGGCACGAAGCTCCCGGTGTGCGCCAACAGCGCGATCAGCGCCGTCTGCCGGATGAACGTGCTCTTGCCCGCCATGTTCGGCCCGGTGATGAGCGCGAGCCGCGCCCGAGGGCCCCTCGTCTCGCCGCCCCCGCCCGCCCCGTCCCCCCCAACCCCCAGTTCCACGTCGTTGGGCACGAACGCCCCCTCTCGCGCCTCGTCGAGCACCGGGTGCCGCCCCCCCTCGATGTGCAGCACCGGCGCCTCCACCAGCCGCGGCCGCACCCACCCCCGCCGCGCCGCCTTGTCCGCGAACGCCAGCAGCGCGTCCAGTTCCGCCACGGCGTCGGCAAAGGTGGAGATCGGGCCCAGCAGCGCCGCGGCCCGCCCGCACAGCGCCGCGAAGAGTTCCCGCTCCCGCTCCAGCGCCCGCGCCTCGGCCGACATCACCTTGGTCTCGAAGTCCCGCAGTTCGGGCGTCGTGTACCGCTCGGCGTTCTTGAGCGTCTGTTTCCGCTGCAACGCCGCGGGCGCCGTCCGCGCCTGCGCCGCGGGCAGTTCGATGTAGTACCCGAAGACCCGGTTGTACCCGACCTTCAGCCCCGGCAGCGCGTGCTCCTCGCTCAGCCGCCCCTGATACGCCGCGAGCCACGCCCCCGCGTCGTGCTGCAGACGGCGCGCGCTGTCCAACGCCGCGTCGTGCCCGTCCCTGAACAGCCCACCCTCCCGCAGGTGCGCGGGCGGCGCTTCGACGCATCCGGCGCACACCGCCTCGGCCAGCGGCGCCAGAGCGTCCCGAACGCCGGCGACGGCCGATCGTCCCCAGGCCAGCG
>Ga0105046_10004111_pt1 | contig 23144 bp, 21 predicted proteins | sample MAT03_FD_78385 | JGI IMG/M metagenome (GOLD analysis project Ga0105046, IMG submission 78385) | Freshwater microbial communities from Lake Fryxell liftoff mats and glacier meltwater in Antarctica - MAT-03 (megahit assembly) | ecosystem: Environmental > Aquatic > Freshwater > Ice > Liftoff...
AGTACAATTTCATATTCATCCACATCCGGAAAACGGCCGGTAACTCGATCCAGGCGGCGCTGATGGACTTCGCGGACGATCGCGTCGTGTTTAGAAATTCGGTCGGGCACGTCATCAACGATGTCGTGCTTTTCAAGAAAATCAGGGCGTTCAGCGCTCAAAAGGCCCGGAACAATGCGGAAACCTGCGGTCGTACCTGTACGGTTTCTGTGCGGACAACCCCCCTCTCGTCTTAGGCTGGGATCTGGCCTCGCCAGGAAGCGACGTTAGCGTCGAAGCCATCGTTGACTGTTGACGCCATGGGGCGCATCGTGGAGCTCGGCACCTCTCCCGGCATGCGCCGCTCGCCGGTCAGCTCCTTCTGGGATGGCCGCTGATGTCCGGGCTGGCATTCCCGCCGAGCGGCATCATCATCGGTAGCAATCCTATCGACTATCGGAAGCGGTTTCCGGAGCTCTATGCGCCCGCCGGCATGTGGCGGGTGCGCTGCGTCCAGCTCGCCACCAAGACATTGGAGCGCCGCGAATGGATAGAGGGCGACTACCCCAGCCGCGCCGAGGCCGTCGACGTCGCAAAATCGATCGGCAACGCCACCACCTACGCCCACGTCGCCAACGTGACGAGGCCGCGATGAAGCTGCTATATCTGGTGCTCAATCACGCGGCCGACCAATGGAAACGACCGCCGCGCGAATGGTTCGAGGCAAAGGCGCAGTTCGCCGTCGTCTTCGCGAGAGGTTCGTCACCTAATGACGAAAACCGGCCTCGCGCACAAAATATCCGACAGTCCCTATGCCTGCGGAAGGCGACGCTGAGCGCTTCCTCTTCCATCGAAAGCACCGTCGAGCGAACAGCTTTCGGCCCCAGCAACGTGTCGTGAACATAGTCGCGCTGCCGCCACTTCATCACCGTCTTGGGGTTCACCGTGGCGCTCGCTCAGCACTTGGATCGAAGCTTTCGATCGCTGTATCGCTGCTCGCACTGCGTGAGTGGTCGTGGCGCTGCCGTGAAGTATCTGTCCCATAGTGCTTCCTTGTCGATGACGGCAGCATTGATACCATCACACTGTGGGACCGAACATCTAGCACGCGGGAGCTGACCCTGGTCGCGGCAAAGCCGACACGCGCTGGCCATTGCTGCGCATATTCCAGATGATGTGCCAAGCTTCCGCACAGGTGACGATGGGCTCGACCCGCGACGCCCAGATAATCATAAAATCTTGTCCCAGAAACTTGGATCCATTTCAGCCGGTTGCATTCGCCCAGTCAAACACCACAAAAGGCTCCTCCACCTTACCGTCGAGAATCGACCCGTAGACCCCTTGGGGATCCGAGGGGCTCAGCTTGCGGATCAGACCATCTGTCTTGACGTGGCCTTGGTCGAGCCAGCGCAGCGCCTTGTCGAGGCCTGACATGGTGGTATGCGGCGCATTGTTGTAGCCCTCGTAGAGTTCCTCCCAAACGAAGTCGCGGTTGGTGATCGGCACCTCCCACTCCCAGCCGCTGCGCAGGACGACGAAATTGAAGAACACGGGGCGAAGCACGTCGTGGGCGAGTATGCTGGTGTGCGCTTTCCAGGGCACCCCGACCAGCACCACTTCGCCGCGCTTGCGCACCACGTTGCACGCATCCAGAACCGCCTGCTCGTGTCCCGAGCAGTCGATGACCAGGGCGACCTTGCTCTTGAACGCTGCATCGTCGAGCGGGATGGCGCTGCGGACATCATTGATGCCCGAAGCCAGGGCCTGCGCGCGGCGGCGGGCGCCAGGTTCGACCAGCGTCACATCGAAGCCGCCAATCGTGCACAGATGTGCCGCCAGCAAGCCAACCGGACCGGCGCCGCTTACGATCACCCGATCGCCCGGCCGCGCTGTGGTCGTCATCAGCGTCGTCATGGACACGCCCATCAGGCGCGCCAGCACGGCGACTTCCGGCGCCATTCCCACGGGCAGTTTCAACACGTAGCGTGCATCGAAATGTTGCGTCGAGCGGTGTCCGCCCATGCACAGGAGGTGATCGCCCGGTGCGATTCCTTCGACGTCCTGCCCAACCTTTTCGGCTTCGAACACGGCCGCATAGCCCGGCTTCAGTGGGAAGGGACCGACATCTGCCCAGGCCAGTTCGGTTCCGGGGCTGATCAGCGTCGCCAGCGTCCGCCCCTGGACCTCGGTCCTTGACAGGGCAGGGTCTTGGTATCCCTCCAGCGCAAACTGGCGCTTGCCGGTAAAGACGATCTCGTTGCCCATTTTCTTCTCCTGAGAATAAATTTGGCGCGCCGGCCTAAGGCTCGATGGCAAGGCCGGTGCGCGTGTCGAACAGGTGGAGCTTGCTCGCATCGACGGCGATGTGGAGCGCCTCCTGGCCGGTTGCTGGCCGACTTGATGCCGGAAGCTGTGCGATCAACTCGTGCTCACCGAGCCTGAAGTTGATGAGGACCTCGGTGCCGAGATATTCGACCACCTCTATCGTGGCGGCGTGCGTAGTACCGGTCCTGTCATCGTCGGCGATAGCGATATCGAATGGGCGTATGCCGATCGTCACTTTGCGCCCGTGTTCGAGTTTCCCCGCAAGGGCCGCCGGCGCCGGCAGCTGAATGCCATCAGCATCCAGCACAGGCGCGGACGCCGTGCCCCCGACAGTCGCCGGCAGCAGGTTCATTGCGGGCGTCCCAATGAATGTCGCGACGAAAAGGTTGCGCGGCCTCGCGAAAACCTCCTCCGGCGAGCCGACCTGCTCGATATGGCCGTCCTTCATGATCACGATCTTGTCGGCGAGCGTCATCGCCTCGATCTGGTCGTGGGTCACATAGAGCACCGTGGTTCCGAGCCGCTTGTGCAGCTTGGCGATTTCGAGCCGGACCTGGGTGCGCAGTTTCGCATCGAGATTTGACAAGGGTTCGTCGAACAGGAACACCTTGGGCGTGCGCACCATCGCGCGGCCCATGGCGACGCGTTGCCGCTGGCCGCCCGAAAGCTGCGAAGGCTTGCGCTCCAGCAATGGCTCGAGTCCGAGGATGCGGGAGGCTTCAGCGATCCGTTCGGCCACCTTGTCCGCCGCCAGATGCTGTGGCTTCAGTGCGAATTCCATGTTCCGGCGTACGGTCATATGCGGATAGAGCGCGTAGTTCTGAAAGACCATGGCGATCTCCCGGTCCTTTGGAGCGACGTCGTTGACCACGCGCCCGGCGATCTGCATCTCGCCGCCGGAGATGTCCTCGAGCCCGGCCACCATGCGCAGCGTCGTCGTCTTGCCGCAGCCGGATGGGCCGAGCAGCACGACGAATTCGCCTTCATCGACATCAAGGTCAATGCCATGCACCACCTCGACCTGACCGTAGCGTTTCACCACATTGCGCAGGATCACAGATGACATTTGAACGGTCCTTTCGAAACTCGCGTGTGCTGGTTCATCCCTTTACAGAGCCCATCGTCAGGCCCTTCACCAACCACCGCTGGCAGGTCAGTACAAAAATCACGCCTGGGATCAGGATGACGAACGAGCCCGCCATAATGCGGCCCCACTGCACCGCATCGCTGGACCAGAACGACATCACCGCGACGGTAACGGTTTGGGCATTTGACCCGGTCAGCATCAGCGCGAACAGGAATTCGTTCCATGAGAAAATGAAGCAGAACACGGCAGCCACCGCGAGCCCCGGCGCTGTAAGCGGAAGCGTGACATAATAGAAGGTGGCCAGAACGCCGTGGCCGTCAATCTGCGCGGCCTCCTCGAGCGCCTCCGGCAGGTCGTCGAAGAACCCCTTCATCAGCCAGACGGTGAGTGGAATGTTAAAAGTCGAGTAGACTATAATCAGCGCCAGAGGCGTGTCAAGAATGCCGAGCGTCTGGAAGATGATGTAGTAGGGGACCACCACTGCAATCGGCGGGAACATCCGCATCGAAAGGATCCAGAAGGCGATCTGATTGGTCCACCGATTGCGGATGCGTGAGATCGCATAGGCGGCCAGCGTGCCGAAGAACAGGCTGAAGGCCGTCGACCCGAACGCCACGATCAGGCTGTTCATGATCTGCAGGTGGAAGGGCCGCATCGTGAACAGGTCGTAGTAGTGCTGCAGCGTTGGCGTGAAGATGAATGCCGGTGGCCTGGAAAACATGTCCGGCGCCGGCTTTAGTGACGACACTATGATTAGATAGATCGGCGTCATGAACAGCATCAGCACGACGGCCAGAAGGATGTAGACTAGGAGTTTTTCGCGGGCGCTCGGCGACATCGGATTCTCCTGGACCTAACGTGCCTGGGCAGACTGGCTGCGCTGCATCGAGCGGAAGAACAGCGTGATCAGCACGACGATGATTACCAGCGAGACAAAGGACGCAGCCGCGCCGACACCCATGCGCCAGAATGTGAAGCTTTGCCGATAGATGTAGAGCGAGATCACCTCGGTGGAGTCGGCGGGGCCCCCCTTGGTCAGCACGAAGATGATGTCGTAGATTTTGAAGGCGTCGATGGCGCGCAGGAACAGCAAGCTGATCAGCACCGGCTTCAACTGCGGCAGAGTGACGTGCAGGAATACATCCAGACGCGAATTGCCATCGATGCGGGCGGCTTCGAATGGCTCTGCCGGCAAACTCTGCAGCGCGGCCGCCGTGCCCATCATAATGAATGGCGTCCACTGCCAGATGTCGGCGATCGCGATAGCCGTCAGAGCCCATTTTGTGCTGGTGATCCAAGGCACGGGCTCGAAACCAACCAGGCCGATGAAATAGTTGAGATAGCCAAGCTCGGGAAAATAGAGGAATAGCCACACCAAGCCGACGATCACCGGCGAGATCATCATTGGGATGAGCAGCAGCGTCCGTGCCAGAGCCATCCCCGGTAGCTTTTGGATGACCAGAAGCGCCATGCCGACACCGAGCACGAGCTGCACCGACAGCGTCATCGCCATCAGCTTGAAAGTGGTAACGAGCGCATGGAAGAAGGGCTGCGACGTTAGCACTTCAGCATAGTTGGCGGTGCCGACATAGATGCGGGGAATGAAGGGCTTGGCGAGATCGTAGTTGCGGAAGCTCAGCCAACCCGCATAGAGCATCGGATAGATGGTCGTGACGAACAGCATGACCACTGCCGGAAGCAGGAAGAACACGGCAATGCGCCTGTTGCGGCTGACCTGGTGCCTCATGGCTGGGCCTTCGATGATGTAGGAACTGCCCGCCCCGGCCGTCATGGCAGGGGCGGGCGTTTCATTCAGTCGTTGAGGACCTTAGCTGGCACGTCGTCGATCCAGCGCAGGCGTTGCTCGACGGAGAAAATCGATAGACGCGAATTAACCGCCGCGCATGCTGTGCTGAGCGCCTCTGCTGCCGTCGCCGTTTCGCCGGCCATATACTTGTTCAGCTCGACGCCGAAGATCTCCTCGGCATCCTGGTAGAACGGATGAAAGATGCGGCGGCGCGCATTGTCCTGCGTTTCAAGCAGCAATTTGTAGTAGGGGTACTTCTTCTGAAGCGCGGGGTCCGAAAGGATCGACTTGCGGAACTGGCTGACACCCTGTCCGTCTTCGGCGAAGCGGCGCATCAGCTTCTCGCTCGTTGCCCATTTGATAAACGCCCAGGCGGCTTCCTTCTGCTGGTCGGTTGCCTTTGAGTTGATGCCGAAGGAAAGTGCGCCCGTATAGGTCGGCTGCGGGTTTCCGTCCTCGGTGGGCGATGGCGCATAACCGACCACAAGGCCCTTTTCGGCGATCTTCGCCTCAGCCGGGTTGGTAAGGCGCACCGTGCGCACGCTCCAATATCCGGATACTGCGGTCTCACCGCGTTCCATATAGCCGGTGCGCAGGTCCCACATCAGACCGAGATAGTCGGGCGGATTGAAGGGGATCAGCGCCTTCATGAATTCTGCAGCCTTGACATGCGGCTCGCCGTCCATGGCGCACAGGCCGGTCTGCGGATCCCAATAGTCCCCGCCATAGGCGCGCATGATCGGGAAGTAGTCGTGGGTGATCGCACCCTGCACCCGGCTGTAGGCCTGCGCGGTGCCGTAAAAGTCTTTATCGAGTTTCTCGCCAGCCAGCATTTCCCCCGACTTGCGCGTAAAGAACTCGGCGATGTCACGATACTGGTCCCATGTCTTGGCCGGCGCCAGGTCGTACCCGTATTTTGCCTTGAACGCCGCGGCCTCGTCCGGATGTTCAAACAGATCTTTACGGTAGTTGACTGACCAGATCATGCCTGATGCGGGGAAGGCGAGCAGGTCGCCCTGCCAGGTATTCTCCTGGAGCTGGATCGGAATAATGTCAGCAAGGCCGATCTCCTCGGCATCGCGCTTAGCCAGTTCTGTCAGGTCCATCAATGCGCCGGCCTCGCCGAGCATACCGACCCACGGGCTGTCGACCCAGAGAAGCTGGTACGTTGGGCTGTTCGAGCTGGCTTCAATGACTATCTTGTCAATCAGCCCCGGGTAGGGGAACTGGTCGATCTGGACTTTCGCGCCGGTCAATTCTTCGAACTCGGCGACGATTGGGGCCACGCGGGTGACCGACGTATCGCCGATGCCGAGCATCTTCAGCTCAACTCCGGCGAAAGGTTTGTCCTGCGCGATCGCACCCGTCGTGACGAACAGGGCTACGCCCGCCGCCCAGGCCATAGACTTCATGTGTAACATCGTTGTCTCCTCCATTGGTTCAGGACAGGGATGATGACTGCCTAAGCGAATAAGCATCACGGCACCCGGTGTGTTGGCATCAATCCGGGAGTGAAGAGCCTGCCCGCTCCTCAGTTGTTTCGGGTCAGGCTTCAGCCGGGTCCCACATTTTCGGACCGCCGGCTTTTTCGTATCCCAGTGGGCCTGTGGTGCTGACCAGCTCCATGTACTGGCCCCAGGGCGCGCGGAGATAAACCCAGGTAAGGCCCTCCATCGGACCGGACTCGATAAGCGTCGGTCCCTCAAGCACGTCAACGCCGGCCTCACGCAGCCGCGCCGCGGCCTCGACCGCGTCGTCCACGATCAGGGCGAAGTGGAAGGCGCCTATCTCACTGTTGCGCTTGATCGGTGTCGGCTCCGGTTCGCCGCTATACTCAAAGAGCTCGAGGTTGCCGCCCGGTCCGCAAACCAGCACGCGCTGATCCTTGATGCGGCGGTTGCCGGGAACGCCGAGCCGCTTCTCCATAAATTCGCCGTCGACATCGACACTGCCGCACTCCATTACCGTTACCGCACCGAACATAGTCTGGAAGAAGCGTACCGCCTCTTCCATGTCCGGCACCGTCAGTCCGATGTGCTGGACTCCACGTACCTTGATCAACGCATCCTCCCTTGTCCGATAGCGGTTCCGATCAAGCTAACCGTCCGCTAGTAACTAAGTAGTTATTTCATGATGGCAATCTGCTGTCAACGCGTTCCTGCCGTCTAGTTAGTGCGACTTTAGCTGTCCGCGAATTGAGGAATGTCGTTGCGTTCGTAAACGAAGATCGTCGGCGACAACGGCGTCCGACCGGCGACCATATCGGACGCCTTCTCCCCAATCACGATGGCGGCGGCATTGGTGTTCGATGATGTGATAGACGGCATGGTTGACGCGTCGCAGACGCGCAAGCCGGTCAGCCCGTGAACCCTGAGGTCCGGTCCAACGACCGCCATCTCGTCATGTCCCATCCTGCAGGTTCCGACCGGATGGTGCTGGGTTTTTGCCATGCCGCAGGCATAGTCAAAAAGGGCCTGCGAGCCTTGACCGACGGAAGGACCGGGCAGCACCTCGCTGCTGATGAATGGTTTGAGGGCCGGATTCGCCATGATCTCGCGGGCCAGATCGAGGCCGCGCAGCGACATCTTGCGGTCATAGGGTTCGGCCCAGTAGTTCGGGTCGATCAGCGGCGCCACTGCCGGGTCGGCGCTGGCAAGACGCACCGTTCCGCGCGATCTTGGACGCACAAACGCGACGTTCAGAGTCACACCAGGGCGATCCAGATTGGCGATGCCTTTCTCGATTCCGGATCCCTGGCCGAAATGAAACTGCAGGTCAGGCGAGCGCGCTTCGGGATCGGCATACCAGAACGCGCCGGTTTCGAAGAGAGAGGAGGAGACCGGCCCGGACTTGAACAGCAGATATTGCAGCCCGGCAATGGCGGTTCGGTGCGGTCGCTTCATAGTGTCGTAAGAATGGTCGCCGGTACACTCGCTCAGCACGCAGAGGTCGAGATGATCGTGCAGGTTCGAGCCGACGCCGGGCAGGTCGTGTACAACGTCCACGCCGATCTGCTTCAGATGCTCCGCAGGCCCGATGCCCGACAGCATCAGCAGGCGCGGCGAACCTATCGCGCCGGAAGTCACCAGGATCTCCTTCCGGCACTCCGCCGTTCGCGCCCTGCCGCCTTGCACGAATTCGACGCCCGTTGCACGGCCGCCGCGCACAACTACGCGCCGAACCTCCGCGCCGGACACAACTGTAAGGTTCGGCCTGCCGCGGGCCGGCGTCAAGAAAGCGACGGCGGTGGATGAGCGTCGTGCTTTGCGCTGCGTGAGCTGGAAATAGCCGGCGCCGCGCTGACGCCGGCCGTTGAAGTCATGGTTGTAGGGTATGCCGGACTCCTGTGCGGCGCGAATGAAGGCATCGCAGATCGGCAGCGCCGCCCGCGGCATGGCCACGCCGAGCGGCCCCTCGGTGCCGTGATAATCGTCGCTGAAGCGCTCGTTGCCCTCCGAGCGCTTGAAATAGGGCAGGATGTCCCGGTAGCCCCAGTTCTCGCAGCCGTATTCGTCGCGCCAGACATCGTAATCTTGGGCGTTGCCGCGTGTGTAGACCTGAGCGTTGATTGTTGAGCCGCCGCCCATCACCTTGGCCTGGGTGTACCAGAAGGCACGATCCTTGATGTGTTTCTGTGGCACCGTGGACCAGCCCCAGGAAGCGATTCCCTTGGTCATCTTGGCGAAGCCCGCCGGCCAGTGGAAAAGATAGTGGCGGTCTTCTCCGCCCGCCTCCAGCAGCAACACCTTGACGTCCGGGTCTTCCGACAACCGCGACGCGAGCACGCAGCCGGCGGACCCGGCTCCCGTTATGATGTAGTCGAAGTCTTTGTCCATCGCCGTTCACCCTGACTGTGCAAACCCTCCTTCTGCGCGACGGACGGTTCAGACTACGTTTTGATCTTGGAGGTCCTGTCGTCTGCCTGTTTGGCTGCATGAGCCACCTGCGCGCGGTCCGGATCGATCATCACGATGCGGCGGATGGTCTCCAAGTTGAAAGAAAGGCGCTCGTCGAGTGATTCAGGCGCCATGAAGTCGCGTGCGAACACAATCGCGCCTGTGAACCGGTTCGTCAGATAGTAGTATCCGATTGCAGCGATGGTGATGTTGAGCTGAACCGGATCGACACCTGGGCGGAAATCCCTGCTCGTTGCGCCGCGTTTCAGCAGTGATCCGACCATGTCGATGTAGCGGCGACTGATCCTGGGCACGATCTCCGACTTCTTCAGGTGCTTGGCCTTGTGCAAATTTTCGCTGTTGACCAGGGTGATGAACTCAGGATTACGCAGATAATAGTTCCAGGTGAACCGGATCAGCGCTTCCAGGGCCTCGGGCGGCGAAAGCTTGTCGAGATCGAGCTTCTGCTCCGCGGTTCTGATATCGACATAGGCATCCTCGACCACCCTTTGGAACAGCTCATCCTTGCTCTTGAAGTAATGGTAGATCATCCGCTTGTTGGCTTTGGCGCGCGCGGCGATCACGTCGACGCGCGCGCCTCCCAGTCCACTCTTGGCGAATTCTTTCTTCGCAGCCTCGAGAATTCGTTTCTGCGTCGCCTCAGCGTCGCGAACTCTTGGCCGTCCCGCTTTAGTCGCTGCCATCGTTCAACCTCGCCAGATAGCTGTCTCCCCGAGTCGCAGGGACTTCTCACAGTTTGGTATCGCCCAGCCAGAAACGCTTGACCAGTGTCACCATCAGGAATCCAACTTCATTTTCTTAAAAACGGAGCGGCTTCAGTCCAACGATGACAATTGACAACAACGCGACAACGAAATAACCAGATAGTGCATTATTGATCAAGCTCGTATTGGGCATTTTACGATGCGCTCGCGTTGCTGCTGCATGGCCGATTCGATCCTTCGGCCTTCACCAACTGCCAATCGCGCTGGACGACATCCGTCCAGCGTTTGACACGCTGGCTCAACGCAAAAGCGATCCGAAGGCACGAAAGTGTATCTGACGCACGAGTCTCGGAGAACCCGCTAAACGCGGACTTGAGTTAACCGATTGGTTACTTGTACTATAGACTTAGGGAGGCATATGCAATGAACCATCAACCCTCACGGCTTTCGCCCCCGGTGCAGCCGCGGACGTTCGGATTCTTCATAGACGGCAAGCGTGTCGAAGCGGGCGAGCGCGAGATGTCGGAGCGCCTCAGTCCAGCGCATGGTGTACCGGTCACGCGAGTTCCTCGCTGTACCGGCGCAGACCTCGACCGGGCTGTCGTGGCGGCCCGCACTGCCTTTGAGGATGGCCGCTGGTCGCGTATACCCTCCGTGCAACGTGCCGCTGTGTTGCTGAAGGCAGCGGAGGGCATCCGTGCCCGTGCCGAAGAGATCGCCTACTGGGAAACGCTTGAGAACGGCAAGCCTATCACCCAGGCGCGGGGCGAGGTCGAGGGCTGCGCTGGGATTTTCGAATACGCGGCCGGCGCCGCGCGTGCGCTGCACGGTGATGCCTTCAACAATTTGGGCGATGGCCTGTTGGGGCTTGTCACGCGCGAACCGATCGGCGTTGTGGGGCTCATTACGCCGTGGAATTTCCCCTTCCTCATCTTGTGCGAGCGGGTGCCCTTTATCCTGGCGGCCGGCTGCACGATCGTCGCAAAGCCATCGGAAGCCACCTCGGCCACCACGCTGATCCTCGCCGAGATCCTGCGCGATACCGGACTACCGGCAGGTTGCTACAATGTGGTGACCGGTTCAGGCAGCACGATCGGCCAGGCAATCACCGAACATCCCGACATCGATATGGTCTCCTTCACAGGCTCTACCGAAGTTGGACGGCGCTGCGTTGCGGCGGCGGCAGGCAATTTTAAGAAGCTTGGTCTAGAACTCGGGGGCAAGAACCCTCAGATCGTTTTCGCCGACGCCGACCTGGATGACGCCGCCGACGGCGTCGCCTTCGGCATCGGCTTCAACACTGGCCAGTGCTGCGTAAGCGGCAGCCGACTGATTGTGGAACGCTCGGTCGCCGCCGATTTCGAGAAACTTCTGGCGCAGAAATTCCAGCGCATTCGCGTCGGCGATCCGCTGGATTCGTCGACGCAGGTGGGCGCGATCACCACGGCGGCGCAGAACGACACCATCATGAGCTACATTGCCAGGGGCAGCGAGGAAGGTGCGCGCCTCGTTTGCGGCGGCGAGCAACTCGACTTCGGGCACGGCCAGTACATTGCCCCGACCATCTTCGCTGATGTCAGGCCCGAAATGGCCATCGCCCGCGACGAAATATTTGGACCGGTCCTCAGCATTTTGCCTTTCGACACCATGGAGGAGGCGATCGATCTCGCCAACGATACGGTTTACGGGCTTGCGGCGAGCGTCTGGACGAAGAACATCGACAAGGCGCTAACCGTCTCGCGGCGCGTGCGGGCCGGTCGTTTCTGGGTTAATACAACGCTGGCCGGCGGACCCGAGCTTCCGCTAGGCGGCTTCAAGCAATCCGGCTGGGGCCGCGAAGCGGGCATTTACGGCGTCGAGGAGTACACACAGATCAAGTCGGTCCATATCGAGATCGGCAAGCGGAACCACTGGATCTCATGAACGACACGGAAGGATACGATTATGTGATCGTCGGCGGGGGATCAGCCGGCTGCGTCTTGGCCGCGCGCCTGTCCGAGGCGCCGGAAATCCGCGTGTTGCTGATCGAGGCCGGCGGGCGCGACACCAACCCATACATCCATATGCCGGTTGGCTTTGCCAAGATGACCACCGGTCCGCTGACGTGGGGGCTGAAGACCGCACCGCAGCGCCATGCCGAGAACCGCGAGATTCCTTATGCGCAGGCGCGCGTGATCGGCGGCGGATCATCGATAAACGCGGAAGTCTATACGCGCGGTCATCCCTCCGATTACGATCGCTGGGCCGGCTATGAGGGGGCTGACGGCTGGTCGTTCAAGGAGGTCATGCCATATTTCCTGCGTTCGGAGGGCAACACCATGCTGTCCGGAGGCATGCACGGAACGGACGGTCCACTGGGCGTATCGAATATCCCCGACCCGCAGCCGACGACCCGCGCCTTCGTGCAATCGTGCCAGGAATTCGGGATGCCGTACAATCCCGACTTCAATGGCCAGGAACAGGCCGGAGCGGGCGTCTATCAGACGACGACGCTCAACGCGCGGCGCTGCTCGGCCGCAGTCGGCTACCTGAAACCCGCGCGAAGTCGCAAGAATCTGACCGTCGTCACCGATAGCCTCGTGCTGCGCATCGTGTTCGAAGGACGGCGCGCCGTCGGAGTGCAGTACCGCAATGGCAACGCCACCCGGATGGCGCATGCCGAAGCTGAAGTTTTGGTGACTGCGGGTGCAATCGGAACACCCAAGATCATGCTGCTGTCGGGTGTCGGGCCCGGGGATCATCTCCGGCAGTTTGGCATCGACGTGGTGCACGACCTGCCGGGCGTCGGTGAAAACCTGACCGACCATTTCGGCGTCGACATCGTCGCCGAACTGAAGGGACCGACTAGCCTCGACAAGTACAACAAACTGCACTGGATGGCCTTGGCGGGGCTCCAGTACGCGCTCTTCAAGAGCGGCCCGGTCACTTCAAACGTCGTCGAGGGGGGCGCCTTCTGGTATTCGAACGGCCAGGAGTCGGTCCCGGACCTGCAATTCCATTTCCTTGCTGGCGCAGGCGCCGAAGATGGCGTGCCGAGCGTCCCGTCAGGGTCCGGCGTTACGCTGAACTCCTATGCTTTACGGCCGAAGAGCAGGGGCACGGTTCGGCTGCGTTCTGCGGACCCCTCGGCCACGCCGATCGTCGATCCGAATTATCTGGCCGACCTGGACGATCTTCGCATTGCTGCGGAAGGCGTGCGCATCAGTTGTGAAATCTTCCGCCAGCCATCCTTGCAGAAGTTCATCAGGCGGCTGCATGTGCCTTCCGGGGAAGTGCGCGACCGCAGGGACTTTGAGGCCTATGCCCGGAGGCAGGGCCGCACCTCATACCATCCCACCTGCAGCTGCCGGATGGGCAAAGATGCGATGTCCGTGGTCGATGCGCAGCTTCGCGTCCAAGGACTCGAGAACATCCGCATCTGCGATTCCTCGACAATGCCAAGCCTGATCGGCTCGAACACCAATGCCGCCACGATCATGATCGGCGAAAAGGCTTCGGACATGATCCGCGGCAACAAGGCTCCGTCTCTCCCAAGGCAATGATAGCCGGATGGCGGCCGCCGCGGATGCCTTGTCGGGGAGACACGCGGCGCAGGTGCGGTCAGTCCCAGTCCGGCAACCAAGCCAGCAGCGAAGAGTTGACGATCCGTTTGTTGGTGAGAGTAAGCGCGTCGATGCGTGCCATGTCGACAGAGGACAAGGTGAAGTCCATGATGTCGAAGTTGCTGCGGATGTTCTCCCGCTTCGTCGACATGGTGCTGACCGAAACACCTTTCTGTAGAATCCATCGCAGCACAACTTGGCCGGCGTTCTTCCCGTAGCCACGGCCGATATTGCCGAAAAGCGGGTAACGGAATACTTCGCCGCGCGCTACGGATGTATATGAGGACAGCGGAATGCCGGTCTCGGCCGTGGCGCCGAGCAGAATGTCCTGGTTCAGCAGCGGGTGGAATTCGACCTGGTTGGTAACCACGGGGACATCCAGATGAGCCGCCGTTTCGCGCATCATGCGGGAGGTAAAGTTGGACACGCCGATGTTGCGCGCAAGCCCGCGGTCAAGAGCCTGGCGAAGGCGATCAAGCGATGGGCGGATTTTGCCACCGATTGGTGGCCAGTGCAGGAGAAGCGCATCCACCGAATCCATTCGCAGCACCTCAAGGCTGCGTTCGACGGAGGCAATAAATTTGTCGTCGCTGTCGTTGTCCGGATGAACCTTTGTCGAGACGCAGAGCTCGCTGCGATTCACGCCGCCTTCCGACAGGGATTGCCCCACGTCCGCCTCGTTTCCGTACATCTGCGCGGTGTCGAAGGCCCGATATCCGGCTTCGAGTGCGGCGGTGATGGCCGCTGTGCAATCCTTGCCACGTAGGGGATAGGTGCCGAAAGACCGCTGATACGACTTCTGAAAGAATATGTTCATGCTGACAGATTCCGACTCGACGCCGCCTTCCTATTAATAACCGGATGGTTACTTATGTCACGCGACGACGGTGCTGGCAAGCTGCGTCGAGGAGTGGGTTTTCTGGACAGGCAATCGCAAACCTGCGAATGTTGTTCGACCTTGACCATTGTCAAAGACATGCTAATAACTATTTAGTTACTTATGGATCGCTGCGAGGATAGGCATGTCCAAGATCAAGAGTCCCGAAGAGGCCGTCAAGTTGGTCCGGGACGAGGCCGTGATCGCGGTGAATTCGTCGAGCGGCCTGTGCTGCCCGGACCTCGTGTTGAAGGCGCTTGGCGAACGCTTCAGGACCGAAGGAGCGCCGGCGCGCCTCACAATGGTGCACCCGATCGCCGCCGGCGACATGTTCGGCACCAAGGGAGTTGATCACCTCGCCCAGGACGGCATGATCGAAACCATCATCGGGGGGTCCTACCCCTCCGGCCCCTCGGGCGATGAGCCTCCACTAATCTGGCAGATGATCGGTGCCGACAAGATCGCCGCCTACAATGTTCCCAGCGGCATCATCTTCGACATCTTGCGCGAGGCAGCCGGACATCGTCCGGGCGTTCTGACCAAGGTCGGCATGGGGACATTCGTCGATCCAGATCTCGACGGATGCGCCATGAACGCCAGCGCGCGCGGCAAGGCGGTCGTGCGCAAGCTCGACTTCGAGGGTGAGGAATGGCTCTATTTCCCGGCGATCAAGCCCGACGTGGCGATCATCCGTGCCTCGACGGCCGATGAACGCGGCAATCTCACTTTCGAGCACGAGGGTGCCTATCTCGGCGCCATGGAACTGGCGCTGGCGGCGCACAACTGCGGCGGCACGGTGATCGCGCAGGTCAAGCGGGTTGCCCAGGCAGGTACATTGCGGCCGCACGACGTTCGCGTGCCGGGCGTTCTGGTCGACGTGATCGTGGAGGACCCCGAACAGCTGCAGACGACCGCCACAGCGTACGACCCGGCGATCTCAGGCGAATTGTTCCGCCCGCTGGACACGTTCCGCCTGCCCCCCTTCGATGCCGCCAAGGTGATGGCGCGGCGTGTCGCGGCGGAGCTCGAGAGCGGCACCGTTGTGAATGTGGGATTCGGCATCTCGGCCAATGTGCCGCGCATCTTCCTCGAAGAGGGACGCCACGGCGAGGTGACCTGGGTCATCGAGCAGGGTGCAGTTGGCGGCATTCCGTTGCTCGATTTCAAATTCGGCTGCTCGTCTAACGCGGAGGCCTTCGTTGCGTCGCCGCATCAGTTCACCTATTTTCAGGCGGCCGGCTTCGACGCCACGCTGCTGTCGTTCCTGCAGATCGATTCTGAAGGATCGGTGAACGTCTCCAAGCTCACGGCGAGGCCGCATGTCACGGCCGGAGCCGGCGGCTTTGTCGACATCACTGCGCGCGCGCGCAAGATCGTGTTCTCCGGCTACTTCAATGCCGGCGCCAAGCTCGCGGTGAGGGATAGCAAGATGATCATCGAACAGGAAGGCAAGGTGGCGAAGCTGGTGCCCGCCGTCGAGCAGGTGTCGTTCTCGGGCAAACGGGCGACGGCCCAGATGCAGGACGTCACCTACGTCACCGAACGTTGTGTGATGAAGCTTATCAACGGCAAGGTGACGGTCATCGAGGTCGCGCCAGGCATAGACCTGCGGCGCGATATCCTCGACATGTCTGCGTTCCCGCTCGATGTCGCCGACAATCTTGGCTCAATGGCGGTGCAACTCTTCCTGCCTGAGCGCATAGGCAGTGTCGTTCTGCGCGGGGCGGCCGCGTGACAGCCGATGGCGCGGTGCGGTTGGAGGTCGGCGGGAACGTCGCCTTGATCACCCTCGATCGCGAGTCGCGGCGTAATGCCTTGAACGGCGCTATGGTGGCGGAACTGGCGGATGCAGGCCGGCGGATCGAACGCCAGCCCGACGTCAGGGTCGTCATCCTCACTGGTGCCGGAAGCAGCACCTTTTGCGCCGGCGGCGACATCAATGCTTGGAGCAGGGAGACGCCTGAGGATTTTGGTCGGTTCTGGGTGCGGGAGGGACACGACGCATTCGCCGGGCTGGCTCGCCTGCGCATGCCGATGATCGCCGTGCTCAACGGCGATGCATTTGGCGGCGGGCTGGAGCTTGCGGCTTGCGCCGATCTGCGGCTCGCCGAGCGGCACGTGCGGGTCGGCCTTCCAGAAACCGGCCTAGGTATCATCCCCGGCTGGTCTGGCACGCAGCGCGCCGTGCGCCGGTTCGGGGCCGGAGCGGTACGCCGCATGGCGCTCTTTGGTGATGTCCTCCAGGCTGACGATGCGTTGCGTCTCGGCATTGTGGACGAGGTCGTGGAGACCGGCCGCGGCCTTGGTCGAGCGCGTGAAATAGCCGCACGGGTGGCGCAGCGGGGACCTCTCGCGACAGAGCTTACTAAGATGCTGATCAACGCGGCGGAAGGCGAGGAGTCCGAACGTGTCCTCGAGGCACTCGCCGGAATTGCCGTGGCGCGCTCGCAGGAGCTTGCCGAAGGCGTTGCCGCCTTCCGGGAAAAGCGGCCGCCGAAGTTCTGAACGGTCTCGTCCTGCGTATTTTGGTTTCGGGGGTGAGGATCGGTGATCCGGCATTTCGTGATGGTGAAGTTCCGGCCCGATATTGCATCCGACGAGAAGGCCGCGCTGTTCGATGATCTGGCGGGTGTTCTGGGTGGACTTTGCTGACGAGGCCGTGCGCGTTGCCTATCTATCCAGACCGCGTTACACCGAAATCGGCGCGAGGATTGTCGAACGAACGATCGGCGGCGTCTCGGCCGTGACCGTAGTGGATCTCAGTGGACCTAAGCGGCGGCGTCACCGCCGATTGCTAGCGTTCAGCGATAAACCATCAGTTGATTTGTGCCCGACTGGACCATCTCGCCACGCTGGTTGGTGACGCGGAAGCGCAGCGTGAGGATCGCCCGGTCGGCGCGCCTGGTGGAGCGGCCATCGGCGATGACTACGTGCACGCCGATCGTGTCGCCGGCAAGCACCGCGCCGTCAAATGACCATGTCCAGCCGAGCGAAGCGACTGCGCGGAAAGTCGACTGCGCCTGGTTCTTCAGCCCGTCGACCAGCGACAGCACCAGAAGTCCATGGGCGACCCGGGCAGGAAAACCGTGGCGCCGTGCCGCCGCATCGTCCATGTGGATTTCGAAACGGTCGCCGGTCAGTTCGGCAAAGCTGTCTATCATCGCAATTGTGACGGCGCGCCGATCTGTCTCGAACCAATCGCCGACGCCAACGCTGTCGTAGCCAAGTCCTTGGCCTTCGAGCTTGCGCCCGTGCGTCTCGGCAGCCGCAGTCATGCCGGGACAGGTGCGTCTTCGCGCAACAGCTCGCGTTGCTTGAGGTCGGCCCAGAACGCGGCGGGGATGGAGTGGTTGAACCACTTCAGATTCTGCTCCAGTTGCTCCAAGGTGCGCGTGCCGGCGCAGAAGCTGGGGATCGCCGGATGTGCGACAACGAACTGCAGCGCAGCCGCCGGCAGCGGCACGCCATGGTCACGGCAAACGGCTTCGATCTTCGCCACACGATCCTTGATCGCCTGCGGTGCCGGCGAATAGTTATACTTCGCTCCTGCAACCGCGCCCGTCGCCAGAATGCCGGAGTTGAAGCCGCCGCCGACCAGCACCGCCACATTGCGTTCCTCGCAAAGCGGCAGGAAGCTGTCTAGCGAGTCCTGTTCCAGCAGCGTGTAGCGTCCGGCGAGCAGGAAGCAGTCGAAGTCGCGCTGCTTGAGCGCCTCGTAGCAGACTTCCCATTCGTTGACGCCGACGCCGATCGCCTTCACCAGACCTTGGCTGCGTAGCGATTCCAGTGCCTTCCAGCAGCCGTCCATAGCCTGCTTGAAGACCTCCGGCTGCTCGTCTCCCCTGGTGAAGCGGTCAATATCGTGAATGAAAAGCATGTCTATGTGTTCAAGCGCCATGCGCTGCAGCGAATCTTCGAAGGAACGCATGGTGCCGTCATACGAATAGTCGAATGTCATGCGGTTCGGCGCCGCGTCGTTCCATGGCGTGAAGTCGATTTCGGAACGCTTTCCTGCCGTCAGTACGCGGCCGACCTTGCTGGCCACGACAAATTCGGAGCGCGGCTTCCAGCGCAGTGAATGACCGAGGCGAAGCTCAGAAAGGCCGTGGCCGTACATCGGGGACGTGTCGAAGAAGCGAACCCCGGCGTCCCACGAGTGCTGCACCATGGCATCTGCGGTATCTTCGTCGATCTTGCGGAGGAAGTTGCCGATCGGCGCGGTTCCGAAAGCGAAAGCCGTGACGTCGAGTCCCGACCGTCCGAACGGTCGCTTCTGTGAGGGTTTCATTATAGGACTTCCTCCATTAGTAACTATCTGGTTATTTTACCCAAGTGTGCGAGAACGTGCAACACCCCTTTACGAGCAAGCACATGAATATCCGGGTGGGCGGGACTTGACGGCGGGTGCGGAAAACGCCTATTAGTAACTAAATAGTTACAACGGATGCCGGCATGCAAATCTCCGAAACTCAGATGCACGTGCGTGACATGGCCCGCCAGTTCGCGGATGAGGTAATTCGGCCTCTGGCGGAGGAACTCGACCGCGACGAGCGCTTCCCGGCGGAGATCTACGCGCAGATGGGTGAGCTTGGCTTGTTCGGTATTTGCGTGCCGGAGGAAATGGGCGGTCCCGGTTTCGACACGCTCACCTATGCCCTCGTCATGGAAGAGCTGTCCCGCGGCTATGCCTCGGTGGCCGACCAGTGCGGTCTGGTAGAGCTGATCACCACGCTGCTTGTCCGGCATGGGACGCCGGCGCAGCGCGACCGCCTGCTCGGCCCCGTAACCCGCGCCGAAATGAAGGTGGCATACTGCATCACCGAAGCCGAGGCAGGCACCGACGTTTCGGGAATACGCACCTCAGCGATACGCGATGGGTCGGTATGGCGGCTGAACGGAAATAAGATCTGGATCCACAATGCCCCGGTTGCCGATGTCGGCTTCGTGCTGGCGAGGACCGACAAGGAAGCCGGCCATCGTGGCATGAGCATCTTCATGGTGGACCTGCGCGCTCGGGGCGTATCGCGTGGGGCGAAGGAGCACAAGATGGGGCAGCGTGCCAGCCAGGTCGGTGCGCTCGACTTCGACGACGTGATCCTGGACGGTGACGCGCTGCTCGGCGACGAAGGCCGCGGCTTTCACATGATGATGAGCGTTCTCGACAAGGGGCGAGTGGGCATCGCCTCGCTTGCTGTCGGCATCGGCCAGGCTGGCCTGGAGGCGGCGGTCGAATATGCACGGCAGCGCAGGCAGTTCGGCAAGGCGATAGCGGAGTTTCAGGGCGTACAGTGGCTGCTTGCCGACATGGCGAAGGACATTGAGGCCGCGCGACTGCTGGTGCAGAGTGCGGCGGCAAAGATCGACGCCGGCGCCGATGCCACCAAGGCTTGTTCGATCGCCAAGTGTTTCGCCGGAGACATGGCGGTGGCGCGCACGGCTGACGCCGTCCAGGTGTTCGGCGGCTCGGGCTACATCCGGGGATTCGAAGTGGAGCGGCTTTACCGCGACGCGAAGATTACGCAGATTTATGAGGGGACCAACCAGATCCAGCGCATGATCATCGCCCGCGAATTGTTGAAGAACGGCGCCCGCGCATGACGGCCGTGCGTCATGCGGCGCTGGTAACCGGCTCCAGTCGCGGCATTGGCCTCTCTGCGGCGGTGGCACTAGCCCGTGCCGGCTTTGACGTGGCACTCAACGGACCGCAGGACGATGCCGAGCTGCAGCAGGCCGAACAGCTCGTCCGAGCGGCTGGCGCGCGGACGGTGCGCATCGCGGCCGACGTTGCCGACATCGCCGGGCATGCCGGTCTGCTGGAGCGCGCCGAATCCGAAATCGGGGCGCTGTCGACATTGGTCAACAATGCGGGGGTTTCGGTGCTTAGCCGCGGCGACCCGCTGGAGGTCAGCGAGGCGAGCTACGATAGCTGCCAGGCCGTCAACGCCAAGGCTCAATTCTTCCTGTCGCAGGCTTGGGCACGACGCCAGCTTGCCCGCAAGCGCGACGACGGTCGCTTCTACAGCCTCGTCAACGTCTCGTCCTCAAATGCTGTCGCCGTGGCCGAGAACCGCGCCGAGTACTGCGTATCGAAGGCTGGGTCTGCGATGGTCAGCAAGGTATTTGCCGTGCGGCTGGGTCGCGAGAACATCGCCGTCTACGACGTCCAGCCCGGCGTCATCGAGACAGCAATGACAAGTGCCGTGGCCGAGACATACCGCCGGCGGGTCACCGAGGGGGGGCTGACGCTGATGCCGCGTATGGGCACACCGGAGGAAGTCGGACGCATCATTGCCACGCTGGCATCGGGCGCGTTGCCCTACACCACCGGCCAGGTGATTTCGGCCGACGCGGGCATGCTCGTTTCGCGCTTCTGATCGCGACGCGACCGCCTATGCAGGAGGATATATGGCTACGATCATAAAGCTGCCCGACAGCGCAGGGCGGATGAGCGATCACCGCATGACCGGCCACGTTTCGCCGTCGGTGCGGCTGCCGAAGAACGCAACGCGGGTGGTATTTTCAGCCGCGCATGTCGTCGCCGATCCGTTCTCGGCCAGCGAGCCCTCCGTCCGGCCAGCGATCGACTGGGCCGCCACAATGGCGTTTCGACGCCATCTCGACGACCTTGGCCTGGGTATCGCCGAGGCGATGGACACGGCGCAGCGCGGCATGGGGCTGGACTGGAGTGGGGCGATCGAGCTGATTCGCCGCACCCGCTCAGAGCTGCCCGACGCCCTCGTCTTCAATGGTTGTGGCACCGACCATCTTGCCGCCGTCGAGGCCCGCTCGCTCGATGATGTACGCCGCGCCTATTTTGAACAGTTGGAAGCAATCCAGGAGTTCGACGGGCGGCTGATCATCATGGCCAGCCGCGCGCTTGCCGCGGTCGCTAGGTCGCGCGACGACTACATTTCAGTCTATCGCGACGTACTCGCCCGCTGCGACCAGCCTGTAATCCTGCACTGGCTGGGCGAGATGTTTGACCCGGCGCTCGCGGGATACTGGGGCGCCTCCGGTTTTGACGCCGCTATGGAAACCGCGCTGGCGGTGATCGGCGATGATCCCGGCAAGGTCGATGGCATCAAGATCTCGCTGCTCGACAAGGACAAGGAGATTGCGATGCGCCGGCGACTGCCGGCGGGCGTGAAAATGTATACCGGCGACGACTTCAACTATCCGGAACTGATTGCCGGGGACGACCGCGGCTACTCGCATGCCTTGCTCGGCATCTTCGATCCGCTGGCTGCGGCGGCCGCCCATGCGGTGGCTAAACTTGGCGAAGGCGATCTCGACGCCTTCCACGCCACGCTCGACCCGACCGTGCCTCTGGCGCGCCTGATCTTCCGCGCTCCCACGCAGCACTACAAGACCGGTGTCGTGTTCCTAGCCTGGCTGAACGGGTTCCAGACGCATTTCGTCATGCTGGGCGGAGCTCAGGCGATGCGCCCCTTGCCCTATTTCGTCGAGACTTTCAAACTTGCGGACGCTTGTGGGCTCTTGCGCGAGCCCGACCTTGCGGCCAGTCGGATGCGCAAACTGCTTGCCCTCTACGGAGCCTGACCCGCCGTGCCGGATATCACCGTCGACGCTTCCGCCCTTGCGCTGAACACTGCAACGCTCGGCCACAATCTCGAAGGGCAGGGGGCCGGCTGGAATGTGGAACGCGTGATCGATTCCTGCGCGGAGCGCGGCTATGGCGGCATCGTGTTCTGGCGGCGCGAGATAGGGAAACGCGGAGCTGATATCGGCGATCGTGTGCGCGCTTCAGGGATGCAGGTCGTCGGGCTTTGCCGCGCTCCCTATCTTGTAGGACCCCTGGCGCTGCCGTCCCGCGCCGCCATCATGGACGATTTTCGCGCATCCATCGACATGGCCGCGGAACTTGGGGCGCCCGTGCTCACCATTGTCACCGGCGGCGTGGAGCCGGGGACCCGCGGCGTTGAAGAAAGCCTGAAGCTCGTCGCCGAACGCGTCGCGGAATGTGCCCCCCATGCGGCAGAGCGCAGCGTTTCGCTTGCTCTGGAACCGCTGCATCCTGTCTACGGCGGTAACCGATCCTGCCTGGTCACCATGCGCGATGCGGTCGACCTGTGCGAAACCATCGGCGCCGACAATGTCGGCATCGCCGTCGATGTCTATCACGTCTGGTGGGACACCGGTCTCACGAAACAGCTCCGGCGTGCCGGTCCAAAACGCCTGCTCGGCCTGCATCTCTGCGACTGGTTGTCCGAGACCCGCGACGTTCTGCTTGATCGCGGCATGATGGGCGACGGCGTCGCCGATGTCAGGGCTATCCGCGCGGCCGTCCGGAATGCGGGCTTTACCGGCCTCAGCGAGGTAGAGATTTTCTCGGCCGATAACTGGTGGCGCCGTGAGCCCGAAGACGTACTGGACATCTGCATGCAACGCTTTCTCGATATCTGCTGAAGGCACTAATCGAGGAAGCGCCGTCAGGGAAAAGCGAACCGATCAGCAGGCGCGGAGAGTAGCTTAAACCACCCGGAAATCTGTCCAAGGATCGGGGAGTAGCTCAATCGGTGTTCGGGCGTCTCGCCGGATATGATGACGTGAACGACGCCGAACGCCTGCGCCATGATCCGGCGATGCGCTGGATCGTCGGTGGCCAGGCGGCTCAGGGTTCTGCGGCCTCGCCGAGCCAGATGGGCCGCTTCGAGACGAAGTGGCTCGCGGCGTCCAACAATCTCCCGGCACTCGCCGACCTCTCCGGCCAGTGGATCGACGGCGTTCATGGCCGCCGTCCGCCGCGAGGCATCGTCCTCGACATGGATTCGAGCGTCAGTCGGACCCATGGCGAGCAGGAGATGAGCGTCTGGAACGGCCACTAC
>Ga0105046_10004114_pt1 | contig 23140 bp, 18 predicted proteins | sample MAT03_FD_78385 | JGI IMG/M metagenome (GOLD analysis project Ga0105046, IMG submission 78385) | Freshwater microbial communities from Lake Fryxell liftoff mats and glacier meltwater in Antarctica - MAT-03 (megahit assembly) | ecosystem: Environmental > Aquatic > Freshwater > Ice > Liftoff...
CGAAATGCCGAAATGCCGAAATGCCGAAATGCAGATGGGTGGAAGGGGCGTTCCCCTGGACAACCCCGGGGGTCCCGCTGCGTCAGCGCCGATATGCTCCACGGCACAGTTCCCCAGCACATCTCCTGCACAGATTTCCCACAGAACCGAAACCGAAACCGAAACCGCTTCGAGGAGCCCATGAACACACCGCACCGCAAGTCATTCCCGGCCTTCGCCACCACCGCCTTGCTCGCGCTGGGTGCCGTCTTCAGCGCCGGCACCGCCCAGGCACAAACCAAATGGGACCTGCCGGCGGCCTACCCCGCCACCAACTTCCACAGCGAAAACCTGGCGCAGTTCGCGGCCGAGATCGACAAGGCCAGCAGCGGCAAACTGAAGATCACGGTGCACGTCAACGCGTCGCTGTTCAAGGCCAACGAGATCAAGCGCGCGGTGCAAGGCGGGCAGGCGCAGGTCGGCGAAATCCTGCTGGCCAACTTCCAGAACGAATGGCTGATTTACGGCGCTGACGGCCTGCCCTTCCTGGCCGACAGCTACGACGAAGCCGCCAAACTGTGGCGGGCGCAGAAACCGATGCTGGAAAAGAAGCTCAACGAACAAGGCATGCAGGTGCTGTACGCCGTGCCCTGGCCGCCGCAGGGCATCTACACCAAGAAGCCGATCAACAGCGTGGCTGACCTGAAGGGCATCAAATGGCGCGCTTACAGCCCGGCCACGTCGCGCATTGCAGAGTTGGTCGGTGCGCAGCCCGTCACCGTGCAAGCGGCCGAGCTGGCACAAGCCCTGGCCACCGGCGTGGTGGAAAGCACCATGACCAGCGGTGCCACTGGCGTGGACAGCAAGCTGTTCGAACACCTGAAGTACTACTACGACACCCAGGCCTGGCTGCCGAAGAACGCCGTCATCGTGAACAAGGCCGCTTTCGACGCCTTGGACAAGCCCACGCAAGCCGCCGTCTTGAAGGCCGCCGCCGACGCCGAAACGCGCGGCTGGGCCGCCAGTCGCAAGGTCAACGTCGACACGCTGGAGAAGCTCAAGGCCAACGGCATGCAGGTGCTTCCGCCATCACCCGCGCTGAAGGCCGACCTCGCCAAGGTGGGCGAGGTGATGTTGAAGGAATGGGTTGAGAAGTCCGGCGCCGAAGGCAAGGCCCTGGTCGACTCCGTGAGACGTTGACTTCGCGCTGACCTTGCGCTGACCTTGCGCTGAACAGACGAACACCATGCGCCGCGCTCTGGACGCCCTTTACGACGGTGCCGCCTGGGCCGCGGCGCTGTGCATGGTCGGCTTGCTGGCCATGGTGCTGCTGTCGGTGGTCAGCCGACAGCTGCATTTTCACGTGCCGGGCACCGATGCCTACGCGGGCTACTTCATGGCCGCCGCCGGCTTCCTGGCGCTGGCGCACACGCTCAAACGCGGCGAACACATCCGCGTCACGCTGCTGTTGTCGGCGCTGAAGGGCAAGCCGCGCCGGGCCTTGGAGATCTGGGGCCTGTTCGCTGCCAGTGCGCTGGCGATGCTCAGTGCGTTCTACAGCGGCCGGCTGGTCTGGCAGTCGCGCCTGTTCAACGACGTATCGACCGGCAACGACGCCACCCCGCTGTGGATTCCGCAACTGGCGATGGCGTTTGGCACCGCCTTGCTGGCGGTGGCGCTGATCGACGAGCTGGTGCTCGAAATCCGCGGTCGCCGCATCACCGCCGACACGGCTGCACGGAATGAGTGACGGCAATGAATGACCTCGCCATCACCGCGCTGCTGATCGGCGCGCTGTTTCTCATCCTCGGCAGCGGCGTATGGATCGGGTTGACGCTTTCGGGCGTGGCCTGGATCGGCATGCAGCTGTTCAGCAGCCGCCCGGCCGGCGACGCCATGGCCGTCACCATCTGGGGCAGCGCCAGCAGCTGGACACTGACCGCGCTGCCGCTGTTCGTGTGGATGGGTGAAATCTTGTTCCGCACGCGGCTCAGCCAAGACATGTTCCGGGGCCTCGCGCCCTGGATGCAGAGCCTGCCCGGCCGGTTGCTGCACGTGAACGTGGTGGGTTGCACCATCTTCGCCGCCGTATCGGGCAGCAGCGCGGCCACCTGCGCCACCATCGGCAAGATGAGCCTGCCCGAGCTGAAAAGGCGCGGCTATCCCGAAGGCATCAGCGTGGGCAGCCTGGCCGGTGCCGGCACGCTGGGCCTGTTGATCCCACCGTCGATCATCATGATCGTCTACGGCGTCAGCGCCGAGGTGTCCATCGCGCAGCTGTTCATCGCCGGCGTGCTGCCGGGCTTGATGCTGGCGCTGCTGTTCTCGGGCTACCTGGCCTATTGGGCGCTGCGCAATCCAGAGTTGGTGCCCCCGGCCGACGCGCCCATGACCTTCGCACAGAAGCTCGTCGAGTCGCGCCACCTGATCCCGGTGGTGCTGCTGATTGCAGGGGTTCTGGGCAGCATTTACGCCGGCATCGCCACCGCCACCGAGGCGGCCGCCGTTGGGGTGGTGGGCGCGCTGGCCATCAGTGCAGCGCAGGGTTCGCTGAACTGGCAGACCTTCAAGGAATCGCTGCTGGGCGGCACACGGCTGTATTGCATGATTGCCTTGATATTGGCGGGTGCGGCCTTCCTGACGCTGAGCATGGGCTACATCGGCTTGCCGCGGCACCTGGCTGAATGGATCGCCACGCTGGGCCTGTCGCAGTTCCAACTGCTGGCCGTCCTGATGCTGTTCTTTATCGTGCTGGGCTGCTTCCTCGACGGCATCAGCATGGTGGTGCTGACCATGGGCGTGATCATGCCCACGGTGCTGAAGGCCGGTATCGACCCGATCTGGTTTGGCATCTTCATCGTTCTGGTCGTGGAAATGGCCCAGATCACACCACCCGTGGGCTTCAACCTCTTTGTGATGCAAGGCATGACCGGGCGCGACATCGGCTGGATCGCCAAGGTCACACTGCCCTTCTTCTTCTTGATGATTGCGGCAGTGACGCTGATCTACGTCTTCCCGGAAATCGTCACCTGGCTGCCGGCCCAGATGAAGGCAGGCTGAGGCTGCAACAACCAGAGTGCGATAAGCCGGGCAAGCCGGGCTCTGTTCATGCCTTTGCAGCTGGGCATTTGAAGCAGCATCGGCACTCTGGCCGTCGGACTTCGAGCACGCTTGCATGCGCCGAACGTGGCCTTGTCCTTTGCTGCAAGGTGGCTTGCCATGACCGATTTATCCAAACCGCCGCTGGCGTTCTTCCCTGCCGATGGGCTGTCGTTCTCCTGGCCCACGCCGAGCCTGCCCGGCTACCCGGCCGCCACCTCCATCAACGACGCGCCGCCTTGCGCAGTCGAGGGCTTGAACGGTCGCGCCATCGAAGGCCGCCTCGGGCTGTTCGACCCCGCGCTGGGGCTGCTAAACGTGCGGGTGGAAGGCTCGCGCAAGCCGCTGTCGCTGCGCATGGACCAGTTCCGCCGTTTGCGCCTGACCGAGCCGCTATGTCCATCGGCCGCACGCGACGCACGCGACCTCGCCGGCGAGCGGCCGCAATTGCCCTTTCGCATCGCATTCAAGAACCCGCCAGTCTGGCAGGGCCACACCCTTGCACCGCGCGACGAAAGCTACGGCCTGTTCCTCTTCGAACCCTTGGCCTAGCACGCTTGCGGCGCGATGCATCGATGGTTCGTGCCACGCGCTGCCTTCAACGCGGCTGAAGTCGGGCCGCGCCTGGGAGAGGCGCTGGTGAACCAGCGATCCGTCAGCCCCGACGAACTGCAGGCGGCCCTGGGCGAACAGGAAAGGCTGCGCGAACGCAAGCTGGGCGACACACTGCTGGTGCAGCGATTGATCTCGGCCGAGGACTTGGCCAACGCGCTGGCGCAACAGTCCAAGATGCCGATGATGCGCATCGGCGAAGCGCTGACGGGCATGGGCCTGATCAGCGACGCCCAACTGCAAGAAGCCCTGGTGCAGCAGCGGGGCGACCGCAGCGTGCCACTGGGCGAATTGCTGGTGAGCACCGGTCGTGTGTCGCGCGAAGACCTGCAGATGGCATTGGCCCGCAAGATGGGCTACCCGGTGGTGGACGTGCTGCAGTTTCCGGCCGATGCCGAAGCCGTGTCACGGCTGCCCTATGCGATTGCCAACCGCGTGCAGGCCCTGCCGCTGATGATGCGCGCCGGCCGCCTGGTGGTGGCGGTGGAAGACCCAGGCGACCGCAAGCGCCTGGACGAACTGGAGTTCGCCGCGCAGTGCAAGGTGGTGCCCGTGTTGGCCAGTGCGGGCATGCTGGGCAGCGCCATCGAGCGCGCCTACGAACGCATGGGGGCCACCAACCTGAACTTCCGCATGACGGAAGACATCAGCACGCCTGTCGAGTTCGAACCCGGCGACGCGAGCAAGCTGCTGGCCTCGATGGAGAAGAGCGAAACGACTGGCGACGACGAGGCCGACGAGTCCATCGCGCAAAGCGACAACACCCTGGTGCGGCTGATCAATTCCATGATCATGGAGGCGCACAACCAGGGCGTGTCGGACATCCACATCGAATGCCCTGCCGGGCGCGAGAAGGTGCGCATCCGCTTCCGCAAGGACGGCCAGTTGCGCCACTATCTGGAATTGCCCACGGGCTACCGCAGCGCCATGCTGTCGCGCCTGAAGATCATGTGCGACCTGGACATCAGCGAAAAGCGCAAGCCGCAAGACGGCAAGATCAATTTTTCGAAGTTCGTGCAGGGCGTGCGCCTGGAACTGCGTGTGGCCACCATCCCCACGCACAGCGGACTGGAAGACGCGGTCATCCGCCTGCTGGCTTCAAACAAACCCATTCCGCTTGAGAACCTGGGCCTGTCGCCCCTGAACCTGAAACGCCTGCAAGCTGCGGCCGGCCGCCCCTACGGCATGGTGCTGTGCGTGGGTCCGACCGGTTCAGGCAAGACCACCACGCTGCACTCGGTGCTGAGCAGCATCAACATGCCCAACCGCAAGATCTGGACGGCCGAAGACCCGATCGAGATCACCCAGGCCGGGCTGCGCCAGGTGCAGGTGAACCCGCGCATCGACTGGACTTTCGCCAAGGCGCTGCGGGCTTTCCTGCGCGCCGACCCCGACGTGATCATGGTGGGCGAAATCCGCGACGGTGAAACCGGGCAGGTGGCCATCGAGGCCAGCCTGACCGGCCACTTGGTGCTGAGCACCCTGCACACCAACAGCGCACCCGAAACCGTGACGCGCCTGCTGGACATGGGCATGGACCCCTTCAACTTCGCCGACGCGCTGCTGGCCGTGCTGGCCCAGCGCCTGGTGCGCCGCCTGTGCATGCAATGCCGCGTGGCGCGGCCCGCCATCGTTGAAGAAGAAGAAGAACTGCTGCGCGACTACCTGCACGCCTTCAGCGACATGGAAGGCGCACCGCAACCCGCCGACGTGCTGGCCGATTGGCACCGCCGTTTCGGCGCGCCTGAAAGCGCCGACACCCCTGCCGACGGACCGCGCCTGACGATGTACCGCAGCATGGGCTGCGAGCACTGCAGCCAGACCGGCTACCGCGGCCGAGCCGGCATCCATGAACTGATGCCGGTTTCGCGCACCCTGCGCCACCTAATCCAGACCGGCAAGCGCGCGGACGACCTGCAGCGCCAGGCCCTCAGCGAAGGCATGCGCACGCTGCGTCAGGACGGCATCGAGAAGGTCTTGGCCGGCGTCACGGCCATTGAGGAAGTGCGCGCCAATTCATGAGCCAGCGAAGCCACGCGTTCGGCCCAGTCGATGATCTCGAGGCGGCCGTCGGGGTGCTCCACCAGCGCCGTCAGGCTCTCGACCCAGTCGCCGTCGTTGCAATACAGCACGCCGTCGATGGAACGGATCTCGGCGTGGTGGATGTGGCCACAAACGACACCGTGCACACCGCGTGATCGGGCCTCGCGCGCCACGGCATTCTCGAAGTCGCCGACGTAGCTGACAGCCCGCTTCACCTTCAGCTTCAGGTACTTCGACAAGCTCCAGTACGGCAGCCCTGCACGCGCGCGCAACGAATTGAAATGGCGATTCACGCGCAAAGTCAACTCATAGGCCCAGTCGCCGACGTAGGCCAGCCACTTCGCGCACTGAATGACGCCGTCGAACAGATCGCCGTGGGTCACCCACAGCTTGCGGCCGTCGGCCGTCTCGTGGATGTACTCCTCCACCACATCAACGCCGCCGAAGTTGTGGTCGAGGTACTTGCGCGCGAATTCGTCGTGGTTGCCAGGCACAAAGATCACGCGGGTGCCCTTGCGCGCCTTGCGCAGCAACTTCTGCACGACGTCGTTGTGCGACTGCGGCCAGTACCAACTGCGGCGCAACTGCCAGCCGTCGATGATGTCGCCCACGAGGAACAGCGTCTCGCATTCAACGGACCGCAGGAAATCAAGCAGGGCTTCGGCCTGGCAACCCGGCGTGCCCAGGTGCAAGTCGCTGATCCACACCGTGCGCACGCGAAGCTTGGAGGTCGTTGGCTCGCACGATTCGTCGTCGGGATGGTCAGGAAGATCGTCTCGGCGCATGGACAGTCATCGTCGCGCGCCGCAAAGACACCGACGTGACACCCGCGCGTCAGTCTGATGACCCGACACGCCGCAACAAGGCCTGCCCCATGTGGATGCGCTGCCCGGTGGCGATGCCCAGAGCCAGCGCGAAGCCGGGCGGCGTGAACACGATGATGGTGCTGCCGTGTTCGAACCAGCCCAGTTCCTGGCCGCGTTGCACCTGGGCATCACAGGGCATCTCGTTTGGGCCCTTCCAGCGCAGGTGCAACAGCACGTTCAGGAAGTGCAGCCGGATGCTGGCCACCAGCACCGCCGCCACCGGCACCAGCGCCATCAGCGTGCCGTCAGACAAACGCATGAGGATCACCGCGCGTTCGTTGCGGCAGAACAAACCTTCAACCCGCTTCAGCGCAATCGGGTTCACGTTCCAGGTGTCGCCGCTGATGTAGCTGACGTGTTCGATCAGTCCGTCGGCCGGGGCGTGAAAGCGGTGGTACATGCTGGACGTGAGCCGCAGCGTGATGTAGCTGCCGCCCTCGAAGGGCTGCGCGCATTCGGCCTGCCCGAACAAATCGGCCATCTTGTAGGGCATGCCCTTGGCCTGCAGCAAGCTGCCCGCCATCACCGTTCCTGTGGCACCGACGATGGCGTCGCAAGGGCTGGCCAACACCTGCGGGTTCATGTCCACCGTACGCATGCCGGGCTTCAACTGGCGTGTGAAACAGGCATGCAGGCTGCGGTAGCGCTGCGGCGGGGCTTCGCTCAAGTCCAGATCGGTGAAGACGCGCCAGATGGAAATGGACAACTTCGTCAGCAGGGGGCTTTCGATGCGGCTGAACCAGCCCATGAAATGGGTCAGCGCGATGCGCGGCACCCGGTTGGTGAGCAGGAAGTTCAGGTCTTCTTGGAGCAGAAGCCGGTCGCGCAAGGCGATCAATGGTTTTGCAATTTGCATGGTGATTTCACGACCCTGTCAACGAATGGAAATACATCTACAGCTTCACTGTCACGCGAGGCACGAAGAAATGAATGAACCCCTTGCCCTGAGCCTGTTGGCCGCGGTCGCCGGCCTGGCACTGGCCTGGCCACGACTAAGCCAGCGGCTGGCGCTTTCGCGCGCCAAACACCCCTCGCTCAGCGGCCATTCGCGCATGGCCAAACGCGTGGCCGCGCAGGTGCCCGGCTACGCCTACGACGAGGCCCGCTTCTTTGGCAGCGACGACGCACCGGCCGAGGTGCAGGCCCGCCGCCGCGCAGGTTTCGCGCGGCTGTGCGCGCACCTGAACAGGCGGCATGAGAAGTCGCTGGCACTGACCCAGCAGGCGCGAGTGGGCATCAGCGACCTGCAGTTCACGGGCGCCTACCGCGTGCCCTACCCCTACAGCCCCTACCTGCGCCAGCACCTGGGCATCGGCGCCTTCGCCCAGCGAACCGACGGCGTGATGGTCATCGACCTGGACGGTCAGGCCTTCTACGACCTGACCGGCAGTTACGGCGTGAACGTGTTCGGTCACGACTTCTACAAGGCCTGCATCGCCGAAGGCAGCGCGCGCGTGGCCGACCTGGGACCGATCCTGGGCAGTTACCACCCGGCCGTGGCCTGGAACGTGGAGCAGTTGCGCCAGATCTCGGGCCTGGACGAAGTCAGCTTCCACATGAGCGGCACCGAAGCCGTGATGCAGGCCGTACGGCTGGCGCGTTATCACACCCGCCGCAAGTACCTGGTGCGCTTCAGCGGCGCTTACCACGGCTGGTGGGAAGACGTGCAGCCGGGCCCCGGCAACCCGCTGCCACCCGGCCACACCTACACGCTGAAGGAAATGGACGAGCGCACGCTGAAGGTGCTGGGGCAGCGCCGCGACATCGCCTGCGTGCTGGTGAACCCGCTGCAGGCGCTGCACCCCAACAACGCGGCGCCTGGCGACAGCAGCCTGGTCGACAGCGGCCGCAAAGCGCACTTCGACAAGGCCGCCTACAGCGCCTGGTTGCACCAGTTGCGCGAGGTGTGCACCCGCCGCGGCATCGTGCTGATCTTCGACGAAGTCTTCATGGGATTCCGCCTGGGCGTGGGCGGCGCGCAAGCGTACTTCGGCGTAAAGGCCGACATGGTCACTTACGGCAAGACGCTGGGCGGCGGCCTGCCCGTGGGCGTGGTGTGCGGCAAGGCCGAACTGATGAAACGCTTCCGAGAAGACCGCCCCGCGGACCTGTGTTTCGCCCGCGGCACCTTCAACAGCCACCCATACGTGATGGGCGCGATGCAGGTATTTCTGGAACGCCTGCACAGCGAGCCGGTACGCGCCATGTTGGCCGACCCCGACACCTTGTGGGACAGCCGCGCGGAGCAGTTGAACGGCATGCTCAAGGTTGCGGGCCTGCCGGTGCAGGTGGCCAACCTGACTTCGGTCTGGACGGTGTTCTACACACAGCCCAGCCGCTACAACTGGATGTTGCAGTTCTACCTGCGTGAACAAGGTCTGGCGCTGAGCTGGGTGGGCACCGGCCGCCTGATCTTCAGCCTGAACTACACCCCCGCCGAGTTCGACGCCGTGTGCCAACGCTTCGTGACGGCAGCACACGCCATGCAGGAAGACGGCTGGTGGTGGCAGGACGCGCAACTGACCAACAAGGGCATCCGCCGCAGCTTGCTCAAAGAGATGCTGCAGCACCGGTTCTGACCACGCGGCCGGGTTGCAGACAAAAAAGAGCCCGCGCCTCACAGCGCGGGCTTCTTGTTGTGCGTGCATCAGCGTGTTGATGCGTTGCGTTCCTCGCGGGCGTGGTCCATCGGGTCGGTCAACTCACCACGCAACAGTGCGAGCGGTGCCTGGCGATACAGCATCGCGTCGTGGAAGGGGTCGGTGATGATCTTGGTGGCCCAGATCACGCCGGTGCGGATGTCGTACAGGAAGAACAACTGCAAGACGCGGAACACCAGCCCGCCCACACCCAGCGCCAGCCAGGCCATGCCGACATCGTGCAGCCAGCCCTTGAAGGTGGCGGCGGGTTCGATCAGGCCGCCCATGGAAGGGGCCAGCCACAACGCCACTGGAACGGCGGCCCAGATGGCCATCAGCACCACCTTGCGGCGCAGGTTGTAGCCCACCTTGATTTCTTCCTTGTGCTCGTGCGTGGCCTGGTTCACATCGTCATAACCACGCGGCTCGAAGAAGAAATGCCCGGCCTGTCGCGTTGTCATGCTCACACCCCAGGCCAGCAAAGCGGCGCTGGCGGGGTCGATGAACAGCAGCGCGTAAGCAGCGATGAAGGTCAAGGCGCTGATGAAGTGCAGGCTCTGGTTGATGCGGCTGTGGTGGTAGTAACGGTGGTCGTCCCAGCGCTGGGTGTGCAGTTGTTGCTTGAGGTCTTGCAGGAAGTCGCTCACGGTGTGCGCTCCAGGTAGAAGATGAAGACGATGGGCCAGCAGGCTCACCTGAACGCCGATGCTCCGCTTGGCCGATGAAACACACATGACCAAAGGGTGACGCTTGTGTGTCGGTCTCGTGGGGAACACGGCACGCGGCCCACGACACACAAAGTTCGCGTCACCCGCGCGCTGTCATCGTCCTGTTGCGAGCGCACGTCAACATGCATCGATGCTCAAGTCCCTCGATCCATGTTTGCAGGTGGACGAATGCCCACCGGGCCAACGCACCCTTCGTGTGGCGCTGGTTACCGAGACCTTCCCGCCCGAAGTCAACGGCGTGGCTGCAACCATCGCCCGGGTGGTCGAAGGCTTGCGGCAACGCGACCACGCGCTGCAGCTCATCAGACCGCGACAAGGCAGCGGCGAACTGGCTTCGGCGCCACCGCCAGACGATGACAAGGGCGCGATCACCGAGGCGCTGCCGACGCGGTTCGCCGAAGTGCTGATGCGCGGGCTGCCCATTCCGCGCTACCCCGATCTGAAGATGGGACTGCCTTCCAAGCGCGCGCTGATCCAGCTCTGGCAGCGGCGCCGGCCGGATGTGGTGCACATCGTGACTGAAGGGCCCTTGGGCTGGTCGGCTTTGCAGGCGGCGACGCACCTCAAGCTGCCGGTGGTCAGCGAGTTCCGCACCAACTTCCACGCCTACAGCCGCTACTACGGCGTGGGCTGGCTGCGCGCACCGGTGATGGCCTACTTGCGCAAGTTCCACAACCGCACCGCCTGCACCATGGTGCCCACCGAAAACCTGCGCAGCGAGCTGGCCTTGGCCGGCTTCAAGGGCTTGCGGGTGGTGGCACGCGGGGTGGACGCCCAACTGTTCAACCCCAAGTGCCGCAGCGACACGCTGCGCGCCAGTTGGGGTGCCGGCCCCGGCACCATGGTGGCGCTGTGTGTGGGCCGCCTGGCTCCCGAGAAAAATCTGGGTGCGGTGATGGCCGCGCTGGATGCCATGCACGAGGACGACCCGCGTGTGCGCCTGGTGCTGGTCGGCGACGGCCCCGAAAGGACCCGCCTGACGCAGCGCTACCCTGGGGTGCATTTCGCCGGCACCCGACGCGGCGAAGACTTGGCCGCGCACTACGCCTCGGCCGATGTCTTCCTGTTTCCCAGCGTCACGGAAACCTACGGCAATGTCGTGCCCGAAGCCATGGCCAGCGGTCTGGCGGTGGTGGCGTACGACTGCGCGGCCGCCGGGCAACTGATCCGCCACGGCGAAAGCGGCCTCCTGGCCAGCACCGACGACACTGTCGGGTTCTGCCGCCAGGCGCGCAGGCTTGCAGGCGAAATGGCCTTCGTGCGCAGCCTGGGCTTGAAGGCGCGCGAGTTGGCGACGCAACTGGACTGGGGCCGCATCGTCGACGCCGTGGTGACCGAGTACGAAGCCGCCATCGCCGCCCCCACGCTGCAGCCGGGCCTGGCCTGGTTGCAGACCAAGCCCACGACCAGTCCCTCGTAGAACAGGACAGCACAGGGCAGCCAGCCAGCCAGCCAGCCAGCACGGAGTCTCAACGCTCGGTTAGATTCACCCGCTTGTTGAACGCGCCGAGTTGGGAGACCGCCATGCAAAGCCTGCGCTGGATGCGGTCCAGGCTGCAGATCACCACGTGGATCGCAGCGGCCTTGTTTGCGGCTTGCTCGGCGTCCTGGGTGCAGGCTGCGACTGAAGCACCCACGACCCCGCCCGTACCCACCGCCGCGTTTTTCAAGGACAGCGATGTCGGCGAAACGCTGCTCTCGCCCGACGGCCACCATCTGGCCATGACCAGCCGCGGCAGCGGCGTGCGCCGCGGCTTGTTTGTGCTGGACCTGCGGCCCGGCGGCAAGGTGCACCGCAGCGCGCAGTTCCGTGACGCCGACGTGGTGTCCGTGGCCTGGGTGAATGCGCAGCGCCTGGTGTTCAGCGCGGTGGACTATTCCGAAGGCAGCGGCCGCGGCCGCGGTGCGCCGGGCCTGATCGCAGTCGACCTGGACGGCGAGAACATGCGGCAGCTGATCCGCCGCCAGGGCCTGGTGCTGAGCAACACCGCGCGGCAAGACCGCTCTCTGGACTGGGACCACTTCCTGCTGCGCGTGCCGCAGCCTGCGCAAGGCGCGGGACCGAATACCGAAGTGCTGATCGGCAACCGCGGCACCGGCGAATCGGGCGAGCTCTCGGCGCAGTGGCTGGACGTCTACAGCGGCTTGCGGCGCGCCGTCGACTTCGCCCTGCCCAAAGGCACCCAGCGCCTGTTGACCGACAGCACCGGACAAGCCCGCGTGGCCTTCACACTGAGCGTCAAAAAAGACGCACAACGCACCGCCGCCTGGTGGCGCGGCCCCAACCAGACCCACTGGCAGCAACTGGCCGAAGGCGACCTGTTCGGCCTGCCCTTCGAACCCCATTCGGTGGACGACGCCGGGCAGTTGTACGTCACCGAACGGGTGGGCGCAGAAGGGGTGCGGGTGCTCAAGCACTACGATTTCGAAGCCGGCAAACCGGCGGCAGAGCCTTTTGTCAGCAGCCCAGGTTTCGACTTCAGCGGCACAGTGCTGCGCGAGCGTGGCAGCGGCATCGCGCAAGGCGTGCGGCTGACCACCGATGCCGAGACCACGGTGTGGCTGGACCCGCAACTCAAGGCACTGCAGGCGGTGGTGGACCAGCGCTTGCCCAACCAGATCAACCGCCTGCAATGCAGTCGCTGCGGCCAGCCCGATGTGGTGGCCCTGGTGCGCAGTTTTTCTGACCGCAACCCCGGCACGCTGTGGCTGTACCGCGGCGCGCCCGCCGAGGGGCAAGCCGCATGGCAACCGGTCGCGCAGATGAACCCGGGCGTTCAGCCAACGCGCATGGCCACGGTGGACTTCCACCGCATCCGCGCACGCGACGGCCGCGACTTGCCCGTCTGGCTGACCACGCCGACGGGGCCGCCGCGCCTGCAGCCGCCAGCGGCGGTGGTGCTGGTGCATGGCGGGCCCTGGGTGCGCGGTGGGGCCTGGGCCTGGCGGCCGATGGCGCAGTTCCTGGCCTCACGCGGCTACCTCGTCATCGAACCCGAGTTCCGTGGCAGCACCGGCTACGGCGAAGCGCACTTCAAAGCCGGCTGGAAACAATGGGGCCAGGCCATGCAGGACGACGTGGCCGACGCCTTGCAATGGGCGCAAGCGCAGAAACTGGCCGGCCCGCAGGCCTGCATCATGGGCGGCAGCTACGGCGGCTATGCGACGCTGATGGGCTTGGTGCGCCACCCCGAGCTGTACCGCTGCGGCATTGCCTATGTGGCTGTCACCGACCTGAAGTTGCTGCTGGAGGGCAGCTGGTTCGTAGCGGACGACATCAGCGAAATCAACCGCCAATACACGCTGCCGCAGATGGTGGGCGACCTGAAGGCCGACACCGCAATGATCCACGCCAACAGCCCGGTCGAGCAGGCCGGCAAGATCAAGGCGCCGCTGCTGCTGGCGATGGGCGAACTCGACCGCCGCGTGCCGCTGGCCCACGGCAAGCGCATGCGCGATGCCTTGGAAGCTGCCGGCAACCCGCCGCAATGGGTGGTGTACCCGGGCGAAGGGCATGGCTGGGGCCTGTTGAAGAACCGCGTGGACTTCGCGGAACGGATAGAGCGCTTTCTGGCGCAACATCTGGCGCAACTTCTGATGCAACCCCCGGCGCAAAATCCGACTCCGCCGTGATGGCCCGGCAGCCATTGGCAGAACGAGCGACTGCGCCAACTCTGCACACAGAACACAGAATAGTGAAGGACTGACGCCATGAAACGCTCCTTGCATGCCCTGACCCTGACCCTGACCCTCGCTTGCGGCTTCTTTGTCGCACCGGTGTCGGTCCGAGCCCAGACCGGCGCGGGAACAGGAACCGGTCCAGGCAGCGCGCCCGCAGCTGCAGGTCCCGAATCGGTGGCCGACTGGGACCTGGCCGGCAAAGCCTTCATCAGCCAGGGCAAGGCGTTGAAGGACAACACCCGCAAGGCCCGCAACGTGGTGCTGTTCGTGGGTGACGGCATGGGCATTTCAACCCTCACCGCCGCGCGCATCCTGGAAGGCCAGATGAAAGGTCGCACCGGTGAAGAAAACCGGCTGTCGTTCGAGAACTTCCCGTACAGCGGCTTGTCGAAGACCTATTCGTGGGACCAGCAGACCCCTGACTCGGCACCCACGATGACGGCCATGGCCACCGGGCACAAGGCTCGCGACGGCATGCTCAGCGTGAACCACACCACCGCAGCCGGTGAATGCAACGCGGCGGTCATCGAAAGCAAGAAGCTCACGAGCATCCTGGTGCTGGCGGCCGAAAACGGCAGGGCCACCGGCATCGTCACCACCGCCCGCCTGACGCACGCCACCCCCGCCGCGCTGTACGCCCACACCGCCATGCGCGACTGGGAAGCCGACAGCAGCCTCAGCGTCACCGACATCAACACCGGCGCGCCATGCCGTGGTGCGCCAGGCGCGGTGAAAGACATCGCGCGGCAGCTCATCGAACTCAGCCCCGCCGTGCGCAGCAGCCTGAAAGTGGCCATGGGCGGCGGCCGCACCAACTTCATGCCCGCACAGGCCGGCGGGGCGGATGTGTTCGACCCCGAGTACCCGAAGCAGAAAGGCCGCCGTGGCGACGGCCGCGACCTGACGGCCGAATGGACCGCCACCCGTGGCGCGGCAGCGTCTTACGTATGGAACAAGGCGCAGTTCGATGCCGTCGACCCTGCCAAGACAGAACACCTGCTGGGGCTGTTCGAACCCTCGCACGTGCAGTACGAGGCTGACCGCGCCAACGACCCGGCCGGCGAGCCCTCGCTGACCGAGATGACCGACAAGGCGCTGAAGATGCTGATGAAGGACCCCAAGGGCTTCTTCCTGCATGTGGAATCAGGCCGCATCGACCACGCCCACCACGCCGGCAACGCCAAGCGCGCGCTGCTGGAGACCATCGAATTCAGCAACGCCGTGCGCCGCACGCTCGACCTGCTGCAGGCGGCGGACAAGCTGCAGGAAACCTTGGTCATCGTCACAGCCGACCACAGCCACACCTTCACCATCGCCGGCTACCCGGCACGCGGCAATCCGATCCTGGGCCTGGCGCGCGGCAACGCCGACAAGGACGGCCAGCCCACCGTGCTGATGAAAGACCGCAACGGCCTGCCCTTCACCACGCTGGGCTACGCCAACGGCCCCGGCGCACGCAAGGGCGGCCGCCCAGACCTGAGCAGTGTCGACACCCAGCAACTGGACTTCCTGCAGGAAGCCCTGGTGCCCCTGGGCTCGGAAACCCACGGCGGGGAAGACGTGGCGATCCACGCCCGCGGCCCCAAGGCCTATCTGGTGCGCGGTTCGATGGAACAGAACTGGATCTTCCACGTCATGCGCGAGGCCTACGGTTTCTGAACATGGCGGCATCTGGACCTCGCCAAGGTCGCCAGGGCCACCCACAGATCGCCGCCTGGCTGGCAGCCTGCGTGGTCTGCTGCGGTCTGGCTGCAGTGCCTGGCGCATCGGCAGCCGACGCGCCACGGCCGGCGTCAGCGCAGCCGCCACTGAACGAGTTCCTGCTGACGCAGGGCCGCGAACCACAAGCCCTGGCCGCGCAGTGGGCCTTCACCATCCAGCAAACAACTGCCGGTGCAGCCGCAGCCGCAGCCGCAGCCGCAGCCTCACCCGGCCAGGCCAGGCCCGCCGCGCGGCGCAGCGTGTGGACGCTGCATCGCAGTGCCGGGCAGATTGCGTTGCTGAAAGAGCAGATCGAAGAGGTCTGGCAGCGCGACGCACAGGGCCGACTGTCTTTCGAGCGCAGCTTCCACGAACACGGCAAAACAGCCAGCTACAGCGCGGGCGAGTTGGAGACACTCGGCGTGCGGCCTGACTGGGCCACGCTGGGCCGCTTCATCGACACCGAAGAACTGCTGGGGCTGCGGCTGGTTTCGCGCAGCGGCCAGGGCGCAGGGCTGCGGCTGCGGCTGGAGGGTGTCTCTGGCGGGCAGGCACTGCGGGTGGACTGGATGCCGGCGCTGCAGTTGCCCGCGCTGATCTGGCGGCACGGTGCAGGCGGCCCTGAAATCCGCATCGAACTGCTGGCGCACGCGCCAACGGCACCCGCGAATTGGCCACAGCCGGGCAGCCGTTCGACGAATTACCTGCGCATCGACGCCGCCGACTTCGGCGACATGCCGCGCGAACCGGTAGCCTGGCTTTCCGAAGCGCTGGACATCCGCGGCGGCTGGCGTCGCCCGCACCTGCACTGACAAGCGGTACGGGCGTCATCCGCCAGGAACCATCCGCTATCGTCGTCCAATGAAAGCGCGTGGTGTCCATCTTCAGTATTCCTTCCAGCCTCAAGAGCAACGCGGCGCGGCGGTGCAGAACCCATTGTTCGATTTGCTGTCGGCGGTCCGCGAGAACGGGTCCATCCAGCGTGCGGCGGCGGCCACGGGTTCTTCTTACCGGCACGTATGGGGTGCGCTGAAGAGTTGGCAAGAGGTGCTGGGCGAGCCCCTGGTGACATGGGTGCAGGGCCACCCGGCGCGCCTGACGCCGTTCGCGGAACGCCTGCTGTGGGCCGAGACGCACGCGCGGGCGCGGCTGACACCGCACATCGAAGCGCTGCGTGCCGAACTGGAACACGTGCTGAGCGAGGCGCTGGATGGCAGCCAGCAGGTGCTGACGATGTACGCCAGCCACGACCTGGCCTTGCCCGTCCTGCGCGAATGCGCGCGCGACGCCGAGCGCCTGCACATCGACCTGCGCTTTGCCGGCAGCATCGACGCGCTGCGGGCGCTGGCCGAAGGTCGCTGCCTGGTGGCGGGTTTCCATGTGCCGCCGCTGGCTGCAGGCGTGGCACCCGCCGCCACGGTCTTCGCCACCAGTCTGAAGCCGCTGCTCAAACCCGGTCGCCACAAGCTCATCGGCTGCACGCGCCGCACGCAAGGGCTGATCGTGCCGCGCGGCAACCCGCAGCAACTCGGCAGCCTGCTGGACGTGGCCACGCAGCGCGCGCGGTTCGCGCAGCGGCAGGCGGGCTCAGCCACCCGTTTGCTGACCGAACACCTGCTGGCCCAGGACCAGGTCGACCCGCTGCGCATCGTCGTGGCGTGCACCGAAGACAGCCACACGGCCGTGGCCACGGCCGTGGCGGGCGGCTTGGCCAACGTGGGCATCGGCATCGAAGCCGCTGCGCGCGCTTATGGCCTGGACTTCGTGCCCCTGGCACAAGACGACTACTTCCTGGTCTGTCTGGACGACGCGCTGGAACTGCCTGCGGTACAGGCCCTGCGGCGCGCTCTGCAAGGCCAGACTTGGCAGGACGCCGTTTCAGCGCTGCCAGGTTACGCGCTGTCCCATCCTGGCGAGGTGCTGTCGCTGACCCGCGCCCTACCCTGGTGGAGCTTTCGCAAGGCCAAAGAATCCCCTATGCAAATTATTTCCTAGGTGTACGTGGCAGTCCCGCAAACAGGGTGGGCTGCCTAGGATGCGGATGAACCGCGCAGCCGCCCCAAAAGCCCAAACCCAACCCTGGAGACACCCATGTCCACCCTCACCCTGAAGGTCAACGGCAAAGCCACGACGCGCAGCGTCGAGCCGCAAACGTTGCTGGTGCAGTTCATCCGCGAAACGCTGCAGATGACCGGCACCCACGTCGGCTGCGACACCGGCCAGTGCGGTGCCTGCACCGTCCACATCAACGGCAAGGCCGTAAAGGCCTGCTCCATGCTGGCCGTGCAGGCTGCCGGGACTGAGCTGACCACCATCGAAGGCGTGGCCGCCAAAGACGGCACGCTGCACCCGATGCAAACCGCCTTCAACCAGTGCCACGGCCTGCAATGCGGCTTTTGCACCCCGGGCATGGTGATGAGCAGCATCGACCTGGTGAAGAACCACGACTGCAGCAGTGAAGCCAAGATCCGCGAAGCGCTGGAAGGCAATATGTGCCGCTGCACCGGCTACCAGAACATCGTCAAGGCCGTGCAGCAAGGTGCTGCCGCCATGAACGCCTGATCTTCCACCGACCGGAGCAGTACCCATGAATGCACGACAAGGTTTCATCGGCAAGAGCGTCCTTCGTCGTGAGGACGGCCGCTTCCTCACCGGCAACGGCCAGTACACCGACGACATCACGCTGCACGGCCAGACCTATGGCTACTTCCTGCGCAGCCCGCATGCGCACGCCGTCATCAGAAGCCTGAACGTCGCCCCAGCCGAAGCGGCTGAGGGCGTGCTGGGCGTGTTCACCGGCGAACACTTCAAAGCCGTGGGCGGCCTGCCCTGCGGCTGGCTGATCAACAACGTTGACGGCACGCCCATGAAGGAGCCCAAGCACCCGGTCTTGGCCGACGGCAAGGTGCGCTACGTGGGCGACCGCGTGGCGCTGGTCGTGGCCGAAACGCTGGAACAGGCCCGCGCTGCCGCCAACCTGATCGAGGTCGAATACGACACGCTGCCGGCCGTCATCAACATCGCCGACGTTGGGGCCCGTGTGGCTGAAGGTGGCGTGGTGCACACCGAAGCACCCGACAACACCTGCTACCAATGGCAGATCGGCGATGCCGCCGGCGTGGAAGAGGCCTTCAAACACGCCGCCCACATCACCACGCTGACCTTCCGCAACAACCGCCTGGCGCCCAACGCCATCGAGCCGCGTGCGGCGAACGCCGCCTGGAACCCGAGCAGCGACGAGTACACGCTGTACGTCAGCAACCAGAACCCGCACGTCGAACGCCTGCTGATGTGCGCCTTCGTGCTGGGCATTCCCGAACACAAGATGCGCGTGGTCGCACCCGACGTGGGTGGCGGCTTCGGCAGCAAGATCTTCCTGTACGGCGAAGAAACCGCGCTGGTGTGGGCGTCGAAGCAGATTCGCCGGCCCATCAAGTGGACGGCCGACCGCAGCGAAGCTTTCCTGTCCGACGCCCACGGCCGTGACCACCTGACCACCGCCCAACTGGCGCTGGATAAGGACCACAAGTTCATCGGCTTCAAGGTCGACACCACAGCCAATATGGGGGCCTACCTCAGCACCTTCGCCAGCGCGGTGCCCACCATCCTGTACGCCACGCTGCTGGCCGGGCAGTACGCCACACCCAAGATCGTGGCCAACGTGAAGGCGGTGTTCACCAACACCAGCCCGGTGGACGCTTATCGCGGTGCCGGCCGCCCCGAGGCCACGTATACCGTCGAACGCATGGTGGAAACGGCCGCACGCGAACTGGGCATCGACCCCGCCGAGTTGCGCCGCAAGAACTTCATCACCAGCTTCCCCTACGCCACGCCTGTGGGCCTGACCTACGACACCGGCGACTACGAAGCCACCATGAGCCGCGCCATCGAACTCGCCGACGTGGCCGGATTTCCTGGCAGAAAGGCAGCTTCTGAAGCCAAGGGCATGAAGCGCGGTCTGGGCTACAGCGCCTACATCGAAGCCTGCGGCATCGCGCCTTCGGCCGTCGCTGGCGCATTGGGCGCACGCGCCGGCCTGTTCGAGGCTGGCGAAGTGCGGGTGCACCCCACCGGCAAGGTCACGGTCTTCACCGGCAGCCACAGCCACGGCCAGGGCCACGAAACCACCTTCGCGCAGGTGGTGGCCGACAAGCTGGGCATCCCGCTGGAAGACATCGTCATCGAACACGGTGACACCGGCAAGGTGCTGTTCGGCATGGGCACTTACGGCAGCCGCTCGCTGTCGGTGGGTGGCACGGCCATCGTGAAAGCGCTGGACAAGGTCATCGCCAAGGGCAAGAAGATAGCTGCCCATTTGATGGAGGCCGCCGACAGCGATGTGCTCTTCGAAGACGGCGTGTTCAAGGTGGCCGGCACCGACAAGAGCGTGCCTTTTGCCAGCGTCAGCCTGACGGCCTACGTACCGCACAACTTCCCGCACGACAAGTTGGAACCCGGCCTGAACGAAAACGCCTTCTACGACCCAACCAACTTCACTTACCCGGCCGGCACCTACATCTGCGAGGTGGAAATCGACCCGCAGACCGGCGTCGTGAAGGTGGAACGTTTCACCGCCTGCGACGACTTCGGCAACGTCATCAACCCGATGATCGTGGAAGGCCAGGTGCACGGCGGCCTGGCGCAAGGCATCGGGCAAGCGCTGCTCGAAGACTGCGTGTACGACCCCGACAGCGGGCAGTTGCTGACCGGCAGCTACATGGACTACGCCATGCCCCGCGCCGACGACTTCTGCAACTTCACCGTCGAGACCCTGAAGGGCACACCCTGCACGCACAACCCGCTGGGGGTGAAGGGCTGCGGCGAAGCCGGTGCCATCGGCAGCCCGCCGGCCTTGATCAACGCCGTCTGCCACGCCCTGTCCATCAAAGACATGCCAATGCCGGCCAGCCCGCACAATGTGTGGAAAGCCATCCAGGCCAGCAAGTCAGCCTGAACACCACAAGGAAGAGACCATGCAAGCATTCGCATACGCCACCCCCGGCAACCTGGCCGAAGCCACGGCGCTGGCCGCGCAGGAAGACGCCAAGTACATGTCCGGCGGCCAGACGCTGCTGCAGTCGATGAAGCTCGGCCTGATCGCGCCCAGCACGGTCGTCGACCTGGGTGCCATCGCCGAGTTGAAGGGCATCTGCCACGACGAAAACGCCATCGTCATCGGCGCGGGCACCACGCACGCCGAAGTGGCGGCTTCGGCCGAGGTGAAAGCAGCCATTCCGGCCCTGGCCGAACTGGCCAGCCACATCGGCGACCGCCAGGTGCGCAACCGCGGCACCTTGGGTGGCAGCCTGGCCAACAACGACCCCGCCGCCTGCTACCCGGCCGCCGTGCTGGGGCTGGGTGCCACGGTGCACACCAACCAGCGCAAGATCGCCGCCGACGACTTCTTCCTGGGCATGTTCACCACGGCGCTGAACGAAGGCGAAATCATCACTGGGGTCAGCTTCCCCATTCCGGAAAAAGCCGGCTGGCAGAAGTTCAAGCAGCCGGCTTCGCGCTTCAGCCTGGTGGGGGTGTTCGTCAGCAAAAGCGCAGCCGGTGTGCGCGTGGCCGTGACGGGTGCCGGCGCAGGCGGCGTGTTTCGCGCCAGCGGGCTGGAAGACAAGCTGGCCGCGAACTACAGCGCTGCGGCACTGGCCGGTGCCACCGTGCCGGCCGACGACCTGAACAGCGATCTGCATGGCAGTGCGGCCTACCGCGCTGCGCTGATCCCGGTGCTGGCCGGCCGCGCAGTCGGCTGAAGCCCAGGCCCGACCCCTCGCACGCAATCAGGCCGCCCCAGGGCGGCCTTTTTCGTGGGGCTGATCCGTGTCCGATCCCTCTACAAAAACCGCTGCGCCACCGCCGTGTACAGCGGTATGCCCAGCAAGATGTTGAAGGGGAAGGTCAGCCCCAGCGACAAACCGAAGTACAGCGCCGGCTGGGCTTCAGGAATGGCCTGCCTCAGCACCGCCGGCACGGCGATGTACGAAGCGCTGGCCGCCAGCACCATCAGCAGCGCGCCATTGCCCGGTGACAGCCCAGCCATGGCGGCCAAGGCCAAGGCAAAGGCCGCATGCACCAGCGGCCCCAGTACCGCGTATGCAATCAAGGCCGGCGAAGCATTGCGCAAGGCCGGTGCGTTGCGGGCGGCCAGCAGACCCATGTCCAGCAGGAAGAAGGCCAGCATGCCCTTGAAGAGGTCCACAGAGAACGGGGCCATGGCCTGCTGCCCGGCCGCGCCAGTGACCAAACCCACCACCATGGCGCCCAGCAGCAGCAACTGCGCGCCATCGGTCAGCGATTCGTGCAGCACCTTGCTCAGGGGCGTGACAGCGCCCCCGTTGGCCTGCTGACGCCGCGCCCAGTTGGCCAGGACAACGGCCATCACGATGGCGGGGCTCTCCATCAAGGCCATCGCCGCGGCCATGTGCCCGCCCGGTGCCAGGCCCTGGTTTTCGGTGTACTGCACGGCGGTGATGAAAGTCACCGCGCTGACCGAACCGTAAGTGGCCGCCACGGCAGCGGCATCAAAACCGTTCAACCAGCGGCGCAGCAGCACGTAACCCAAGGCAGGCACCACCACCGCCAGCAGCAATGCGCAGCCAATGCTTTTCGCCACCTCGGCATTCAGGCCGGAAGCGGCCAGCGCGAAGCCACCCTTCAGGCCCAGCGCCATCAGCAGGTACATCGACAGAAACTTCGAGATGGGTTGGGGAATCTCCAGATTCGATCGAACGGCACCGGCCATCAGGCCGAACACAAAAAACAGAATGGCGGGGTCGAGCAGCTTTTCCATAGGGTGTGAGTTTTACCCTGCTCGCGGCGCACGCCTGGCTGGCCCGCCGCAGCCATCACCGGTGCGGGCAAAGCCCGTGCAGGGGCGTTACCCTCTTGCCCAGAAGAAGGCAACCCCAGGACCCTGAGACATGGCCCAAATCGACTTGCACGCCCTGCCCACCAGCATCGACGACACCGCCGCCCGCCTGCTGGCGCTGGACTACGTGCCCGAACGCGCGCTGGCCACCACCGTCTACCTGGCGCTGAAGCTGCAACGGCCGCTGTTCCTGGAAGGCGAACCGGGCACCGGCAAGACCGAAATCGCCAAGACCCTGGCGGCCATGCTGGGTCGGCCGCTGATCCGCCTGCAGTGCCACGAAGGACTGGACCTGGCCGGTGCCGCCTACGAATGGAACTACGCGCGCCAGATGCTGGAGATTCGCCTGGCCGAATCAGCAGGACAAGACCGCGCAGCGTTGGCCAATGAACTGTTCAGCAACCGCTTCCTCATTCGCCGTGCGCTGCTGCAGGCCGTCGACCCCGCACAGCCCGTGCCGCCAGTGCTGCTGATCGACGAACTCGACCGCGCCGACGAGCCCTTCGAAGCCTTCTTGCTGGAAGTGCTGAGCGACTTTCAGATCACCATCCCGGAATACGGCACGGTGAAGGCGGTGCACCCGCCCATCGTGGTGCTGACCAGCAACCGCACCCGCGAAATCCATGACGCCGTGAAGCGCCGCTGCCTGTACCACTGGGTCGGTTTTCCGAACGCACAGCGCGAAGCCGAAATCCTGGCGCGGCGCGTGCCCGGTGCGGCGCGTCAGCTGTCCGCAGAGATCGTTGCATTCGTGCAGAAGCTGCGCGAGATGGATCTGTACAAGCTGCCCGGCATCGCCGAGACCATCGAATGGACCCGCGCGCTGATGGAGCTGGACGCGCTGGTGCTGGACCCCGAGACCATCAACCACACGCTGGGTGTGCTGCTGAAGTACCAGGACGACATCGGCAAGGTGCA
>Ga0105046_10004116_pt1 | contig 23137 bp, 15 predicted proteins | sample MAT03_FD_78385 | JGI IMG/M metagenome (GOLD analysis project Ga0105046, IMG submission 78385) | Freshwater microbial communities from Lake Fryxell liftoff mats and glacier meltwater in Antarctica - MAT-03 (megahit assembly) | ecosystem: Environmental > Aquatic > Freshwater > Ice > Liftoff...
CAGCGGCCAGGGTTTTGTGCGAGTCGATGGGACCGTTTTCGGTGCCGCAATTCACGTCGGCGATCCCGGCGCGAAGGGAGCAAAGCCAGACGACAAAGTTGTGATTGAAATGCTGCGATTTCCAACAGCAAATCGCGTTGGCGAAGCCGTCTTGACAGAAGTCCTCGGCAATCGCGGTGATCCGGGCGTAGATACGATGACGGTGATTCACAGCATGGGATTGCCGTACGAATTTCCTGAATCGGTTCTCGATGACGCCCGTCGTCAGGCTGATGCATTCGACGACACGAACTTGCAGGGGCGAACGGACCTCACAGGCGAAACGATCGTGACCATCGATCCTGTTGACGCCCGTGACTTCGACGATGCGATCTCACTGTCACGGTCCAAAGACGGACACTGGCATTTGGGAGTACACATTGCCGACGTAGCTCATTTTGTGCCGGTCGGCAGTAAGCTCGATCAGGAAGCTGAGAAACGCGGAACCAGCGTTTATCTTCCCGGGCATGTGATTCCAATGCTACCGGAACTCATCAGCAATGGTCTGGCCAGTCTGCAGCAGGGGCAGGTGCGGTTTACAAAAACTGCGTTCATTGAATTCGATGAAACTGGAACAGTTGTGGGCACGGATGTTGCAAATTCTGCTATCAAGGTCACGCGGCGGTTCGCTTATGAAGAGGTCATGCCGATTCTCGAGCACCCAAAGAAATCGTTCCCTAATGTGACGCCGGAAGTTCGTGCGTTGCTGGCGTCTATGTTTGAACTGGCGATGCTGTTGCGTCATCGACGGTTCGCACACGGCGCGTTACAGATGGGCATTCCGGAAGTCGCGATCGATTTCGACAAGGATGGCGCGGTAAGTGGCGCTCATACTCGACATCACGATCACAGCCATGAAATTATTGAAGAGTTTATGCTGGCAGCCAACGTTGCTGTGGCCAGTTTGCTCGACAGTCGCAAGTTGCCGTTCCTGCGACGTGTGCATGGTGACCCGGATGAACTTAAGATGCGGAATTTTCAGCAATTTTGCCAGGGACTTGGCCTGACTCTGAAGAAGTCTCAGGATCGTAAAGAAATTCAGGAACTCATCCATGGCGTCGAAGGCAAACCCGAAGAGCGGGCCGTCAACTTTGCATTGCTGCGAAGCATGCAGCAGGCTGTTTATTCGCCTGAAGTCATGGGACATTACGCTCTGGCGGAAGAAGACTATTGCCATTTCACCAGCCCTATTCGTCGGTATCCTGATTTAACCGTGCATCGGCTGATTGGGCAGATTGCCGCAAAGCGATCTCCGTCACCGCAGCCAGTTTCGGAATTGATGCAGCTTGGCAAGCATTGTTCAATCACTGAGCGCCGTGCTGAAAAAGCGGAACGCGAGTTGATTCGCATCAAGATGCTGCGATACATGTCCGGACATATCGGCGAAGAAATGGACGCCATCATAACCGGCGTCGAAAGCTTTGGCATGTTCTGTCAGGGTATTGAGATTCCTGCGGAGGGGATGATTCACCTGAGTGCACTCAATGATGACTTCTACGTCTTCGATCAGGCGACACGACGGCTGACAGGCAGCAAAACACATCGCGAGTTTCGGCTTGGTGATCCAATCCGAGTGCTGGTGGCTGCTGTTGATATTGACCGCCGCCAACTCGACCTTCGCGTCGCCGAATCAACAACGAGTGGCAGCAAGAAGAAGGCTCGCCCAGCGCCTGCGGGCGAACATCGCCGTGCCGTTCATCCAGCCGAGAAGAAGCAGCGAGGTGCAGGATCTCCGGCTCAGCATCGCGGTGGGAAGAAGCCGAAGAGTGAGGCAAAGAAATCGAAACGCGGGCGAAAACGATAACAATTGGGTGGCCGAGGTTGGAGTGCAGCGAAACCTCGGTTTTCTACAACGTGGCATATTGGACAAACCGGGGCTTCCTTCGCTGCGCTTCGTAAAACCCCGGCCACTGGAGTCGCTTTGACGAACAGAACGCCTTGTTGCAATTCGCCCGTGGTTCGGAGAGGCGATCGGTAATCTTGCAGCGAACTCAGATGCCATCGGAGTGCAAACTAAATCTCAGGTGACAAGCCGCCTTGCCTCCAGTAAACTCGTCGTACACGCAGAGTGCCCGTGATTGATTCCGCATACGGCTGATGAAAAGTCATCAGCGACCTTCCACCCAATCCATAAAAGCGGAAAAGTTCAACGCACGATCGATACGTCAGCTAATCGCCCGCCATATAGATCGCAATACGTTAGCTCTATGGACACTCTGACGCGATGGAGGATGACATGCCGCAATTCACGACAATCTCGCCGACCCACATCGCGGGCCAGAAGCCAGCCGCATGGGAACGCTTTCGGGATGGCCACTACATCGCTATCGGGTGGCTTGAAGATGTCGATCTGACGAAGAAGTTGATTGACGATATCAGCGAGCTTGTACGCGAACGAGAATACGACAACGAAGCGGCGGCCATCCAGTCGTTTGACAGATTCTTTTCACTCAACGTCGGCGACTATGTCGCAGTGAACAACACGAACCATGGCCTTTTTGGCGTCGGCAAAATTACATCTGGTTACAAGTTCGAGCTTGGAAAGCATGATAGTGGCGACGGTTTGGAATTGTACCCTCATTTCCGGGATGTAGAGTGGATCAAGACTACGTACGTGCCGCGCACTTCTCTTGTTTCCGAAGGGGAAACTCCGTGGCAGCCATACGGCACGGTTGGAAAGGTCTACCCGGAGCTACCACCGTACATTGCGCGCCTCGTTGGAGTTTCGCCGCCTACGACAGTGAAACCTATTGCGATTGAGCGGCCTGCGTTTCTCAAACCGGTTATCGAGGCGGTGGAAACCTTGCGCAAAGAACGAGAACACAAGGAACGAGCGCACGAGTCGCTCGTCGAGGACTTCTTCGTCGCCCTCGGATACCGCAAGCACACGGACATCAAGTATCGGCAAGGCCGCGTTGACATCAAGATCGAGACAGATGGGCTCGCGCTGCTAATTGCGGAAGTCAAGGCCGTATGGGACCTCAGTTTCTACAATGGTATCGATGCAATCAAACAGGCGTATAATTACGCCCACGATCAAGGCGTTCGCTATGTGGTCGTGACGAATGGCGATACATATATCCTGTTCGACAGGCTCAAGGGTTTATCCTGGGAGACAAACCTGATCGGTGAATTCCAACTGACTGGTTTGCAACAGGAAGACCTGTCGCTCATTGAACGATTGCGCCCTGCCCGGCTGAGCCTCCCCGACCTAGGAGAGGCGCTGCGCCATCTTGCAGAGAGCTTTTCCAGTCGAGGAGCGCAAGTCCGTCGAAAGAGCTAACGAATAGGCTTGAACTTCGCGAGTGCGTAAGAATGTTGCGGCTGAAGATTGATGGTTGAGCGGAGTGGGTTTGTGGCTGTACGAGCCAGACGAGCGGAAGCTCGTCAATCCCTAGATGGCGGCATTTGTTCACAAAGTCCGATAGTTGTACCACGCCCGCTGGCGTATTTGAAAAGCAATTTCTGGAGGCAGCGTTTCTGCAATTTCAGTAGGTCAAGCGTGCCGGGCGGGGCTTCCTTCGCTACGCTTTTTCCACCCCCGGTTGCGAATGAACAACGGCCAGATTTACTTCTTCATTGCTTGCTTCATCGCATCACCCATTCCGCCCGGGCTGTCGGAGACGATGACGCCAGCAGCTCGCAGGGCGGCCATTTTCTCGGCAGCGCCACCGCCGCTACCGGAGATAATTGCACCAGCGTGGCCCATGCGTTTTCCGGGAGGAGCCGTCTGGCCGGCAATGAAACCAGCAACTGGTTTTTTGACGTGAGATTTAATGTATTCAGCCGCCAGCTGTTCTGCACTGCCGCCGATTTCGCCAATCATCAAAATGCCTTCAGTGCCAGGATCGTTCTGGAACATCTCAAGCAATTCGATGTAGTTTGTGCCGTTGATTGGGTCGCCACCAATACCGACGGCCGTGCTTTGTCCCAGACCAACGCGGCCCAATTGCCATGCGGCTTCATAGGTCAACGTACCGCTTTTGCTGATGATGCCAATCGTTCCCGGAGTGTGAATATAGCCAGGCATGATTCCAATCTTCGCGATTCCGGGTGTGATTACTCCTGGACAGTTCGGACCGATCAGTCGCGACTTTGAGTTCTCCAGGCCGCGTTTGACGCGCAGCATATCCATGACTGGAATGCCTTCTGTGATCGCGACGATCAGATCCATTCCTGCATCGGCTGCTTCCAGAATCGCATCGGCACAAAATGGCGGCGGCACAAATACCATCGACGTGTTTGCCCCGGTCTTTTCGCGAGCTTCAATCACAGAGTTGAATACTGGAAAGCCGTCTACCGTCGTGCCGCCTTTGCCTGGCGTGACGCCACCGACGAAGACATCCACACCCGGCTGACACTCCGCTGCATAAGCACGGCATTGCTGGCTGTGGAAAAGACCTGAATTGCCGGTGATACCTTGAGTGATCACGCGAGTCGATTTGGAAACGAGAATACTCATCGGATTGAATTCACAGTTTGGAATGAGAGATTTCAGATTTCAAATTTAAAATTTTGGCCGCCTATGCACCCAGCGATTTCACAACTTTTTGAGCAGCATCAGTCAGGTCGGTTGCGGAAATAATATCGCGACCGCTGGCCTTCAGCATCTCGCGAGCTATCTCAACGTTGGTGCCTTCGAGTCGCACAACCAACGGAACATTGAAGCCCACCTTTTCGTAGGCGTTCAGCAACGCCGACACAATAATGTCGCACTTCATAATGCCGCCAAAGATGTTGACCAGCACGGCCTTCACGTTCTTGTCTGCCAGGATAATGCGAAAGGCTTCGGTGACTTGGTCTTCGTTCGCTCCGCCCCCCACGTCCAGGAAGTTTGCCGGTTCGCCGCCATGGATTTTGATCAGGTCCATGGTGCTCATCGCCAACCCGGCTCCATTGACCAGACAGCCAATGTTTCCGTTCAGTTTGACGTAGCTCAGACCGGTATCAGCGGCTTTGACTTCTGATGGATCTTCCTCTGAAAGATCTCGCAGAGCCACAACGTCCTTATGGCGGAACAGGGCGTTATCGTCGAATGTGACTTTGCCATCGAGAGCCATCATCTGGCCGTCTTCGGTGATAATCAGTGGATTGATTTCCACCATGCTGCAGTCATAGGTCACAAAGAAGCGACAGATCTGCGGCAGGAATCGTTCAGCACTTCGCACGGATGTTGCGTCAAGGCCGAGGGCATAAGCCAGCTTGCGAGCCTGATATGGATAAAGACCTGCGATTGCGTCGAATGGCTCCGAGACAATTTTCGCTGGTGAGTGCTTTGCGACTTCTTCAATGTCCATGCCGCCTTCGGACGACATCATCAGCACCGGCCCGCCAACTTCGCGATCGACGACAATGCCCAGATACAATTCGCGAGCGATCTTCAATCCTTGCTCAACGAACAGCGTGCTGACTCGCTTGCCTTCATCACCCGTCTGGATGGTGACAAGTGTATTCCCCAGCATGCGTTTCGCGTTGTCAGCGGCTTCAGCGGCTGATTTCACAAGCACAACGCCGCGCTGCTTTGGTTCCTCGATAAAGGTACCTTTTCCGCGGCCGCCAGCGTGAATTTGCGATTTGACAACCGCAATTGGTCCGCCGAGAGTTTCAAAAGCCTTTGCAGCTTCTTCAGGGGATGTCGCCACAATTCCCTGGGGCACTGCCACACCCGCCGCTCGAAACAACTGCTTGGCCTGATATTCATGGATCTTCATGGAACGCGATCAAATTGAAGAGTCAAAGAATCGAACAATCTACAACTCCGGGACTATAGCCGCCGTCGATTCTGTCTACGAGGAATGTGAACTGCCCAGCACGAATTTCCCGCGAAAAATGTCGCTTGCACCACCAGTTGCCGAGCGAGAATGGCCCACAATTCGCGAAAAAATCGCTGCAATGTTGTGCGAAGGCATCATCCTGGCCAGATGTTGCTTTCCGGCATCATCACGACGAAAAAACGCATCATTCATTGAGGACGATCGGCAACATTCCGCAGCCTGTGTTGCTTTCGCGAATCAATCTGTTGTTGCCACTGGTTGAAATTCGGACCGACCCACGGCAGCCTGCAACACTTGCTTTTTTTGCCTGGCTTTCTGCCACAGAACAGAAATTCGGGAGCCATGCTTGGGCAGCTTTCGACGCTCACGCGCGACGGCTGATGGATGGTCGGTCCTGCATTGACGTTTGCCGGGCCACTCGCATCGAGAAATCCAAAACCTCACTGAGCCCACATCTGATGATCTCTGCTGCTAAATTGATTCTGGCTGGATTCAACATCGCTCGACAGCGGGCATTCCACGCCATGACTGCATGCGTTGCCGCTTTGTCAATTGCTGGGATCGCCGAAGCGGGTAACGGTCCACGCTTGATCGAAGTCTCCGATGATCTTCAGACTTATACCGGGATGATTGTCGCAAAATCGTCGGCCGAATGTTTTATCGTCGATCAGTTTGGACGACAGGCTCAATTGCCGATTGGCAATCTGAAGAAGTTCAGTGTCGTTGCTGAAAGTTTTCGTCCAGCCTCACAAAATGAATTCCGTCGAATGCTGCAGGCGGAGTTTGGATCTGAATACGAAGTCTCAACATCGAAGCACTATGTGGTCTGCGGTGCACGGGGGCGCAGTCAAAGTTATGCCACATTGTTCGAAGACATTTTCAATCAAGTGGAGTCGTTTTATTCTCTGCGAGGTTTTAAGACTTCGAAGCCGGCGACACCTTTGATCGCTTTGGTGTTGAAAGATCAGGCCGCATTCAAAAATTACTGTGAGGCTGATCAAATGGCCTGGACCGAAGGTTTGCGAGGCTACTACTCACTGAAGTCCAACCGTATTGCCATGTATGATCGTCCTGACTTGTTTCAATCAGTCCAGACGATGCCGGATGCAAGTGCGTCGATCCCGCGATCAGCTATTATTGCGGCTTCCGCATCAGCAGTGACTGACGAAACGGCTGACACAATTATTCATGAAGCGACTCATCAGGTTGGCTTCAACATCGGGATTCATTCGCGGATCGGCGGAACGCCGGCATGGGTCCTTGAGGGCATGGCCACCGTACTCGAAGCTCCCGGGATGAGAAGTCGCAGGAATTCGCAGGATCCATTGAGCCGATTGAATAGCGAGCGATTGGAATGGTTCAGGACAGAATACGAACAACGTCGCCAGCCCGGCGATCTTGCAAAATTGATCGCTTCTGACGACATGTTCAGCAAGCAGACTCTGGACGCCTACAGTTCGGCTTGGGGGATTACATGGTTTCTAACTGAGAACCCGGCCCGAGCTCGCATGTTTTCGAGGTATTTGAAAGTTGTCAGCGAACATGATCCGCTTCAAACATATACCGCAGAACAACGACTCGAAGACTTCCAGAATGTTTTCGGCGACATCTCTCGAATGGAAGTCGATTATGTGCGAGCACTCGATCGCCTGTAATCTATGCGGCCGCCTCTGATTTAAATCCGCTGGATTCAAGTTCGCCATAGATCAAGGCACCGCGCAGAACAGCTGTTTCAGCATCTGGAGCTGTCCTGACTGCCAGAATTTGATCCGCAATATCATGCTGAATCAACTGCTCCGTCAGAAGGTCCGCGAATCCATTGACCTTAACGGCACCACCGGCCGCCATAACGGAAAGCCGTTGATTATTAAGCGATGCACGCACTGATGACTGGGCGGTCAGCTCTCTGATCGATCGAACAATTCGTTCCTGAACAACAGAGTACAGCCGAGACAACTGTCGTTCTCGATCACCGAGAGCGTTGATCAAATGCGGCGAGGCGTCAATTTTCCACTGACGGATACTTTCCAGGTCCAGATACGCATTACCTGTCTCGTCAAACATCTGTACTTTGAATTGTCGAGACATCTCTGAATCAATCCAGTTGCCTCCGACGGCAATCGTTTCGGATGCCAGGACAATTCCCAGGCGAGCGACGCAGACGGTCGTTGTTTCCGCACCCACGACGATACTCACTCCGGTGAACGCGGCGGCGCTGCAAGTCGCCAGCAGAGCTGCTTCAGCCGCGTTGACAACAAGTGGCGTGTAGCCTCGCATCTGCACAAGGTGACAAAGAAATGCCTCGTTCCTGTTCGCCTGACTTGATACGTCACGAACGCCGGGAATAGTCAATACGCAAATATTGTTCTTACTGGGGCTTTTCGGCAAGATTGATTCGGTCAGAAGATTCAACATCTGCCGCGCTGGAGCGTCGTCTGATGGTACATTTCCGTCCGTCAGCAATGCAGTACGAGGCACGCGGCTAAGCCATTGTGCTTTTGCGGCGTTGTTACCGAACACAACAAGTGTCTCACCGCATTCTGCGTGTGGCACTCGTTCTGCTTCAAGAGCATGGCGATGCTGGTCTGTATTTCTGAGCAGCGTGTATTCCGACCGCTCCGAATACATCGTCAGTCGTTCGGGTGTCTGCGGATTGCGGTACACAGAACGAATTCGAGAGCAACCAAAGTCGATTGCACAGATCATGATTCAGTCCGTTCCTGCAAAAAGTGAAGAGCACGATCCAGGCCGCCGGATGAGTCTGCCGTTGATTGCTTCGGCGCTGCTGAGGCGTTCTCTGTGACTTGTTGTTCGCGTCGTTTGTCTGCGGTCAGATTCACGTGCGGAGCTGGCACTGTTTTATGAGCAGCGTCGATTCGCAGGCGACGAGGTCCTGTCGGAGTTCCGAACAAGGCGATTCGCAATGGCAACTGCGCTTCGCAGAGGTCGATCGGCAGTCGGTTCTGCAGTAGGTCTTCCAGAGCTGACATCTCTGACTGGTCTTCGATTTCGTTCGTGGCGACATCGGCACTGCTAACAGCAGCAGCACTGGCAACAATATCCGCAATTGCTGAAGCGATTTCCCTTGCCGTAGTGTCATTGACAATCTCATCTGAGGCCAACAACTCTTCCGTTACTGATTTCGTCGAAGTCTCTGTCTTTTGAATTTCAGCCAAACATTCTTGCGATGCCGGAGCTTCGGGAATCGCGACGTTGACCATGGAATCACCGCAGGCTGTTGTCTCGTTTGGAGCATCGTTGCTCTGTACGACTCGTCCGTTCCAGTCACCACCGAACCACTCGTGACCAGCAACCAAAGAGTTCGCAGTTGTTGCAGGAGCAGCGGTTTGAATTTCCGCCGATTTGTCCAATTCTGCGGCTGCCGAAGGTATTGATGATTTCATAAATTCTTCTGACTTCTCTGTTGGCAGTTCTGCCTTGAGAGTGGTTTGCCACAGTGGCGAAGCCGTCGGCGTTTGTGTGGCATTCGGAGTTGAATTGAAACGCTTTGAATTGGCAATTGACTCACGAGCTGCCGTTTCGATGAATTTGCCGTTGTCGTCAGGATCTGGTCGCAATGTTCCCGCCAGAATCAAAGTTCCCGCCAGCAAAAGTCCGCCGACAAAGATCAGATTCCATAGATTGAAATTTGACGACCTGGTCGCAGCCACAATTCCCGTCTTGATTTCCGCAGGAGCCATTGGAGCGATGTCCGCTGATTCCGATGCAGAGGCAATCTTGCCATCATCAGTCGTCTCCCTGGCAATGTCGCCAACATCTTCAGACTGACTGATTGGTAGTGCGTTGGTTGATGTTGAGGATTCGTCTTCAGCATCACTAGCGAAGGCACTTGATTCTGGTGTGTCGTCGCCGGGGACTGGCGGGAACATGGTGTCGGCAGGCAATGCCGGAAGCTCAAACGACTGCAGGTTTGAAGGGACGTTTGAAAGCGAAGAATCGACACCGGTGTACGACGACGTGGCAGATGATGGTGTGCTCGGCAAGGCCGCGCTTTGATTCTTCCATTCGGAAACCGATGGTGCCATATTGCCGAATCCTTTGAGGACTCGACGATTATCATGAGAGATAGAAATCACGTCCCCGTGTATCGTCGGGGTATACAGCTCAGCCTTTGCAATCGGCGGTTGACCCTGAAAACGGCTGATGACTCTGATCTGGCCGTCAGCGGGCGGTGTTGTCTGTGCGTACAGCAGCACATCACCGATTCTGATTCCGTCCTCTTCAAGCCCAACGACAATCACGCCACCGTTCGTTCGCAGAGCTGCGTTCTTTCTGACTTCCGCTTTGAGTGGCGACATTGACTGAACAAGCAGCACATCACCATTCTCAACAGGCTCGCCATTGTCAAAGGAACTGGCGGAAATCACTTGTGTAAATTGAGCACGATTCTGAGTCGCCCGAATCACTTTCACGTTCACACTATCCGAAACCAGACCGGCATTTTGCACGGCCTGGCGTACTGTCAACGGCGAGTCACCTGGCACTGGATAGTTTCCACAACGCTCGATGTCACCAACGACCGCAACAAAGCCCGCTGGTGGGGGACTCGATGCCGACTGCTGAGCCAGGACTGGCCCTGCGGTCAGGCCAATCACGACCAGCAATATTCTGGATTTGAGCCGTTCCATGGCCTGAACCCCGTCATCTGTCTCTAAGGTGTTTTTCGGCAATTACCGAGACCATGTCAGCCTCAGCGGCAAAATCTGCGCGGTTCTTCCGTGAATGCAGATCGTGCGGCTTCTTCTGGATCGGCATTCAAAGTGCGGAGCATCATTTTTTTTGCAGTACGTACATATCCTTCCCAAACTGCCCTGTTTCTGGCTGTATTCCCGACCAAAACACTCCCGTTTACCAGTTGAGCCGCGACGGGCTACAATGCGAACTTTGATTGTGATTCTCTCGGGGTGTCAAGGATGACTCAGCCATTCGATATTTTTGGTGTGATGGATTCTGTCGCAGTTTCTGCCGGAATGCTGTCTGATCTGTTTCAGCCGTTGATCGCACAAGTCGATCTTCCGCTGGAAGGAAATCCGCCAGCTGAACCTGTTGAGTTCCTGCCTCAGCTCTGGACCACAGTCCGCGCCTATCTGGATATCAACCTTCTTAAGAATCTGTTGCTGGCACATGGTGGTAAAGTTGTTTCTGCCATCGCCGTTTTTTTTATCGGTCGCACGTTCGCTCGTTTTGCGACGTCGATGATGGTTCGTGCTGCAAAGAAGGCTCGCGTTGACCAAACGCTCGTGGGATTCATTTCCAACGTCTTCTATATCCTGATGCTGGTCATTGTATGTATTGCATCGCTCAGTAGCCTGGGTGTGGATACGACCTCGTTAACCGCGGTTCTCGCAGCGGCAGGGTTCGCCATCGGAATGGCGTTGCAAGGAACGTTGGGCAATTGTGCATCAGGTGCTCTGCTCGTATTCTTTAAGCCATTTCGCGTGGGTGACACGATCGATGTCGGTGGCGTGTTGGGAAATGTTGTCGAAGTTCAGATCTTCAGCACGATTCTGACGACTCCGGACAATGTGCGAATTATCGTCCCGAATTCGACCATCACGAGTGGCACAATTCGCAACCTTTCAGCAGAAAAATATCGACGCATTGATCTGGTGATTGGTACCAGCTACCACGATGATCTGCGAGCCGTCCGGCAGTTTCTGGAAGAAGTCGTGAAGTCCGATGCAAGAATTCTTGCTGATCCCGCTCCGGTCGTCGCCGTTTCGGAACTCGGCGACAGCAGCGTAAATTTTGTTGTCCGGCCCTGGGTTCTCAGCAGCAACTATCACCCTGTGAAATTCCATTTGACTGAACAGATCAAGCTGGGCTTCGATGCGCGGGGTTTAACGATTCCATTCCCATCGCGGGACGTGTTTGTGCATCATTCCATGGCGCAAAACACGTTGCCGTTTGTCAGCGATCAGTCATCGTTTGCTGCGTAGAGTAGCAGGCACACTCCGTGTGCCTTGGGCAGGAGCGGACGGCACACGGAGTGTGCCTGCTACCTTCGACTGGTAAATCTTCTGGTGTCGCCGGCCTGATCAGAGTCACGCGGCCTTCTGCGTCGCGGTCGGCTGAGCTGCGGTGATCCATTCTGTAACTTCCGCTTCATCCGGCACTGCGCCGCTGCGGAGGATGCGTTTGCCTTCAGTTGTGCCCGCAGCCTGAACAACCTGTTTCAAAAGTTGTGCCACAGTTGATTCACTCTGAAACCTGTCTCAGGATCTTAATTGGATTGCGCCACTTTTGTGAGCCGAACGCGAGAGCGTCGGGTTTTTCGCGAAAAAAACTGTTCCTGCCCAAGGCCGATGACAAAAACCGAGGCCCGAGGCTAGCGCCTTCGGCTCACTGCGGCTCAAACGATCACAAGATTATTTGGCTTCTTTGGGCTTGTCCGCTGGCGTCTTGGCTTTTGCCTTTTCAATCGTTCCGAACATGTGACCACCGACCGGACCGTGTTGCCATGTACCCGCGTAACGGCCATCATAAAACAGCACGCGAGCCGAAAAACCTTCTCCAAGTCCGGGCAGAGTTGCATTGGTGAGTGTGACCATCGGCGTATCGCCCGCCCATTCCACAGGAACAGCGATTGGCAACTTTGTATCCAGATTGCCGTATTTTACTCGTGTTAGAAAGACCCACTGGTTTTCGCCGGCCTTGGTGACGCTTTCAATTTCGTAGCGTTCTTCCTTCGGCGCGCCTTTGCTTTCTTTGCCGTCAATCGTGAAGGAACCAACCAGCACGCAATTCGCCATCGATTTCGAAAACGCTTCATCGCGAGTTGCGATTGCAGCTTCAGTGAGATCATCTGCGAAGCACGATCCTGATAAACTGCTCACCAACATCAATGCACATGACAGTAAAAATAATCTCATCAAAGGTCTCCCCGTGAACATCCGCGAAAACAGAACTAAGCTTGCCGTTGCGGATCGTAGGATGTTTTGGTCCGTATTGAAATCGTTTTCGTGCGGCGAACGGGGGATGTGAATTTCTGGTTGACGCGGGTGTAGTCGCGGATAATTGTCAAATCAGGGAGGGCGAGCCTCCTGCCGAGCCGTGCGTTTCCGCACTTGCCTCGTGCCTCCGGCATGGCAGGAGCCTTGCCCTCCCGAATATCAGCATCGCTGGCACTATTACTGAAATCCGCGACTGCGGCCACACTGCGTCAAGTTTGCCTGTGCAATTGCAGTTTTTATCATGCTAAGTGTACGCTTGTCGTGTCCAAGTCTGCATTCTGCCTTACGAAGGAGTTGTCGATGATTCGATTCCATTCACGTCGTGGCTTCTTAACGGATGTCGGTCGAGGAACTTTGCTGGCAACACTGGGACCAGCGTTCGCTGTGGATCTCGGATTGGTGCCGAAAGCGTTTGCGGAAGAACTCGAGAGCACGCTGCGTTTTGGTGATCTGGAACCACTCGTTTGTGAGTTGCAGGATACGCCCGTCGAGCGTCTTCAGGCAAAGCTCGCAGAAAAGCTGAAGGGTGGTTTGCCGCTCAAGACTCTCGTTGCAGCAGGAGCCCTTGCCAACGCTCGCACATTCGGTGGCGAAGATTACATCGGATTCCACACCTTCATGGCGCTTGGGCCGGCACTGAAAATGTCGGCGATGATGCCAAAAGGTTCAGAAGCCCTGCCAGTTTTCAAAGTGCTCTATCGAAACAGCAATCGCATTCAGGAATATGGCGGGCGAGAATCTGAAACGTTGCATGCGATGTCCGCTTCAAGTCCCGTAAACGAAGCAAACGCTGCGGCCCTGCATGCTGCGATCGCAGCAAAAGATACCAATCATGCGGAACAAATTCTGGCAGCCTTTGTTGCCGGTGATCGCCGCAGCGCATTGGATGCTCTGATCCCTGCAATTCAGGATAACCCGAAGTTCATCGAACCGTGCTGCCACACCGCGCGTGGGATATGCAGGAGATTGTCGGCACCGAACACGCACTGACGTTACTGCGTCAGTCGTTGCGATATTGCGTCAAATCAGAACCCGCTCGGCGAGCGGAATGGGACGAACACGGAAAGATGCTTGTCAGCCTATTGGATGAGTTTCATCTGGGCGGTAAAGATCCGGGAACGAAGTCTGCAGAAGATGCGTTTGTCGAACATCTCAGCGAAACGTTTGCGACTGCGTCACCCAGCGATGCCGCTCGCGCGGCCGCCAGTGCATTGGCGGAAGGATATCAGCCGGGCGTTATCGGCGAAGCCATTTCACTGGCCGCCAGTTTGCTGGTGCTGCGAGATCGCGGCCGTTTGCCGCAGTACGAAGACAAACTCAAACCGCCAGGTTGCGTGCATGGAGATTCGGTCGGAGTTCACGCCAGCGATGCCGCAAACGCCTGGCGAAATCTGGCCAAAGTCAGCAGTGGCCGCAATGTCTTTGCATGTCTGATTATCGGGGCGTGGCAGGTTGCCAGAGATCGGGGAGGCAATTTACTGGCGAATCCTCTACCTGCCAAACATCATCTGGACCAACTTGCGAAAACTGATGTGGAAGGATTGCTGTCTCTACTTGACGAAGCGATTCAGAATAATTTGCAAGCTCACGCGACCGCCATTGTGCATCGATACGGCGAGTTATCACTTCCTGAGGACCGCTTATTTTCATCCATGCTGAAGTATGCCGTCAGCGAAGATGGCGCATTGCATGCCGAGAAATACTTCTACACCGTTTGGGACGATTTCCACGCCACACGCCCATCGGCACGCTGGCGCTATATGACTTGTCTGGCCCGCGTGACGGCCAGTGAATTCGGCAGTCCGGCGGCCGGTCAGGCTGAAGCTCGGGAATTGCTGGGCATTCATACCTGATACTGCAGGCAGGTGGCCCGTCGATGGCTGATAAGTATGCGAGCGGCAGGAAAAGAGTTCCCATCGGCGAGGCTTCAGACCAGGCAGGCGTGTGCGACCGACCATGTTGAAAGGATGCAGATCTGAGGACAGATCTGCCGACGTGGTCCGACCTGTCCCAGGTCGGATTCCTTCGTCGCGGCGACATCTTTGGTAAACTCAATTGTGCCGCTAGACTAAAACTCAGTCTTTTCTATATTGCCGGTCCCAGGGTCTCGAAAACGCCGGATACTTCGAAAACCTTTCGGACCTTGCTATTCTTCGCGTCGTTGTTGAACCTATCAAACACGCATGGAAAATCCGCGATGCCGCTTTTTGAGATCGAAACCGAAGCCCACATCATGATCGGCTGGGCCAGCAGTCTGGAACAAGCTGAGCATATTGCCCAGAAATACTACCCGGAAGAAAAAGTCCTGCGTATCACCAAACGGCCTCGAGATATTTGGGTGATCTCGAAGCGACTGCTCGGTCTTGAAGGTAAAATTCGCCCTTGCGACGTCGCTCGCGACTGTCTTGCACGTGCGTCAGGCGACAAGCTGCATGCAATTCGACTTTACATGCTCGATACCGGCGTTGATCTCACCGACGCTCAGAAAATCATCGAAGCCAATATGTCCATTGGTTGGTGACACATCGAGCGGTTTATAATTGTCTCATCAGCCGCCACGCGCTAGCGTCCGGTTCCGTGAAAACCGGGAGCTAGCGTTCGGCGGCTGATGCACTCTAAAAACTGAACACTGAAAACTCGACTTCCCAAATGAACCTGCTGAATACAATCCGCGACCGCTTTGCCGCCGCGCTGTCCGACATGGTCGCCGACGTGGCACCTGTGCTTGAAATGATTCGACCGGCTCAGGACGCGAAGTTCGGTGACTTTCAGGCAAACTTTGCCATGCCGCTTTCGAAGCAGCTTGGCAAGCAGCCGCGTGAGATTGCTCAAATGGCCGTCGATCGGCTGCAGATTTCCGACCTGTGCGACGAGCCGGAAATTGCCGGCCCAGGATTCATCAATCTTCGACTGCGAGATGATTTTCTGGCTCAGCGAATTTCGCAAATTGCAGGTGATGATCGACTGGGTGTTCAGCCAGCCATCTCACCTCGTAATGTGGTCGTGGATTTTTCGTCGCCGAACGTGGCCAAGCCGATGCACGTCGGGCATCTGCGCAGCACAGTGATCGGTGATGCGATCTGCAAGACGCTGCGTTTTTCTGGACATCATGTCACGAGCGACAACCATATTGGAGACTGGGGCACGCAGTTTGGAATGATCATCTTCGGCTACCGCTACCTGCGCGATGACAAAGCGTTCGCCGAGAACTCCGTCGGTGAACTTGCGCGGCTTTACAAACTTGTCAACACGCTGTCGGACTACCAAGGTGCCGTGGCAAAACTCGGCGAGCTCGAGCAGACGGCTGCGACGCTGAAGTCTCAGCTTGCCACTCAGGATGCGGCTGCTGGCGGCGATGACAAAGCAAAGAAACAACTGACGTCGATCAGAAAACAAGTCGCTGCCGCAGAGGATACGGTGAAGAGTGCCAAAGCGACGATTTCGGCAGTTGAAACTGATGCCAATCTTTTGAAGCTGTCGAAGTCTCATCCGGGCATAGCGAGATTGGCGCGTGATGAAACGGCAAAGCTTCACGCAGGCGATGCAGACAACAATCGCTTGTGGAATGAGTTTCTTCCGGACTGCCTTGCAGCGTTAAATCGAATTTACAATCGGCTCGGCATCAAGTTCGATCTGGCTCTTGGTGAGAGCTACTACAATTCGATGCTTGCGGGCGTAGTGGCCAGCTTGAAGGCAAAGAATCTGGCTCGCGAAAGCGAAGGGGCGACCTGCGTCTTTATCGAAGGCAACGCAGCACCGTTTATCGTGCAGAAAACTGACGGAGCGTTTACCTACGCGACGACGGATCTGGCAACGATTCAATATCGCCGCGAGACACTCAAAGCGGACGAAATGTTGTATGTCGTCGATAAGCGGCAGTCGGAACATTTTCAGCAGTTGTTCGCAACTGCGGCGTTGTGGAGCATGGACAATGCACGGTTTCAGCATGTTTCGTTTGGCACCGTCATGGGCAAAGACGGCAAGCCGTATAAAACTCGCGTCGGAGATACCGTTGGTCTCGAAAGTCTAATCGATGAAGCGATTACTCGAGCTCGCAGGATCGTCGATGAAAACGATGATCGCCGAGAAACACCGATGCTGTCATCTGATGAACGGGCAAACGTTGCTGAAATCGTTGGCATTGGCGGCATCAAATACGCCGACCTGCATCACAATCGTGACAGTGATTACATCTTCGATTGGGACAAGATGCTGGCGACCACTGGTGATACAGCGACATACATGCAATATGCGTACGCTCGCATCTGCGGGATCTTTCGAAAGCTGGATGTCGATCGCAGCAAACTCGCCGCCAGCGGTTCAACGATACTGCTGACTACACCGGAAGAACGGCGACTTGCACTACAGTTGCTGATGTTTGGAACCACTGTTGATGGCATGCTGCAGGACTATCGCCCGCACATTTTGACAGGCTGGCTGTTTGATACGGCGGATGCATTCAGCAAGTTCTATGATCGATGTTCCGTCCAGGACGCAGAATCTGACGAACTCCGCCACAGCCGGCTGATACTGTGTGATCTCATGGCCCGCGCGCTGCGGACAGGTTTGTCGCTGCTTGGGATTCAGGTTGCGGATGTGATGTGACGGTTTCAGTATTATGCAGGACGGGTCTCCAGACCCGTCCTGATGCAAAACTAATTTCGGAATACATTAGGACGAGACTGAGTCCCGTCCTATGTTCTGTTCGCTATCCCACAACCGCGTCGCCGCTGAGACTGCTCACACCGTAGCGACTTTTCACGATTCCTGACTGCATCACTGCGATCAATCGTTTGCGGTCCTGTAAGATCGAGATGTCGGCCACGACATCGCCATCGACGACCAGCACGTCGCCGAGTTTTCCAACAGCGAGCGTCCCCCAGTTCATGATCTCGGCCTAAGATTTCCGCGCCGGTTTGAGTCGCACACTTGAGGACTTCCAGCGGCTTCAGGCCGACGTAGTTGACGAAGAATGAAAGTTCCTTGGCATAGTCGCCGTGTGGATTCCATGCGAATCCATAATCGCCGCCCATGCCCAGTCGTCCGCCAGCGGCCAGAATTCTTCGAGCGCTCTCAGCGCCGCCGTCGAGCGTTTCCTGATGTCCGTCGATCACTGCTTGCGACATCCCGTATTCAGAGCCGCGTTCGATGCTCATCAATTCGAAGTACAATGCCGGAACGACGGGAACATCTCGCTTCAGCAGCAGTTCCAGCGTTTCGTCATCAATGAATGTTCCGTGTTCGATTGCATCGTAGCCAGCCAGCAGAGCGTTCTTGATTCCGGCGGTTGCGCGGCAATGGCCTGTGACTTTCATGCCGTGGTTGTGAGCCGTCTGAACCACGGCGTGCATTTCTTCGAACGTCATGCAAAGTGTGTGATGATCGTTGAAGTCTGCTGCAGCCGCGTCGCCGGTGGGATATGTCTTCACCCATTCGACGCCGTCTTTGACCAGCTTGCGAACAGCTTTGCGTGCTTCTTCGGCACCGTTGACGAGCAGAATCAATCCTACCATGCCGATCTTGCGGAATTCCGGATTCCAATCCATCAATCCGCCAGCACCGCAGATTTCGCGACCGCTGGTGGCAAGGCGGGGACCGATGAGTAAATCGCTTTCGATCGCTTTCTTCAGCCACACATCAATGTTAAACAGACTGCCGCCGCTGCGAGCTGACGCGTATCCGCATTCGACTACCAGTCGCGCGTTGCACGATGCCAGCAGTGTGACATATTCAACAGGATACTTAATGTCCAGATCTTCCAACGCAGCGACGTTGAAGTACGTCGGATGAAAATGAGATTCCACGAGACCCGGCATGATTGTCCCGCCGTTCGCATCAATCCTTGTCGCGTTCTCTGGCACCGGCGGCGCGTCTCGCAGAGGGCCAACATAGCGAATGATGCCGGATTCGATCAGAACACATGCATCGGGAATGGCAGCCGCTCCTGTTCCATCGACGACCTGTCCATTGTGGACGAAAGTGGTTCCCGAGGCAGTTTGCATGGTGGTGACTTTGCGGTGAGGTGTTGCAGTCAGATGTCAGGTGAGAGGCAGAGAATACTGAATTATAGAGACTCCGTGAAGCGCCAACTACGTTGCGCAGCATTCGTGCCATGCTGCTGCAGGTCCGTGACGTGTGCAGAATCTTTCTGTCGTATTGAATTTGGATTCTGAATGAATCACTATCGCCTTGCCTGAGCCGACTGTACATTCTGAATCTGGTGTAACCGACAGCGACGCAAATGTTCGATGGAAGTGGAGACGGAAAATGCTGATACTTCTGAGCCTGTTGGTTTCTTTGAGTGCAGATGAGTCGGTGTTTTCCGGCCCGCAAACTGGTGAGAAGTTATTGCCATTTGTGATGACCAGTGCATTGGGCGACGAGACGGACAAGAAGATCGACGTCATCAATGAAAAAGCATCAAAGCCCTGCGTGCTGATCTTCGTGCATGAACGAAGTCGTCCGGCCTTGAGTCTTTCAAATCTTGTCCTGCGACTGGTTGAAGATCGTGGAGGCGAAAAGATTACCGGAAGTCTGGTCTTTCTAACGGATGATCCAACAGAAACTGCGGACTGGATGAATCGCATTCCGCAGTACTTTCCCAAACAGATTCGCAAGGGGATTTCTGTTGATGGCAAGGAAGGTCCAGGCTCGTACGGATTGAATCGTAATGTCGCTTTGACAGTGCTGGTTGCAAAGGACAATTTAGTGACCGCTAACTTTGCCCTGGTTCAGCCGAGCATCGAAGTTGATGGGCCAAAGATCTTCAAAGCAATCGCAGATGTGCTTGGTGAGGATGTTGTGCCGAAGATTGCAGACTATCAGCCGCAACAACGCGGTGATGCGGCAACGATGAAGCAACGAGACAACACAAACACACGCGAAGGGACCGCGCCGCCTCAACATCCTCAGATTCGAACAATGCTAAGTCCTGTGATTCAAAAGGCGGCAACGGATGACGAAGTGATTGCGGCGGCGAAGAAAGTTGAGGACTTCGCGGCGGAACATGCAGACTTCCGTGTGGATGTTGGTGATGTCGCGCGTCGCATTATTGCTGCAGATAAGCTTGAGAATTACGGAACATCGAAGTGTCAGGACTACCTGACGAAATGGGCGAAAGAGTTCGTGGCTGAGAAAGTTGAACCGAAGCCGGAATAACGGAGTACCGAGTTACCTGGGGGTTGTATGTTCTGGTTGTGCTTGAGCTATGCTGTTTTAATCGATCAACAGTCGCACGAGACTGTTGCTTCTGACCGTGTGACTTCTGACGTTGTCGATTTTAACACGCAGATCATGCCCATTCTGACGAAGGCCGGATGCAATTCCGGGGCCTGTCATGGAGCAGCGGCGGGACGTGGTGGGTTTCATCTGTCGCTGTACGGAAGTCGTCCGCGTGCTGATTTTGCTGAAATCACAATGGCACTGGAAGGTCGGCGGATCGATCGAAGAAGAAGTGAATTGAGCCTGCTGCTCTTGAAACCAACGGAACAACTCAGTCACGAAGGCGGCACACGACTGGAACTTGAAGGTTTCGACTACAAAACTTTGCAACGATGGATTGACCAGGGCAGTCGGCGCGTAGAGTCCCGGCGATTGGCGGAATTCACACTTCAAAGTCAGGCGATCGATCATGGTGAAAGCAACGCCAGTGAAACGCGGCACTTCAAACTTAACGCGACCGCGAAGTTCAGTGATGGATCAGTGGTCGATGTGCTGCCATGGACCGTTCTAACACCCAACGATCCGAGCGGTATCAGCATCGACGAACATGGTGTTGCCGCCTTGTTGCGGCCGGGACGACATTTGCTCATGGCTCGGTATCTGGACCAGGTGAGGCCGCTGGAACTGCTAGTTCCGTGGCCACGCAATCGTACGCCATCAACAACTGCTGTCACGTCAAACGCACCCTCAGGCATTGATGATTTCATAGTTCGGCGACTGAAAGAATTGGGACTGGCGGCAGCACCAACAATCGACGACGCTGGTTTCGTACGCCGACTGACACTGGATCTGACCGGTCGTCTTCCGAGCCCATCGGCTGTGGAGCAATTCATTGACAGTGCCGCCATGGACAAAAGATCGGAACTCGTAGACCATCTTTTGCTGTCGGACGAATTCAGTGACTTCTGGACATATCGCCTGTCGATGCTGCTGCGAGTCCCGCAAGCAAAAGGCAATCCCGCTGCCGCGAAAGTCTACTATGACTGGCTGCATGATTGTGTTCGTCGCGATGTGCCGCTGAACGAAGTTGCCAGCCAGCTTTTGCTGGCGGCCGGATCACCAAGCGAGTCTGGTCCTGCGAATTTCTACAATGTTGCAGGCGACGCACGTGGACAGGCAGAATTCGTCAGTCAGATTTTTATGGGTGTCCGCCTGCAATGTGCCAACTGCCACGATCATCCGCTCGATGCGTGGACTCAGGACGATTACCACGGATTGGCGGCGATCTTTGCTCGCATGAAGCGTGGAGCCATGGTTCACGAATCAACGAGCGGCGAAGTGATTCATCCGGGCACCGGCGCACCTGCAGTCGCAAAGATTCCGGGAGGTCCATTTCTGTCGTCGGAGAACAACTATAGAATGGAATTCACTCACTGGTTGACGTCGGATAAAAATGCTTACTTCAGCAACGCTATGGCGAACCGCGTCTGGAGTCATTTGATGGGGCGAGGTCTCGTAGACCCCGTCGATGATCTGCGCGTCACGAATCCGGCGACTCATCCGGAATTGCTCGATTGGTTGGCCAAAGATCTTACCAGTCATGAATTCAAGTTGAGACATCTGATACGCAGAATCTGCACCAGTGATGTCTATGCACGCCGAGCGATCACGAATTCAGATTCCTCAACAACGGCAGAATTTTATGTCGCCGCATTGCCCAAGCCGATGTCGGCTGAAGTTTTTCTGGATGCTGTTGCTGATGTCACGGGCGTTTCTTCAACAGGTTTTGCGAATGACCGCGCGGTCTCGTTGGCCGGATTGGTGAATGCATCGGAGCCGCTTGATGTGTTGGGGCGTTGCCCGGAAGCCTGCGAATCGTCAGTCGTTGATCGCACGGATGTGGCTGTGCAGTTGCAACTACTAAATGGTGAGGTGCTGAATGCCCGATTGTCGGCGGAAGACGGTACACTGATGCAGGCAGTGAAGTCTGGTCGGGCTGCGGAATCGCTGATTCTCGATTTCTATTTGCGAGCGTTTTCGCGGCCACCGCTGGATTCTGAAATGACATATTGGAAGAGCCAATTTTCAGAGGACGCTGATTCTTCACACTTTGCAGACATCGCACAGGATTTTGTCTGGAGTTTGCTCAACAGTGAAGAGTTCTGTAACAATCATTAAGGATCGCTCGAACAATAATTTTCCAACAGTTCCTCGCCTGGGATTTCAAGTATCACAACTTCAAAATGCGCTACCGTCGGACCGTTCATTGAAAAACATCGCGAACACCAGGCCTGCAGCTAGCGCTGTCGGCTCAGAAACCCAGAAAGCACACCCTGAGAACATGATCGCAACACCACACAATCGATGCGATGGGCTCAGCCGTCGCGGAGTTCTGCGACTCGGGCAATTGACGGGGCTCGGCATCGGCCTGTCTCAATGGAATGGCGTGAACGCGGCCCCAGTTGATGCTCAACGTTCTGCTAAGTCGTGCATTCTGATCTGGCTGGACGGCGGTCCCAGCCATTTGGAAACTTTCGATCTGAAGCCAAACGCGGCGAAAGAAGTACGTGGACCTCTGGAAGCCATCGCGACTGCGGTTCCGGGAATCTTCATCAGCGAATGCATGCCGCAGACCGCGCAGAGAATGAATGACGTTGCGGTGATTCGATCGATGACATCGCCGCTTGGGGAGCATAATCTGGGGACGCAGTATCTGCTGACCGGTTATCGACCAACGCCCGTGCTGCAGTATCCGTCGTTTCATGCAGTAGCGAATCAACAGCTACGATCGGACGTGTCCAATCTGCCGAACAATGTGGCGATTCCGGATTATCGTGTCGGTGGAGCGAAGTTCAGCGGTGCTGGATTTCTGCCAAGTGAGTTTGGCCCATTTTCGTTGGGTGCCGATCCTGCGAAGACAGACTTCCGAGTGCGAGACCTGGATCTCGCGGCAAATCTTACACTGGAACGCATTGATCGCCGCCGAGCATTCGCGGATCAGTTGGCACGTTGGCATTCTGGCGATGCACTGACAGACATGGATCAGGCCTTCCGCATGGTCACGTCGGCGGACGCAGCATCAGCGTTTCGCCTGGAAGAAGAGTCAGCGGAAACTCGACAACGATACGGTTCCAGAACTGTCGGTCAAAGTTGCCTGCTTGCCAGACGATTGGTAGAACGTGGAGTTCG
>Ga0105046_10004117_pt1 | contig 23133 bp, 13 predicted proteins | sample MAT03_FD_78385 | JGI IMG/M metagenome (GOLD analysis project Ga0105046, IMG submission 78385) | Freshwater microbial communities from Lake Fryxell liftoff mats and glacier meltwater in Antarctica - MAT-03 (megahit assembly) | ecosystem: Environmental > Aquatic > Freshwater > Ice > Liftoff...
CAAAGCCCTCCTGCAAATCCAACTCCTCAACTACGCCCCCCACCTGGAAGTCGAAACCTACACCTGGGGCGTCCTCCCGTCCGGCGAGAAACCCTCGCTTGTCGAAGGCATCGCCCAAGAACTCCGCGCGACCCAACTCCTTCTCGGAAACCTGGAGCTCAATAAAAACGGGCTGTCGATCATGTGAACTCCGTCCCCCGCCGCGTCAGCCAGGGCCGAGCACAGCGAGGGAGCCGCCTCACGACCAGTCCACCAGTCCACCACCCGCTCAGAGAACATTGAGAGACCTTTACGTCCCTTGCTGACGCGGCGGGTTACTGGTACTAAATGCGAGCACTTTCCCTCCTCTGGAACGCCCATGTCTGACTCCATGCTCTACTCCCTGCACTGGGATCTCGACTCGATCCTCCCGAACCCGCAGACGCCAGCGTTTCAGGCTCACCTCGAACAGTTCAAGGTTGACCTGACGCTTGTCGCTGAACAGTCCGACAAGTTGCCCCCCATCACAGCCTCCGGTGCGTCGTCCGTGTGGGGCAGCCTCATCGAGCAACTGTCCACGCTTCTGGCTCGCGGCGAGGATCTGAATGCCTTCGTCGGTTGCCACGCCGCCGTCGATGCGGAGAACAAGGAGTTCCAGCGGATCGAAGGGTCCCTGTCCGCATTGTCCCCACTTCGTCAGCGGGCCTTGGCCAATGTTGAACTCGCTTTCGTCGGAGTGGACGAACCAGCCTTTGATCGGTTCATTGCGGGTGACGCGCGGCTGAAGACGTTGCGGTTTGTCCTCGAAGAGTGCCGCCGCAATGCGGCCTTGCGTCTGCCGAAGGAGCAGGAGCAACTCGCCAACGAGTTGGCCGTCGACGGGGCGCAAGCCTGGTCTCGGCTCTACGACCGCATCTCCGGTGAACTCAAAATCGAGGTCATGGAGCGCGGGCATGTCGTGAAGAAATCGCCCGGCCAGATCCAGTTCGACATGCCCGAGCGCTCGGTCCGGCAGAACAACTTCTACGCCTTCGACAAGGCGTGGGCCGATCTGGCGGATACCTGCGCCGACGCGCTGAACCACATCTCTGGTGCCCGCCTCACGAAGTACGCCCGACTCGGCGTCGACCATCTCGCAGCCCCGCTCCGTCTCAACCGCATGACGCGAGACACCCTCGACACGATGTGGGGTACGATCACCGATAGGAAGCAGTGCCTGCTCCCGTACCTCGATCGCAAGGCCAAGCTCCTCGGCTTGAAAAAACTGGCGTGGTATGACCAAGCCGCTCCGCTACCGACTTCGCTCGGCGAGCCACCGCAAGCCGACATCTCGTACCCCGAAGCCGTCGATCTCGTCTGCCACACTTTCCAGCAGTTCAGCCCCGACTTCGGCAGCTTTGCGACGCACGCGTTCCGCGAGAAGTGGGTCGAGGCTGAGAACCGTGCGGGCAAACGCCAGGGAGCGTTCTGCACTGGCATCCCCACGCAGCAGCAAACCCGCGTCTTCATGACCTACACCGGCACAGCCGACAGCATGTCGACGCTGGCTCATGAACTCGGCCATGCCTACCACTCGTGGGTTCTCCGTGAGCAGCCGTTCCTGCTCCAAGACTACCCCATGAACCTCGCCGAGACCGCCTCGACATTCGCCGAAGCCGTCCTCGGAGAGAAGCGACTCGCAGCCGCCTCTTCCGTCAGCCAGCAACTCGGAATGCTCGACCAGATGCTCGGGGATGCGGTGGCATTCATGATGAACATCCACTGTCGGTTCCTGTTTGAGGACCGCTTCCACATCGCTCGCAGAAAGGGCGAGGTCAGCGCTGCCGAGTTGTCGGCCCTGATGCTGGCTTCCCAGAAGGAAGCGTACCTCAACGCCTTCGACGACGATGGTTGGTATCCCGACTTCTGGATCTCGAAGTTGCACTTCTATATCAGCGGCTGGCCGTTCTACAACTTCCCCTACACGTTCGGATATCTCCTCTCGAACGGCCTCTATTCGATCGCTGCGGAAGGGGACAAGCACTTCCCCGAGCGCTACCAAAAATTCCTCATCGCCACCGGTTGCCAGCTGACCGAAGACGCCGTGCAGTCGTCACTCGGGTACGACCTGCGGAAGCCCGATTTCTGGATCCGCAGCATTGATGTCATCGCCCAGCGGGTCGACCAGTTCGTGAAGCTGGCCGATTCGGTGCTGGAGGACCACCGATGACCGATGGACAGTCGTCGTCTGTCACAGCGGAGAAGTCGGGGCGACCTCAAGAACGGGGTCATCGCACTTTGTGAGCGGCAAGACATTTGCCGCCGGTTCCCCATGATCTCTCGACGAGAAGAACCGGCGGCTTCCATTCTCCGGGTTACCCCTGAGCCGCGACGAACTTCGCGATCGCCGCATAATCGCCCTTCAGCGACTGATAGAGCTGGGCGTAGAGCGGGTACGCGGCATCGTAGATCTTCCGGGTCTTGGCATCCGGCTGCCACGAGTCGGTGACCTTGATCGTCGCGTCACAGGCTTCGACCACGTTCTTATAGGCCCCGGTTCCGACCGCAGCTAGGAGCGCCACGCCGAACGCGGGGCCTTCGCTGGCGTTGATCGTCGCGGTCTTTACGCCATAGATGTCGGCTTGCAGCTGCCTCCAGAAGGCACTGCGAGCGCCGCCGCCAGAGAGGCGAACTTCCTTCACGGGGACCTTCATCTCCTGGATGATTTCGAGGCAGTCCCGCATTGCAAACGTCGCCCCTTCAATGACCGAGCGGGCCATGTGCTGGCGACCGTGGCGCAGACTCAACCCGATCCACGCTGCGCGGGCATACGGGTCGGCATGTGGAGTCCGTTCGCCGGTCAGGTACGGCAGGAAGAACAGCCCCTCACTCCCTGGCGGGGCCTGTTGGGCTTGAGCAGTGATCACCTCATAAGGGTCTTGACCGAGTGTCTTCGCGACCGCAGCTTCGCACTGGCCGAGTTGGTTGCGATACCACTGCAAGCTGCCGCCCGCCGACAGCACGCAGCCCATCATGTGCCACTTGCCGCGGACGGCATGACAGAACGTATGCACGCGCCCTGCGGGATCGATCTGCACTTCATCGCTGTGAGCAAAGACGACTCCGCTGGTCCCCATCGTGGCGGACAGAACCCCCTTGCGGACGATCCCATTGCCGACCGCGCTGGCCGCTTGATCGCCACCGCCGCCGACGACTGGAACCCCGGCAGGCAGACCCATCAGATGGGCGGCTGCGGTAGTGAGAACACCACTGACTTCTTCCGACTCAAACACCTTCGGCAGGATCGACGGCGACAGGTCGAGCTTCTTCAGCAAGGCCGTCGACCACTTCCGATTCTGCACATCGAGCAGCAGCGTCCCCGAGGCATCGCTCACCTCCGTCGCGAACTCGCCCGTGATCCGCAACCGCACGAAATCCTTCGGCAGCAGGCAGCTGACCATCCGCTCGTAGTTCTTCGGCTCCTTGTTTCGCAGCCAGAGAATCTTCGGAGCTGTGAAGCCGGTGAGTGCTGGATTGGCGACCATCCCGATCAGCTTCTTGCGTCCGCCCGCCCGCTCTTCGATCTCGGCACACTCGGCTGCCGTCCGCTGGTCGTTCCAAAGCAGAGCGGGGCGGATGACCTTCTGATCCTTGTCGAGAAAGACGCTGCCGTGCATTTGCCCGCTCAGGCCGATCCCCTTTACTTCGCTGGGCTTGAAAACCCCCTTGTCGACGATCTGCTTGATCGTGTTGACCGTGGCGAGATACCAGTCTTCGGGGTTCTGCTCGGACCAACCGGGCTTCGGGCTGGAGAGCGGATACTCGATCATCGCCGACGCGAGGATCGTTCCGTCCTCGCGAATCGCAATGGTCTTGGTGCCGCTCGTGCCAATGTCAACGCCCAGAAACACGCTCATGGCGATCGCCCTGTGGGATGATGAAGGAGTGAAAAGATGAAGGTTGAGTGACCGGTCAAGCGAGAGTTTATCAGGCCGGTCACAGAGTTCGAAGGGTAGCAATTGTGGGTAGCACTTACTGAGGGGCAGATCTGACTGGGGGCCGACCTTTCGATGCATGGACAAGCTTGTTGTTCGCGGCGATAACGAGTCCAGAGTTCTGAATGATCGCAATCTTGCCTCAAGAGTCTCTGAACTTTGGCTCAAGAATCGATTGCACAAGCCAGGGTGTACCGACATCGGGCACGCGGGGGAGAGACTGAAATTGCTGGGCAACCATTGGAGGTGATCTCAAACCCTTTAGGGGACATGAGTCAAACATGGTGCAGCATCTGCAATGCAATATTCCCGCCCTCTGACTAGACCTGGGCCGATTCGGGCGAAACTATCACCGACTATTGGGCTCGGCACAGTGGGCGGGCGCGTTCCTTCGAGCGTTTTCTTTGCTCGCGAAACTTCTGCCTGATCTCAGTGGCCGCTGGGTTTCTAGCCGGGAGGATTACAGGTTACATTTTGTTTCGCAATAGTACGTTAGGAATGATGGTGCTAATAACGCTCTTCTGCGGCTTTTTCGGGGTCTTCGCTGCAGCTGCGGTCAACGTATCGGTGATCAGCAAACTCATCGTCCGCTGCGTCTGCGGTGTTGGTGACACTCGGGTTTTGAAGTCGCGCTATCACCCGTGATGGTGCCGAACTTGAGTTAAACATACACCCGCATTTTACCGCCATGCGGTGAACTCGTTCAAAGAGCGATGATCGGAAAGCCTGTCAATAGGCATGGGAGGTGGAAGAAGCGTGGATTAAAACCCACTCTACGCGGCTTCTTTCACTGGGGCGGCGGGGCGGATCGACTTTGACCCTTTGGGCGTGCGGGCTTTCATGCTGAAGAGGCCGAAGATTTCGTTGGCGGACATGCTCAACGAGGCGTTGGTGTTGTCGCCTTCGCCCAGCACGCTGCGGAAGATTTCGCGCTTCTCATTCAGCACGCGGTCGATGCGCTCCTCGATCGTGTCCTTGCAGATGAACTTGCTCACGATCACCTGGCTCTTGCAGCCGATGCGGTGGGCGCGGTTGATCGCCTGGTCCTCGACAGCGGGGTTCCACCAGCGATCGAACAGGAACACATACCCCGCGAACTGGAGATTCAGCCCCACGGCTCCGGTGCCGTAGCTCATCAGAATGATGTGCGAATCGGGGTCTTCCTTGAACTTGGTCAAGATTGGTTCCCGCTTCGCCGTCGGCACGCCGCCGTGATATACGAGGCATCCGTACGGCTGCATCCGCTCGGCGAGCCAGTCGATCGTCTTCGTCCACTGGCTGAACAGGATCGCCTTCCCGCCGGAAGCTGCGATTTCTTCCATGTCGGCTTGGAGCCGTTCCAGCTTCGATGACTCTTGCGTATGTGGGTCGAAGTTCGAGATCTGCTTGAGCCGCAGCACCAGCTCGAACACGTTTTGGATCGAGAGTTCATCTCCCATCGCGTTGAGCTTCATCACCCCTTCTTTTTCTGCGGCGTCATAAGCGATTCGCTGTGCCGTCGACAGCTCGATGATCGCGTCGCGATCGAGGCGCGGCGGCATGTCCTTCATCACCAGATCTTTGGTCCGCCGCAGAATGAACTCGCGGCTTAGCTGAGTCAGCTGGCGGAGATCGGGATTGGCTCCCGGGGGAATGACGCCCATGAACTCGAACAGCGAGGACATCTCCTCGGGGCGGTTCTCGATGGGCGTCCCGGTCAGACAGACGCTCCGGCCGCGGGGGATGCTGCGGATTGTTCTGGCGGTCAGCGAGTCACGATTCTTGGTGCGCTGGGCTTCATCCAGGACCACCAGATCGAACTGCGGGAGCGGGCACGGAGCTTCGGGCTGCGCGAGCCCGGGCGACGACGACGATAGCTCTCCGTCAATGAACGTCTGGCATTCGACTTCGGTCCGGCGACCGAGGCCGTCCTTCATGTTGTGCCCGTTCTTAATCGCCTCTTGAATCATGGCCTGGTAGTCGCGGACGACGACCTCGTAGTTGGCGAGCAGTACGTGTGCCCCCGGCATGCGCCACGTCAAGTTGCGGCGAAACCCATCCCCCTCCACAGTCGTGACGGGGATCTCTTCCGCCCAGGTCTTGAACTCCCGCTGCCAGTTGGGGATCAACGGCTTCGGACAAACGAGCAGCACGCGACGCACCTGACCCGCACGCAGCAAGAGCCGCAGCGCGGTAATCAGCTGCATCGTTTTCCCGAGTCCCATCTCATCGGCCAGCAGTGCCGCCTTCTGGGCGAAGAGCCAGGCGATTCCCTCGTACTGATACTGGAATGGCTCGAAGGGCATGATGAGTTCTTGCCCCTTCAGCCAGTTTTCGAGTGGCGGCTGAAGCAGAAAGAAGAGCCGGTCCTGGACCGAGAGAGCGTCCTGCGGAGGCTTGATCTTGGTGCGTTTCTTCGCCCCTTCGCCCCCTTCGGGCGTTTCCTCTTTCGGCTTCTCCGGTTGGACGGGTTTGAGTGCGGAGAGTTCCTCGTCGGTCGGTGGAACTTGTGGAGCGACCGGTATCAACTCGATCCCCGCGGGGAAGGTCAGGCCGAATGTGCGTACCTTGCCCCACGAGGGACGCCAGCTCGGCACAAAGCCCGCGGCGCTGAGCAGCGTCTTCGCCTCGGCGGTCACCGATGGAGGCCGCTTCAGAGCACTGTTCATCCCGGTGATGTGAATGCCGGGGGCCGGGAGTGTGAGAAGAGAGGATGAAGTCGTGATGTCTGGTGCTTCGTCACGAACGCCCAAGGGTTGCAACCCTTGGGATTGATCCCGCGAAATCTCGCCACTCATGCCGCAGCTCCCGCTCGCAGCGTCTCTTGCAGTGCCTCGCGGACTCGCTCCAGCGGTTCGATGAGGTCGGCATCTCCCGGAAACGACTTCGCAATCTCGGTCACTAAAGCGAGGTCATCCGGAAAATCGGCATGCCACCTCAACTGATGCGCTCCGGCTCGGATCGTGCCTTCCGCAGCAACACTCGACTTCGGCAATACCAAACAGACCGGCAGCGAGATCACCGATCGCAGAGCCAGCATCTCGGAATGATCGCTGACGATCAGCTGGGGCTTCACTTGCAGACGTTCAAACAGCGTCTTGCCGATTAACTCGGCACAGACAAACGAGGTCAGCGTCGGACCATAGAGGATCTCTTGCGTCCGATTCGGTTTCACCGGGGTCGTACATTGAAATTCGAGCGGACGACCCAGTTGGTTGGTCACCAGCAAGCCCCCGACAAAGCCGGTGCCCGCCAAATTGACCACCCCTAGAAATCCGAGTTGCGCTTTGGGAGCCGCCAGTGCCATTGATGCCCCATCCCTAGGTTCGCAACGCGTATGAAACGCTTGATGCGAGTTGAATCCGTGCCAGCCTCTCCCCGGCCCGCCCTGACTCGTGGGAGATCACTGGGAGCATCGGCCACTCGGGCGGTCAGACTTGAAGGGAGCAGCTGAGTTCGGGTTGTAAGGAGCAGTGACTCGTCGCCGCCTAACTGACGGCAGGGAAGTCGCTTATGCGTATATGAAGATGTCACACCGGCTGGAGCTTGGAAAAGACCGGCGAATTACACTGACTGTTCCGGTCAATCTCTGGAGACCACTCAGTCAGGATAGGGGGAGTTTTCCGCCGAAGAGAATTTCCGTCCGTGGTCCAACGTGGCGACGTTCATCGTGGGGGTCTCCCGATCAACTACTGGGCCCCCAAAGTTGCGAGTTCCGTCACCTCTTCAATCGGCCCGTTCTTCTCGATCTTGAGTCGAAATCCGATCGGTGTCATTCCGCCGGGCCAAGTATAGACCGCGTATTCGGCGCCCTCCTTGGTCTCACGAGTCACGGTCGGGTTCCCGGTGACGAGGGGCTCGATCTCGCTCAGCTTCAAGGCCTCCTGAACCGATTCCGGGTCATGCATCCGGATCGCCTCTCTCACTCGGGCGACCGAGGAGTCATAGCCGGTCACCGTTTTCCGCTGCCCCAGCACGTAGTCACCGCCCGCCAGCAGAGCAGACACGATCAGTAACCCGAGAATGATCGGGATGATCGGCAGGCCACTTTTCGCCTTGCTCTTCAGCTTCTTTTTCTTTCCAGAGGACATGAGGGCTTCACTTTTCATGACAAGCGGACCGTGAGACGTGTCTGCATCATGGCGATTCTATTTGCCGAGACCAAGCCTGATGGTGTCCATGAGCAGCGTGGAATGTCACTGAAGTTTCTGACGCACGGACTGTGAAAATTTAGAAAGTGTTCGGACGACGGCAGGAAACGCCCTTCCCCAAAACCAGACCAGACCGATTTCACCTTCGCGATATCTCGCCTACTCGGGACCATACTCGGCCAGAAACTCATCTTCGGTGACCAATCGGATTCCAAGTTCGCGGGCTTTTTCGAGCTTGCTGCCAGCATCTTCACCGGCGAGGACGAAATCGGTTTTCTTGGAGACACTGCTGGCAGCCTTGCCCCCTTGCGAGTGGATGTAGTCCTTGATGCCGTCCCGGGTGAAGCTCTTCAAGGCCCCGGTGGCAACAACGGTTTTTCCCGCGAGCTTGCCTGCTCCCACGGCGTTCGCGCTGACCGCGACTTTGATCTCGGTCGCGGGCGGAGCCACGCCGCTCTCGACCAAGCCATCGACAATCCGTTGACCGAACTCGGACCCGAAGAATGAGGCGATCGCCTGGGCGACAATCGGGCCGATGTCTGGAACCTGGGCCAGTTCGGCCTCTGTCTTGGCTCGGATCGTTTCGAGGCTCCCGAAGTGGTCCGCCAGGGCGCGGGCCGTCGAAATTCCGACATGTCGAATGTTGAGAGCCGTCAGGAACCGGAACAGCGGGCGGGTCTTCGAGGCCTCAATCCCCTCAAGAAGATTGTCGATCGACTTCTCTCCCTGACGTTCCAGTGCGATCAATTGTTCGCGCTGACTGGCCAGTCGATACAGATCGGCGAACCCCGTCACAAGCTTCGCGTCAACCAGTTGATCCACGAGCTTGGTCCCCAGACCTTCGATGCCCATCGCCTGCCTGGACGCGAAGAACCGCAGCCCTTCCTTCAGCTGGGCAGGACAGACGGGGTTCTGGCAGCGGATGTACACACCGCCCTCGTCCTGGGCGACAGCGGCGTGACACACGGGGCAGGCACTCGGGAAGACGAATGCGACTTCAGCCCCCGTGCGGCGGTCCTCCTCGACCCGGACCAGATGCGGGATGATCTTCCCCGCCTTTTCGACGATCACCCAGTCGCCGATCTTGAGGCCCAGCCGCTCCAGCTCCTCCCGGTTGTGAACACTTGATCGCGAAACCGTCGTCCCTGCGATCTCCACCGGGGCCAGATTGGCTACGGGAGTGAGGGTGCCTGTTTTGCCGACTTGAATATCGATCGACAACACCTGCGTACTCGCTTCGTACTTCTCCCACTTATACGCGGCGACCCAGCGCGGAGACTTGGAGGTATTGCCCAGCTGTTCACGCTGGGCGAATTGGTTGACCTTCACCACGAGACCATCGACTTCGATGTCGAGGCTGTGCAGGTTCTCCATCATGCGATGGCAGAGTTCGAGCGTGGCCTCGATGCCGGTGCGGGCCTCGACGTGAGGAGTGGTGGGAACGCCGGCCGGTCGCAACCACGCGAGATACTCGATGTGCGTCTTGAACGGTTCGCCCTCAATGTACCCGCGACCATGAGCCAGGAACCGCACCTTGCGGGCAGCGCACAGCTTCGGGTCGAGCAGCTTGAGTGCCCCGGCAGTGGTGTTGCGGGGATTGGCAAAGGGGGCCTCGCTGCGGGCCTTTTGAGCGGCGACGAGGTGACCAAAGTCGCTGTTGGAGATGTACGCTTCGCCGCGGACTTCGAGGATCGCCGGAGGGTTGGCGACGGAGAGCCGCAGCGGTATCCCACCGACCGTGCGGGAGTTGTGCGTGATGTCGTCGCCTTGTCGTCCATCGCCGCGCGTGACGGCTTGAGTCAAATGCCCTTGCTCATAAATCAGAGCCAGCGCCACCCCGTCGATTTTGTACTCGACCGTGTATTCAACGGCCTCGGCCCCGAGCAGCTTGCGCACCCGGTCGTCGAAATCTCGCAGCTCCTGCTCGGTATACAGATTGTCGATCGACAACATCGGCAGACGGTGTTCGACCGTGCGGAACCCCTCGATGGGAGCCCCACCGACTTTGTGAGTCGGGCTGTCGGGGGTGTCGAGCTCCGGATGCTCGCTCTCCAGCTGTTGAAGCCGCTGGAGCATGCGATCGAACTCGCCGTCGGAGATTTCCGGATTGGCGTCCACATAGTAAAGGCGAGTCTGCCGCTCGATCTCCGCGCGGAGGGACAGAACGTCATCCGCGGGAGTTGGTGTACTCATTCCTGGCAACACTCCCGGGCACTTCTCGTGGGTCGAGGACCTGCCAGTGTTTATCGATCCAACCGACTCCGCCGATCGACCCACGGGACTGTGATTTCTTTGATGTGTTTTTGGAGAAACATCAAGATTGGAAGCTCGACAAACTTGGGGGCCTTGCCCAGCATGTCCGTTCCCCGGTCTTTCAAATCGGGTTCGAGCAGTTCGACACGTCCGATCGACTTCTTACTGTCCGCACCGCAGGCCTTGAAAGCATTCTTCGCTGCCCCTTTGTCTGCCCCGTCTTGCTTTCCGACCAGAATCTGAACGGCGAGGTTTTGCTTATTCAGATAGACGAGCGACTTGTTGAGCGATAATCGTCCCGCTGCCGATTCGGGTGAGAGCAGGATGATCGTCTTCACATCTTGACCTCGGGGAGTCCGCGAGGCCGGAAGCGGTGAATCATCATGCGGCTTTTGCTCCCAGTCGAATTGAGCAAACGCGGTGGCCACGGGAGCACTGAACCCTGCTGCAATAACGGCCATTTTTCCCATGTTCAGGTTCTTAGCTTGATGTTCGGTCTGCAGAAAATCCTTGACGGCTTTGAGGTCTCCGGCTGCCATCTTGAGATAGTCCTCGTTCTGAATGGGATCTTCGCGACCTTCGATGACACTCTGGCCGTGCTTTCGCAGATCGACAGTGACGGTCGCGTAGCCTTGGTCCTGAAGGATCTCGGGAAAAGTCTCCTTCCCGGCGGGGGCCGACCCCTTGTCCCAAACGATGCGGCTCCCCTTGTCGCCATGCAGCAGGATCACCACGCCCGCCTCCGACAGACCATCTGGGTTCTTGTCGGCGATGGCGGGGTAGTACGAAAAGCGGATCGGGAATTTATCCGGCGCGGAGACCGTTTCGGCCCGCATCGTCACTTCCGCCTGAAGGGGAGCAAACAGCCAGCCCGGGCCACACAGGGCAACCAGAAACAGGGTCAGTCGGCGCAAGAATCGAACCATCTCCGGCCACCTTTCAAACAGCTCTCGTCAGCAGGCACTCTAAAATCAGTGTACGGCTGCATTCGCCGGGGGTCAATTCGTACTCGGCTCGGTCGTCGCTCGATGGGAAACCAGACGCTCTTACCCGCAGAAAAACTCTCCAGCAGAGTCACCTCCGGCCACGAACCCGACTCGACTCGTCCATGTCAGATTCGAATCCTCCCCTGCCGGATCATTCCTGGCTATACTTCAGCCCCGACCCTTCTCAGAACCCACATCGCCGATGAGCAGCAAAGACTCCAAAACGAAAGGCGACCCCGACCGGATTGTGTGCCGGAATCGGAAGGCGTCGCACGAGTATGAGATCCTCGATGAGCTCGACTGCGGCATCCTATTGGCAGGCAGCGAGGTCAAGAGCGTTCGCAACAACAAGATCACGATCGATGAGGGGTTCGCGCGAGTCGAACGCGGTGAGGTGTGGCTGTATAACGTCGACATCTCCGAGTACTCGCAAGCGAATCTGATGAACCACCCGCTTCGGCGGCCGCGTAAACTACTCCTCAAAAAGCGGGAAATCGAGAAATTCGCCGCTCGAGCCGACGAATCCGGGATGAGTTTGATCCCGCTCGATGTCCACTTCTCGCGGGGCTTCGTGAAGGTCAAGCTGGGGGTGGGGAAGGGGCGGAAGCTCCACGACAAGCGCGAAAAGCTGAAGTCCGACGACGCCCGACGGGAAATCCAGCAGGCGATGAAAAAGCGGTAAACCTCATCCATAAATCATGTTACGTTCTGAATATCCTGTTTAGGTAAACTGCACGGGGAAATCTCGCCTCTTGACGCCTCTGTGCCACTGCCGCCCTCTCAGCGGCTTGACATGACTAATCTGACGCCTGTACAAAGCAGAACCGCTGCACAGAGCGTTCCCAATCGACTCACATCGACCAGATTTGATGTCTATCGGGCATTGCGGAACTTATTGCATTCCAATGAGTTCCGTTCAATTCTCGTGTTCCGCGATCAAGCAGATTGTGTGCGGCATGCTTCCTGGAGATGTGGAATGGATCCACTGACTCTGGCGAGGTTTACGTGATTTGATGAGCGGAATGGAATCCCGGAACCCGGTTTCGCTGGAAAGCTCCCATGGCTAAGAAGATCGTCAAGCGGGTCCAGCCCACCAAAACAGCGGTGGGTAAGGTCAAAAAAGCCCCGCCGCCAAAGAAGCCCGTCAGCGTTCGCAAGCCCGCTCCGGCCAAGGCGACTCCGAAAACGGTCGTCCGCAAGAAGACTGCCGCCACGACTGAATCCCAGCTGCGGACGATCGATAAAGATCTCGTCCACTTGCTGAACAAGCGGATGGAATTGACGGTCGAGCAGTTGACGGAAATCAAAGACCGCCACGCCATCTGGTTCGACCCCAACGCCGACCAGGCATTGTGGGAACGCATCGAAGCTGAGAGCGGCGGGACGATTCCCAATCAGACACTCCGCTCGATTTTCCGCGAAGTCCTCAGTGCCTCCCGCAGCCGCGTGAAGGTCGTCCGGGCGGCGTACCTCGGGCCTCCTTTCAGCTTCTCGCACCTCGCCGCGATCGAGCATTTCGGGAAGAGTGCCGACCTCGTCCCGGTGAATACGATCGCCTCGGTCTTCGAAGAAGTGAATCGCGGACACGCCGACTACGGCGTCGTCCCCATCGAGAACAGCACTGACGGACGCATTGTCGACACGCTCGACATGTTCACCCGGCTGCCGCTTCGGATCTGTGGCGAGGTCCAGCTGGCCGTCCATCACAACCTGCTATCCCGCTCGGCTCGCAGCGAGATCACCGAGATCTACAGCAAGCCGCAAGCCCTGTCGCAGTGCCGCGACTGGCTCTCCCGCAACATGCCCCGGGCCCGTACGATCGAGGTTACCAGCACGTCGACCGCAGCTCAACTCGCCCGCGACAAACCAGGGGCCGCAGCTGTCGCCGGCAAACAAGCCGCTGTGCAGTACGACCTGCAAATCGTGGCCGAGTGCATCGAAGACAACCCGCACAACGTGACTCGGTTCGCGATCATCGGTGACGAGGAAACCGTCCCGACCCGCAAGGACCGCACAGCTGTGCTGCTTCAAATCCCGCACGCCCCCGGTGCCCTGAGCGACGCCTTGCAGTCGTTCAAAGCCTTCAAGGTGAACCTGACCTGGATCGAGTCGTTCCCGCTGCGTGGCCCCGAGACCGGGTATCTCTTCTTTCTCGACTTCGAGGGCCACAAGAAGGACGCGACCGTCGCCAAGGCCATCGCCGCCCTGGAAAAGAAAGCCGTCCGTCTGTCGGTCCTGGGTTCGTACCCTCGCAGTGCGCCGATTGAGTAAAGCCGAGCACCGACGCTCTGAGTAGCCACGTTCGCGAGAACGTGGGCCAACTCGTGGTTGCCTAGGTTGGCTCGCTTTGGAGCTTACCTGTGTGCGACAGCACAATGAGGTTCACCCGCGCACGATCCCCCGGGCAAACCTCTCCCGGCGCTGCCACCCCTCGGAGGCGATGTCGCTCTGCAACTCGCATTTCGAGCGTCTGACCGGCTGTCGATTGATCGAGCTCCTTGATTCGTCGGCAATTCTCTCGTGAGAGATGTCAGTCGCGCAGCGATAGGACCTACAGCGATCCCAGTTTGCAGCCTCGCACCACCAATTGCCCCGGAAAAACGAGGCTCAGCGTGTCACACTCATTAACACGAGCTGCCATCGGAAGAATGTTCGGCGTACGGCGGGTGCTGCGGATCATCAATCGATTCGAGTCAATCAAAAAGCAGAGTTGCTTCACGATCGAATGAGGATGTCACTCGGGCCTTACGGTCAGTACTTCCCGATAGGCTCGCCAGCGACCGCATTTGTGACGAAAGTTCGTATAGAACTCCCTCGCAAAATCACGACCGGTGCCCTCCACAGTGTGAATCCTCTGGACAGCCTCGGTGAAACGCTGGCGGTGTTCCGTCATACGGGCAATCGTCGCATTTCGAATGAGCTGCGGAGGAATCTTCAGCGATATCAATTCCTGGATTGCCCCAGCCACTGCTCGTGGATCTGGCGGGACGATGCGAGTGAATCGCGGGTCGAACCATGCGTCACGACCTCCCAAGCTGGGGGTGGAGACGACAGGCAATCCGCACAATAGGTATTCCGTCGCGGCAAACATCGCCCCCTCAACCTCCGAGAGGCAAACTCCAACACGCGCTGAACTGACGAGTTGAACAACCTCCTCCGAGCGGCGATTGCGAGGGTCAATCGCATGAGTAAACGTCGCTTGTGGCAAAGCGACTCGAACCAGGTCGAAATACTCTTGTGAATCATCCTGAGCTAGCAGCCCCCCGATCAGCAAAGCCGACGGGGTATCCCGTAGCAAGTCGTGTCTTTTGAACGAACACATACGGGCGTTGTAAACCACGTCGTAGGTCTTCGATGCGTTCGCCTGAATATTGAATAACGTTTCGTCCAGAAACGCGTTTTGATTCACAAAGACGGCTGGAACACCACGAGCCTGCAGGTCCATGCAAATCTCCGCATCATTAATCAGATGCAGCAACCGATGGGCAGGACGCAGCTCCCGCCATCGAAAATGATACGCCGCGATCTCATCTGCGGACTTATGCCAGAGATACATGACCAGCCGATAGATGCGTTCGTCAGGGAGATACTTTCCGACATCCCGCTCACCCGATTCCGAATGAAACAGGATCGGGGGATCCGACGAGATCCAATCATACAGCCCGATGTCGTAGATCCCGTCCTGCATCATACCTGGCTCCTGGGTGGGTTCAGCTTTAGAGTAACGGATTGCCGCCCACATTCAATCGCTTTGATCTTCGACACACATCGCTCGCCGTCTGACTCGTGCAAGGTGCCTCGCAATTGAGTCGTCTGGCTGGCAACATATGCGGATTCAGGTAAGGATTTGATCCCTTCATTCTCTTCCGCCAATGACGAGGTCCGTGTGCCAGCGTTTGCATCGAAAGCCCCTTCCCGGAAAGGGATGCCACGAGGGTTACTCCCAGCCCAGCTCTCTGTCTTCGAAACCGCCATCGGCTGGTTTGGTCTTCTGGGAGACTCCAATGGAGTCTCGCGGATGGTGTTCGCTCACGCTTCTCCAGTCGAGGTGCTTCAGGCTCTGGGTGACGATGCCGAACAGACAGTCGACGCTGACTGGGCTCCCCGGCTTCGACAAAAACTGGAGAACTATGCGTTGGGGAAGCACGTCCATTTCGAGGACGTGACGATTCAGCGTCCGCGTCCCCTGACCGCGTTTCAGCAGAGCGTGGTCGAGATCGTGAGTGCGATTCCGCGAGGGGAGACTCTGACCTATGGCGAGGTGGCAACGCTGGCTGGCTCACCCGGAGCCGCTCGAGCTGTCGGGACGGTCATGTCGTCCAACCCAGTCCCGATCATCGTCCCCTGCCACCGCGTGGTGGGATCGGCAGGAGGACTCGGCGGATTCAGCGCTGCGGGGGGCGTACGGACAAAGCAGTGGATGCTGGAGATTGAATCGGGGCGAGGATGCTCAGAGTAAGTAAAAGCGGAGGCGGATCGCGATGGGATCGTCGCTCCGTTCGCCAGAACGTGGGCGAGTGCAGGGGGGCTTCGAACTGTGGAACGACATTCCGTCCGAGGCTCTTGAATACGAGGGGTCGGGCAGCCAGCCAAGCTGTCTGGCGCTTGCCCACCTTCCGGCGAAGGTAGCTACTCCTCAATTTGTGCTCATCCGCATTCCACACTCTTTCTTCAAGTAGACTTCAACCGAGGACAACTGATGCCACGAGTTCTTATCGCCCTGCTGTTGAGTCTCCTCGTTGGACTCTCTCCCGTTTTCGCTGCGGAGACCCAGCCCCGGAAAATCGTCCTCATCGCCGGCCCCAAAAGCCATGGGCCGGTCGGCAATGGGATTCACGATTACCCGTGGAGCGTGAAGCTGTTGAAAGTGATGCTCGACAATTCGAACATCACTGACCAAGTGCGGGTCGAGTCCCACCTCGACGGGTGGCCAAATGACCCGCAGACGCTCGATGACGCCGACACGATCATGGTGATCTCGGACGGGCGAGACGGCGACCTGTATGCCGAGGCTCCGCACTTTGGCTCGCCGGAACATTTGGCGCAGGTTCAAAAGCAGATTGATCGCGGGTGCGGGTTCTGCACGTTTCACTTTTCAACGTTTGCCCCGGACCAATACGCCACGCAGATCCTCGATTGGTCGGGCGGGTACTTCGATTGGGAGGAGAACGGACAGAAGAAGTGGTACTCGGCGATCCAGACACATGACACCGCGATCGAGATCGCCTCACCCCAGCACCTACTCAGTCGGGGATTGAAACCGTTCTCAATGAAAGAAGAGTTCTACTTCAACCTGCGGTTCCAACCGGAGGAGCCCACTCAACAGGTTAACGCGGTTACCCCCCTGCTCAGCGTGCCGGTCCTCCCCGGTCGCGAGCCGGACGGCAAGGTCGTCGCCTGGGCCAAAGAACGCCCGAACGGCGGACGCGGGTTTGGCACCACTTGCGGCCACTTCTATGAGAACTGGAAGGTCGACGAGTTTCGCACGCTGATCCTCAATGCCCTCGCGTGGACCGCTCATGTCGATGTTCCCGAGGGCGGGGTCAAGGCACGCTATTTCACTCAGCAAGAGATCACAGCTGCTCTTTCGGGGATCGTCGGGACGGAGAAAGCCCGCCTCGAAGAGCAGCCCATCCGCGTGCTGCTGATCGCGGGCAACGAGGCCCACAAGTGGCACAACTGGGAGCAGACGACCCCCGTCATTAAAGCCCAGCTGGAACTCGACCCGCGTGTGAAGGTCGATGTCAGCACCGACATCGAAGCAGCTCTAACCAAAGACTTGGCCGGGCATGATGTACTGGTTCAGAACTCTTATGCGAACTGGCAAGACCCAAAGTCGCTCAGCCCCGAGGCACAAAAGGCGTGGGTCGACTTCCTGCAGAACGGGGGCGGACTGGTGGTCGTCCACTTCGCGAATGGTGCGTGGAATTTCTCACTCCCGATGGCGGGGGCGTCGGATTGGCCGGAGTACCGCCAGATTGTGCGGCGAGTTTGGAACCACCAGGGCGAGGGCGACGCCAAGAGCGGGCACGATGCCTTCGGCCCTTATCAAGTGGCGGTCACTTCACTCCCGCATGAGATCTCGTCCGGGTTGAAGGACTTCGGCATCATCGACGAACTGTATTACCGGCAGGACGGAACCGAGCCAATCGAACCGCTGATCACCGCTCATTCCAAAGACACCGATCGCGATGAGCCGCTGGCGTGGACGTATACCTATGGAAAGGGCCGAGTCTTCCAAACGCTGCTCGGACACAGCGACCGGACTTACGAAGCCTTCGAAGCCTGCGAGATGCTCCGCCGCGCGACAGCGTGGACCGCGAACCGGCGCGTGATCGCCTTCACTGCGGATGCCGCTCCGCCAGTTCCTGCTCCGGCCGCAGTGGAAACCCCGAAGCCCGCGGTGGTTGCACCGAAGCCCGAGGGCAAACTCGTGCTGGCCGAGGGGAAGTTCGGCCAGGCTCTCGATGCTACGCAAGGCGGGGCCGTCTTCGCAGCCCATGCCGAGCATCGCAACGCCACAGTGACGGTCGACTGCTGGGCCCAGCTGAACTCGAAAGACGGGTACAACATTCTGGTTGCCAGTGAGCCGAAATCGTCGGCCACGCATTGGGAGATCTACTCACATGCCGGCTCCGGCCAGTTCGCGGTCTACATGCCGGGACGCGGCGGCGACTATCGAACCGAAGTCAACATCGTCGACGGCAAGTGGCACCACGTCTCGATGATCTTTGAACCCGGTCGGTTGCGATTAGAGGTCGATGGGAAGCTGGCCCTCGATCGACCACTCCCCGCTGCATTGCCACCCGCTCAGGCGGGACCGATCGCGATTGGCCAATTGGTCGAGGGGACGATCGGCTGTGCGGGGCGGATCGATGAATTGCGGTTCACGCGCGGCGTACGCGAGTTCACCGAACTCCCGGCGGAAGCCCCAATCCTGGACGAGCGGCAACTCGCCACGACGCTCGGCCTGTGGCACTTCGACAAGCTCGTGAATGATCGCTCACCCGACGAGTGCAAGCGAAAGCTCGAAGCGTTTGCCTTGGCTCCGGCAGGCACCAGCAATCGCTCGCCGCAGAGCGATCCGGGTCACTGGGGAGAAGCGGAACTGGGCTTCGACTGGACCGAGAAGAACTCAGTCGATGACCGCTGGCAGCAGACCGAAATCGGTCGCTGGCTGGGAAGTATTGTCTCACTCCCGAATGGAGCTGTCCGCAAGGGCCTCTCGATCCGGGTCGGCGACAAACAGCAAGCCACACTTTGTTACGACACCGAGTCTTGCGGCCTGCGTGCGATTTGGACCGGCGGGTTTATGAAGTTCGACCCAGCTCGATTCGGCATCATCGCCTCTCCCCAGCCGGACGGCACGATCCAACTGGCTGTCCCCGAGGGTCCGCAGTGGGGAACAGCAAAGGTGCAGTATCGCCGCCTGTATGCCCACGATCCGCGTCTCGTCCTGGAGTATGAAGTGGATGGGACTGTCGTTCGCGAGAGCCCGTGGCGCGAGGCCGACAATATCTTCACGCGGCAATTCGAGATCGCAGCCGGAACCGCTCCACTTCAACTCACGCTGTTTCCGGCAGGGATCGGGGAATTGACGGAGCAGGCCATCGCGGGGCGTCCCTCGATTCTGCAAACCGAAGGAGCACTGCACAGACGCGTGTTGCTCGTAACCGAAGACGGTTCTATTTCGGGTGCGCTCAAGATCGTCGACAAATCAGGTCGCCTCGCACTGCCTGCTCGTGAACAGGCAGTGCGCTTCAAGCTGGTCTACTCGACGGGGTTCGAGGACGACGCACCAGCATTAGAAGCGTTACTCCTCAACGTGAAGCCAGAGTCACTCACGGAGTGGATGGCCCCCGGTCCGGCACGCTGGACCGAGAAGATTGCCACGCACGGTACAACAGCCTTCCGAGGGCTGCATCCCTATGTCGTCGACACGCTGACCCTGCCATTCGACAACCCTTACAAGGCACTCCTGTTTACCACCGGGATTGATTTCCCCCCCGCCGGTCCGGTGGAAGGTGGGGTTGATCCGCTGACCACACTCTACGTCTGCACGCTGCATGGGGATGTGTGGCGAGTGTCCGGCGTCGACGGCGAATTGCGGGAACTGAACTGGAAACGCTTCGCGACCGGGCTCTTTCAACCTCTGGGACTGAAGATCCACAACGGTGAGATTTACGTTCTCGGTCGTGACCAGATCACATGCTTGCGAGACCGGGACGGCAATGGCGAAGCCGACGACTATACATGCTTCTCCAACCAGCATCAGACCTCACCCGGGGGGCACGACTATGTGACCTGCCTAGAGGTCGACGCACAGGGCCGGTTCTACTTCGTCCATGCCCAGCAGGGAGCGGTCCGCGTCTCGGCCGATGGGCAGACCCTGGAAGTTCTCGGTACCGGGCTGCGAAACCCCAACGGCATGGGACTGGGGCCGCAGGATCAACTCACAGCCTCGCCTCAAGAGGGAGAATGGACAGCCGGTACGGGACTCTTCGAGATCGAGAAAGGAGACCACTTCGGGTATCTCGGGCCACTCCCTCCGCACAAGTTCGAACAACCCGTCATCGCTCTCTCCGATCCCCTGAAAGCCCTCGGGGTCAAGGCCCCGTTCGCCTGGATTCCTCGCCGTGTCGACAACTCCAGCGGAGGCCAAGTCTGGGTCACCAGCGACCGCTGGGGGCCGACCCAGGGGACGATGCTGCACCTCTCTTATGGGCAATGCACCATGCTGCAGGTGATGCAAGAGAAGGTCTCCGCTCCCGATGGGACCGTCATCACGCAAGGCGGCACTGTCCCCTTCCCCTTCACGTTCGATTCCGGCGTCTGTCGCGGTCGCTTCAGCCCCCACGACGGCCAGCTCTATGTGACCGGTCTGCGAGGGTGGGTCAACTCAGCTGCTCAAGATGGATGCCTCCAGCGCGTGCGGTATACGGGCGAGACGCCGTACCTGCCGACAGCGATGCGAACCTATCGGAATGGAGTCGCGATCACTTTTCCGGGACTATTGCTCAATGATGCCGTGGACCAGGGGAACTACCGCATCGAGCGATGGAACTACATGTACTCCTCGGTCTACGGGTCACAGGACTACAAGCTCTCGAACCCCCATGAACAAGGCCACGACGAAGTCGCTGTCCTCTCGGCGACTAAGCTCGACCACAATACGATCTTCCTCGAAACCGATGAAATGGTTCCCTGCTGCCAGATGACGATTCGCTTCACGCTGCACCTGGAGAAGAGGGAAATGCCCACTCGCAGTTCGATCGCCTACACCATTCATCGAGTCCCGGACGAGCGGATTCCGGAATCGCAGATTGTGCGAGGTCTCGCGTTTGGAAAGCTGCCGAAGGAACGGATGGACCAGTTGCGACCCGGTCTCAAAGAGACGATTAACCACGGCCGATTGCTCGATCATCGCGTCGTGCGGCTGGCGGCGACATCCTACCCTCCACTGGTTCCCCCCTCACCCTGGGTCACGAACGGCCCCACTGCGATTCGCCAGCAGGGATGGCTGAAGGTCCCCGAACGGGGGATGTATCGTTTTCGCATGCTCGGGACCTCGAATTCGGAGCTACGTATCGGTGGGCATCAGGTGATCGAAAAGCATCACGACCTGCCTGCTTCTGACGAGGCTGTCCTCGACCTGCATGCGGGTTACAACGAGATCGTCATCAACACGGGAACTCCCCCACTGTCGATGCAGAAACTGGGCGTCGGATCCCAGCTCCGAGTCCTCTGGTCCGGTCCGGACTTCGCCGAGGAGCCACTCCCGCCCACTGCACTGTTCCACGCCTATGACAAGGAACTGGAACAAGGCCAGCTGCGCCGTGCCGGGCGCGAGCTGTTTGAGACACTGCGCTGTGCCCGTTGTCATGCGGCACCCGAGGGAGTTCATCCCAAGGACTCAGCTCGCTGGGCGGGAACCGAATCAGCTGGGCCGAGCCTGAAAGGTCTACACCAGCGCGTCCAACCCGAGTGGCTGCGGCAGCACCTGTTGGCTCCCGCCTCCTCGGCCAGCGAACCACTCTCGGAATGGACGACTTCGCGGAGGAGTATGCCGCAGCTGTTTGATGCCGGACGCCCCGAAGATCAGAAGATCGTCGCTGATCTCGTGGCGTATCTCACGGCAGGTGCCATCGCCCCGCCGGCAGTTGCGGTGGATGAAGGACTGATCGCCCATGGGCGAACCCTGTTTGAAGACCTCGGTTGTATCGCCTGTCACACACTCGATCGAAAGACACTCGAAAGCGGACCGGAAGTGGGGCGTCAGCGGAGAGCTCTCGATCATGTCGGGGGCAAATACTTTCCTTCGGCGATGAGAGAGTTTCTCAAGTCTCCGGCAGCACACCACCCGGGGACGCGGATGCCCGATTTTAAACTCTCGGATGAAGAGGCCAGTGCCCTCGCGGCACTGCTGGCTTCGCTGGCTCCAGCGCGGGACCCCGCGATCCTCCCCCCAGTCGGCAATGCGACTGAAGGGGCGAAGCTCTTCGCGTCACGAAATTGTATCGCGTGTCACTCCCATCGAGAGGGGGAAGTCGTCGCCGTTGCACTGCGGCGGGCTCTCACCTTCCGTGATGTGGAGCTGGGGTGCCTCAGTGAAACCTTACCAGCGACCGTCCCGCACTTCGCATTCACGGACCAACAGCGAAAGGCGCTCCAGGCATTCTTCGTGAACCCCGGAGTGCCCACAGCCCCCGAGTCCCTCCCCGAACGAGCCGAGACGTTGATGAATCGACTGAACTGTGTGGCATGTCATACCCGCGACACGCAGACCAGCCCCCGTGCCGAACTCATCACCGAAGAGAGCGAGACCGGCCTCGCACCAGAGCAGCTCCCCCAGCTGACTTGGACGGGTGAGAAGTTGCACGAGGCTTGGGTCGCCAGGCTGCTGAAGGGAGAACTCCCGGAGCGTCCGCGTCCTTGGCTGAAGGCCCGCATGCCCGCCTTCCCCGCCTATGCCGAAGTCATCGCCGCGGGACTCGCCGCCCAGCATGGAATCCTCGACACGGGAGAGCCACATGGCCCGGCCCCGACCGTCGATGGGGCGCAGCTTGGAGCGAGACTGATGCAGAAGGACGCTCTGGATTGCCGCCAGTGCCACGCAATCGGCCATGAGGCCCCGACAGGGGACGCCAAGACCCTGCTCGCCCCCGGCATCAACTTCGCACTGACCAAAGAACGCATGCGATACGACTTCTACCAGCGCTGGGTCCTCGATCCGCCGCGATACGACATCGGCACCCGCATGCCAAAGCTCTCGGTCGATGGGAAGACGACCAAGGTCAAGCGAATCCTCGACGGAAATGCCCCCGCACAGTTCGATGCGGTGTGGGAGTTTCTCAATAGCCATCAGCCATCAGCGGGCAGCAGTCAGCCAGAGTGAGGGCGACTCCGCTCTCCGCTTCGCAAAGCCGTCGCGTCGCGGCTCGAGCGAATTAACTCTGCGTCGGTGCGCGATCTCCCTCCCGTCCCACTCCCGTTGGAAGCCACGACGAGGTCGCCAGTCGGCTCGGCTCACCAACCCGCAGCGTCAGCGAGAGCGAGCGCAGGTTGACCGTATTTCGCGGGCCCGACTCGACCCGAATCGCTCGTGCGCCTCAGCTGTACTGGCCGTTTCACGTGCCCGCTCCGGTCGCCCTCGCTGACGCTGCGGGTTGGTACACTGTCCCGGCTAGCCTCTGACTGGATCAGTGAAACTGCAAAGACGAACACGACAAACCGCTCTAATCTAAAGAGAATTGGAACACGAATCTGCACTGAAAGACACTAATTATAAAGGGGAAAGCTGGGTGAAATGAC
>Ga0105046_10004118_pt1 | contig 23131 bp, 18 predicted proteins | sample MAT03_FD_78385 | JGI IMG/M metagenome (GOLD analysis project Ga0105046, IMG submission 78385) | Freshwater microbial communities from Lake Fryxell liftoff mats and glacier meltwater in Antarctica - MAT-03 (megahit assembly) | ecosystem: Environmental > Aquatic > Freshwater > Ice > Liftoff...
CGCCCATGAGACCCTTCTCACCGAAGATGCCCTTGGCGTAGGCCTCCTTGATGGCTTCTTCGAGGACGTGGGCCTGATGGTGGTACTCGCCGCGGATGAAGATGAAGGCGGTCTTGATGCGGCAGGCGTAGCAGGCGATGGCGATGCCTTCGAGGAGCAGGTGGGGGTCATAGTCCATGAGCAGCCGGTCCTTGAAGGTGCCGGGCTCGGACTCGTCGGCGTTGACGGCGAGGTAGCGCTGGCCGGGGTCGGCCTCAGCGCCATTGGCATCAACCGCGAGCTTGGGGAGGAAGGTCCACTTGAGGCCGGTGGGGAAGCCCGCGCCGCCGCGGCCGCGCAAGACCGACTTCTTGACATCTTCCGTCACGGCGTCGGGCTTCATCGCCAGCGCGGCGCGCAGGCCCTCGTAGCCGCCGGTCTGGAGGTACTCATCGATGTGGACGATGTGGCGACCCTTGGGGTCGGCGTAGGGCCAGGTGGGGATGCGTTGCGTGAGGACGGGTCCGCCGCCGTGCTCGAGCGAGCCCAGGCGTGGGTTGACCTTGCCGGATGGGGAGGACGTCGTCAGACCTTGTGGGTGGAAGGGCATGGTGACAAGGATAGTCGGGGCGAGCGGTGGGGTGCGTTTGGCGAGCCGGGAGAGTCACGGGGCGGGAGTTCTGCGGGTGGTGTGAAGGTGCGGACGACGAGGGACGTTGTTCAGTCCTGTCCTTGGCCTCGAATGGCCTTGAGGACGCCTTCAGCGACGTAGATTTTACCGTACTTCTTGTCCGACAGTGGTTTGATGATTTTCATCGTCTCGAAGGCGATGACATGGGCTTGAGCTGCGGCGTAGGAGACGTCCATCATCTTTGCGGCGATCGTGATCGTGACGACTTGCCTGTCGAAGAGGTGGTCGAGAAGCTTGATTCTCAGGATGCTTTTGCCCCGAGTCGTGACCAGTTTCTGGTACTTGTCGTAGAGGCTCGCAACGCGCGTTGCCCTATTGAGATCAGCCTCGGCCTGTTGTGCGAGGGCGGTGACGAAGAAGCGGATCCATGGCTCCCATTCGCCGTGGGTGCTGACTCTCAGGAGTCCGTCGTAGTACTCCTGTCGGTTGGCCTGTACCCACTCGCTCAGGTTGCACACAGGATGACGCAGCTCGCGGTCCTTGATCGGTGCCAGGGTCACCAATGCTCTGCCGAGGCGACCGTTTCCATCGCTAAATGGATGGATCGTCTCGAACTGGTAGTGAGACATGGCCAGCTCGATGAGGTAGGGCAGCCGCGCTCGCGGGGCGGCGTTGATTGCTTTGGGGTTCACAAAGAACTCCCACGCAGTCATGCACGCCTCGACGCGCTCCGGGCCAGGAGGGACGAATCTGGCGTTGCTGAATCCACGGTGCTGATCGCCGATGCAGACCTGACGATCGCGAAACTGGCCGGGTCGATGGCCGGGGTCCACGATCAGAACGCGATGCATTTCACGCAGGAGCCGGGCGCTGATTGGGAGTTTTGATGCGAGTCCATACTCGATGGCGAGCCGGTTTCTCAGCACCTCCATCGATTCCGAAGACGCTCCACGCTCATCCACCGACGCGAGTGCGATCTCTCGCACGGAGGCGAATGTGTTCTCGATCCGCGAAGAGGCCTGTGCCTCGCGGACTCGCATGGCAGCGAGCAAAACACTGCGTCCAGGCAGGGACTCGATCAAGCCATCGAGGCGCAAAAGCGATGTTGTTGCTCGGTGGAGGACGTCGTAGAGGCGTCCGATCATCGGAACGGAATCAACCGCGGGGGGCAGCGGATGAGGAACGAAGGCGAACCCTTCGACACCCCGGGCTTTTCCGCCAGGGTCGTGTTCGGTAAAAGTCGGGTTTGGGTGCGGCGCTGGAAAAGAAGTCGTTCCCGTAGCTGGTATCGTCCCAGACGAACGAGCCGTTGTGGAGCACGCGGGCGCGGGAGCCGCTGGCGAAGGAGGCAGAGCCAGACGCGGTGTTGAACAGGCCCCCGGCCGCGAATATGTAGGTGCCTCAGGCAAGGTGCAAGAGACGAGGCAACGCGTGAGCAAGGTTGATGCGAACAGCCTCTCGGTGAGGCTCGAACTTCAGGCGGATTACCTCGCGGGCGTCTGGGCGCATCACGCGAACAAGTCGCGCAATGTGCTGGAAGTGGGCGATGTCGAGGAGGGCCTTCGTGCGGCGAGCGCCATCGGTGATGATCGGCTCCAGAAGCAGTCTCGCGGGTTCGCCGTACCCGACTCCTTCACGCACGGCAGCAGCGACCAGCGCGTGCGCTGGTTCCGCAAGGGGCTGGAGAGCGGCGACATGACCGGCGGCGACACGTTCGGTGCCGAAGCTCTCTAGCAAAGCTTCCAGCCAAGTCAGGACGAAGGCGGGCGACTTAGGGAATCGGGGAGATCATCTCGTACTCGATCTTGATGCCCGCGATGCCCAGGGCGCCATCCCAGGGTTGGTTGTTGGCGGTGGAGATGACGATGCGATAGAAGCTGGCTTCGTTGTTGATGGTGAGGTTGGGGACGGGAGTGCAGTCGACGGACTGGTTGAAAATCGATGATGTTGCGCTGGTGCCGCTGCCGCGGAGCGCGGGGCTTCGGGTGAACTGATCGATCTGAACGAACTGGGCGGTGAGGTTCTTGGTGGAAGAGGTGTCGTAGATCCACGCGATGACCTGCGTGACGGTGGCGCCGTTGGGCAGGTGCACTCCCGCCGTGAGATGATCGTTGACGAAGCCGCTGGGGATGGTGGCATACTCGCCGAATCCGAGGCTCTTGACCGAGTTGAAGCTGGTGACGATATCGAAGTCAGCGGGCACAATCGTTGCGAACGTGATCCTGGGCGTGACGTACTGCACGTCCTGGACGACGCTGTTGCCCGAGACCAGCACCCCGGGAATGTAAACTAGGCCGTTGCTGTAAATGCTCATCTGCGTCACGTTTCCGCCCGTGCGGAACTGCAAACCATTCGGAGCGGCGGGGTTGTTGTAGATGATGCCCGCGTCCTCGGCCCCGCCGGAGGGCGTGCCAAAGAGCAGGCCGTTCTCGCGAAGATCCTGCGTGATCAGATTGAAGTAGCCGCCAGCAGCGTTCTCCATGACCATGGTGGAGCTCGCGTTTGGCGCGATGAACGACAGCCCGTTGCGAACGTGCAGCCGCGAGGCGGGTTCGAGCACGCCGATGCCGAGCTCCCCCTCGCCGGTCAGCACGGCCCACGGCAGCCCGCCGACCCGGAAGAGCAACGCGTCGGCGAGCGAGCTGTCTGGATCCCACGAGTACGAGATCTGGCCGTCAACGCCAATGCCCGACTCAAAGTTCACGGCACCCAGCGTCCCGCCGTTGGTCGCGAGGCCGGGCGAGCCGTTGGCCAGCGTGAGGATTGAGCCGTCGGCGTTGTTGAGGGTCGTGAGCTTCGCGATGGCCTGTGTCGCCGCAATGTCGAGGGGGAAGAGGGGCGTCTCGTTGCCGATGCCCAGCCTGCCGTTTCCCGTCAGCGTGGCCTGCGTGACGTCGCCGACGCGGAACCGCAGTGAGTGGCTGAGCGGGCCCGCCGCGTCAAGCCGGTAGGAGATCTGTCCCGGCGTGCTGCCAAACGCGTCGAAGTTCACCGCGCCCAGCACGCCGCCGTTGGTGAAGATGTTTGGCGAGTAGTTGCCAAGTCCTATCACTGAACCGTTGGGGCTGTTGGTGCTGGCGAGGTTCGCCACCGCCTGGCTCGCCGCGATGTCGAGCGGGAACACCGGGATGGCGTTGCCGATGCCGACGGAGCCGAAGCTGTTTGTGCCGGTGAAGACGTTGTTGGTTGCGAGGCGCGGGACGTTGATGGAGAGCCGCGCATCGGGCAGGATGCCGCTGAGATTGGCCGCATCGGTATAGAACGCGGGCGGCTGCCCGCCCAGCGTGTCCGCCGTGACGGCGCGGTCGGCGATTGATGCCCGGCTCGCAAGCGGTGCGCGCGTGAAGGGCTGCGTCGGCGAGAGCGCCGTGAACCCCGAGCTGTCCGAGCACGGCAACGCCGCGTTCGCCCGAACCAAAACACGGATGTTGCGTAATTGCGCCGCCAGGTCGGGAAAGCCCGCGCCGGGATCCAGTTGCACCGTGAAGCGCCCGTCCGTCACCGGAACATTGTCGGCGCAGAGCGTCTGGCGGATCACGCCGCCTCCGTCGAGCAGCTCGAAGCGGAGGTCATGAGGACCTTGGGCCAGGGCGTTCCCGCTGCGCAGCTCGCCCTGATACGTGAACGCCTGCGACTGCGCGTGAGCAAGGGGGGCGTGAGAAGCGACAGCTGCGCCAACGCAAGCCACGATGCCAAAGACTCGAGTGGAAAGCATGACAACCTCCTCAGAGCCGCCGACGACGCGGTCAAAGCTCGATGCCGTTCATGCTATCAGATTTAGATAGAAGTTTGAAACTCAAAACTCGAACTGGCGATCACGATGCGTCCCTCAGGCTCGATGCAGCCGCACCCACACAGGTACTGAACAAATCATAGTTTTCGCCGGGCTGCGTATGAGGCGTTCTCAGGCCATGCGACTCGACAACATTCGCGAAAGCCCAAACGTGGAAGATCAGCGTGGGAGTGGGGGACGCCAGGCGTGCCCGGCGGCCGCACGATCGCCAGCGGCGAGCCGAGACCCCTAGCAAGGCACCCAGCTTCCCGCCGAGACTACCACGGGAGGTCTCGTGCTGTGCTTTCACCACGGTTCAAGCGCGGTACGCGTGCCACGCTCAATCACTCCAGTGCTCGAAGCAACTCCAACCCGTCGCCCACGTGGTTCGCAAGACTCCGCGCCGTGGCCCACCGCACCACAGCCAGATCGCGAGCCGCCCTCGTGCAAAGCCGCGAAGGGTCGATCCTGATCCCGCAGCGCGGAAGATCGAGCCGGTCGGCGTCGAAGCAGGTGGCGACGGTGATGTCGGGGTGCGACCGCGCGCTGGTGTGGAGCGTGCAGGCCGTCACGAGCAGTTCAAAGGAACCATCGGTGAGTGCCGAAAGCGCGCTTTGCAGCGGCCCACCTTCGCGAAGCACCCGCCCCAGTGAAGCGCCGCGCGAGCCGTGCTCGGGATCATCATCGTCGTTCTCGCGCCGCGCATCATGCAGCGCGGCAAAGAGCACCACCACGCGCGCATCAGCTCCATTGATCGCCGCCAGCTTCAGCCCGTTATCCAGCACGCGCCCCCAGTGACGAACGCCGTGAAGCCCGTCGGGATCCAGGACATAGCCGCGAAGGATGGTCTCCAGCAACGCCATTGCGCGGTCCCCAGCCTTCTCATCCATACCTCGCGGAAGGACCGCCGCCGCACCCGCGCCCGGACCCATCGCACATCCCAGACCCAATGACCTCGGCAGGATTCGAACCTGCGACCCCCGCGTTCGAAGCACGGTGCTCTATCCAGCTGAGCTACGAGGCCAGCATGATCGCTACTTCTATCTCTCTCCCCTCGGCCTCCTCCGTCCTTTCCGCCACTTCAGAGTATCGCTTGACTCTCATCGCTCACTCGTACTTGTAGATGATCGGCGCCTCGACCTCCGGGTGCAAGCTCGCGTGCACCGGGCAGCTGTGTCCGACCTTCTCGGCTCGCTCGCGAAGCTCTACCGGCAGGCTTGCTGGCAGCGTCACCGTCACCGGCAGCTTGCCGATGCGGCGCTGCGCGGGCGGCGTGGTCATGTGCTTCTCGACCGTCGCAGTCGCGCCCTCGATGCTCAGGCCCTGGCGCTCGGCCCACATCGCGATCGTGGTGAGGATGCAGCTCGCAAGCCCCGCGGCGATCAGGTCCGTGGGCGAGAACGCCGACGCATCGCCGCCGATGTCCTTGGGGGCATCGGTTCGAAGCGTTGAACCCTCGGGATGAACAAGGTCGCACTTTTTCGCGCCCGCGTACCGAACGTTGATGGTGAGCATGGTGACAGTTTAGCGGACTAAACGCGGTCGAGTGGTCGAGTGGTGGAGTGGTCGAGTGGTCGAGTGGTCAAAGCACTACGCACCATGCTGGGCACTTGGAAACTGGGCCCTTCGACGAGTGAGCCAATCTTCCTCTGGCCACATTCACGAGCCAGTCGCCGCGAGTCTCTCGCATGTGCCTGCGTCCGATGTCCTTCGCACCCGTCATTTCAAACTGGCCTTCCACACTGGCCTTCCACACTGGCACACACTGAAGATTGATCTCATGGCACGCACCGCGTTGAACACCTTTAGGAATCGCACCGCACTTCTGGCGGCCCTTTCGCTCGCCGCAGGACTGGCCTTGACGCCCCAGAGCGCCATCGCCGATCCCCTTGGTACCGCTATCACTTACCAAAGCCAGCTCAAGAACAACGGCACGCCCTTCACGGGTCAGCCCAACACCGAAGTTTCCTGGCAGGTCAGTGGCGTGCGCCACGACGCTTGGGCCAAGGTCAACCCACGCACGATCGAGGTCGAGAAGACCGGCGCAGACAAGGGAAAGTTCCTTACGCCAGAAGCCTTCGCAAGCCCGACCGCCAACGCTATAAATCTCTTCAGTGGCCGCGAGAGAATCCGCCACCACTTCGAATTCTCTGCGCCTTCTCTCAAACGCCGCGTTCTGTCTCGTGAATTGCTTGTCGCAGCGTGCAAGATCTCTGCAATATCACGCCGCCACGCGACGTTGGAAGAGTAAGAGGAGGGGGGCAGGAAGGGGCAGTGGGGGCTTCGCAGCAGGGACCGACGATCGTGACGACCGTCCGGAACTGGGAGAGAACATCCGTACCGCCGTTGGTCTCAGCACCACGCCCGACCCTTCGAAGAGAAGAGTCGGGCGTGTCTGCTTTTGAATCGCGCCTCCGCAGATTTCTGCCTTTCTGGACCGCCCCTGTGCGCAAAGTTCCGGCACATCCCCGTTTTCATATTGAACTCGCCCGCGCACACGCCACACTACCGGCATGAGCACCCTCGCCCGCCCCCGCGCCGCAGCCGCACACCCTCTCCCAACCCTCGCCGGCCTGCGCGAGCAGTTCCCCGCGCTCTGCGCCTCATCCTCAAACCGAACCATCTTCCTCGACAACGCTGGCGGCTCGCAGCTTCCCGCGTGCGTTCCGGCCGCGATGCTGCGGCACATGACCGAGCGCTACGTGCAGCTCAACGCGGATTACACCCTCTCCCAGCAAGCCACCGCAACCGTCCGCATCGCCCACGAATTCGCCAAGGTCTTCGTGAACGCGGTTGATCACGCCGGGTCCGCCGCGCAGGGCAAGGGCCCCGGCGAGGTCATCCTGGGTCCCTCCTCAACCGCGCTCTGCCACATCATGGCCGAGGCCTATGCGCGGGCGCACATGCAAGGAAAGCTCCCCCAGCCCCAGCGCACAGAGATCATCGTCTGCACCGCGGGCCACGAGGCCAACGTCGGGCCCTGGCTTCGCCTTCAGGAGCGCGGCTTCACCATCCGCGAGTGGCCAGCGGAGCGCGATCTCGCCGACGGCGTGTGGCGGCCGCGAATCTCGACCCTCGCGTCGATGCTCACAGATCGCACGCGCCTGGTCACCTTCCCGCAAGTCTCCAACATTCTCGGCGAAGTTCTCGACGTCGCGGAGATCACGCGCCTTGTCCATGATGCTGGCGCGCGAGTCGTGGTCGATGGCGTCGCCTACGCGCCCCACCACGCGCCGGACGTGCAGGCATGGGGCTGCGACTGGTACGTCTGGTCCTGGTACAAGGTCTTCGGGCCACACATGGCGGGCATGTACGGCTCGCGCGATGCGTTCGCCGAGATCACAGGTCCGAACCACGACTTCCTGCCGCGCGACATGATCCCCTATCTCTTCGAGCTCGGCGGCGTCAACCATGAGTCCTGCGCAGGGCTCGTCGGCTTGCAGGAGTACCTCGGCTTTGCCGCGGGCGTGACAGACGTGACAGATGTGACAGATTTGACAGAAGTAGAAGATGCTGGGCAAGTCGCGGGACACGCCGCCGAAGGCACCCGCCAAACATCGCTCATCCCACGCGCGGCCGTAGCGCAAGCCTTCCATCACATGCACGCCCTCGAGCACCAAGCCCTGCGAGTCCTCATCGCTGGCCTTGAGGCTCGCAACGACGTGACCTTCTACGGACCCGGCTACGCCGACGCGCCTGCTGGCTCGCCCGCGCGCGTCGCAACCGTCGCCTTCACCCTCGCGGGGCGCAAGAGCGCCGATGTCGCCCGCGCTCTCAACGCAAAGAGCATCGGCGTGCGATTCGGCAACTTCTACTCGCTGCGCCTCTGTGAACAGATGAGCCTTGACCCAAAGGACGGCGTCGTGCGAGCTAGCCTCGCCCACTACACAACCCCAGCCGAGATCGAGCGCCTGCTCGCCGCAATCGGCTGATCACCTTCGCCGCCACCCACCACGCCCCATACCGCCGCACCACCACGCAACCCCCAGCCAACGCACAGCCCCAGCCAAGCCCGACACACGCATCGTGGCTTCCTATCCTTCGAGCGCTCGCGGGCGGCCCCGCGTTGACCGATCCATTCCGCCCGCCTCGCGCGGCGTTCATCTCTGCCCCGAAGGAGCAACGACCGATGCCGACAAAGTCCAGCAGCATCAGCCGCACCGCCAAGAGCGGCTCTCCCAAGCCTGCCCCTCGCGCAACCAAGAAGACGGCCCGCGTCGTTCGCACCTCGCGCAGCGCGCCAGCCTCCAAGGCCAAGAGCAAGCCCGCCGCCAAGCCCACCAAGGTCGCCAAGCGCTCCCTCGCCGACCTCCCCAGCCTCGCGCTCAAGCGCGTCTGGCAGGGTGAGAAGCAGATCGGCGAGTCGCCCCTGGTCTGGGTCAACGGGCGCATGGTCCCCAAGAACAAGGCGATGATCAGCGTCTATGACCATGGCCTGCTCTATGGCGACGGCATCTTCGAGGGCATCCGCGTCTACAAGGGCAAGATCTTCAAGTGCAAGCAGCACATCGAGCGCCTCTACCGCTGCGCAGACAAGCTTCATCTCTCCATACCCATTTCCCCCGAGGAGATGGTGCAGGTCCAGCGCGACTGCATCGAGGCCAACGGCCTGGTCGACGGCTACATCCGCCTGGTTGTGACGCGCGGCTACGGAACGCTGGGCCTTGACCCGCGCCGCTGCCCCGTCGCTGGCGTCATCTGCATTGCCGACCAGATCGCCCTCTACAAGCCCGAGTTCTACGACCAGGGCATGCGCGTCATTGTCGCCAAGCGCCCCAAGACGCCCGTCGCCTGCCTCGACCCCCGCGTCAAGAGCCTCAACTACCTCAACAACATCCTCGCCAAGGTCGAGGCCATCATGGCTGGCTGCGACGAGGCCATCATGCTCAGCCCCGACGGCTGGGTCGTTGAGTGCACCGGCGACAACATCTTCGTCATCAAGAACGGCCGCATCTACACGCCCCCCGCCCTCTCCGGCTCGCCCGACCATCTCGTCGCTGGCCAGCCGCAGGGCGGCCTGCTCGAAGGCGTTACGCGCCGCTTCGTCATGGACGAGCTCGCGCCGATGTGCGGCTACGAAGTTGAAGAGAAGATGATGCGCCTCGACGAAGTCGTCGACGCCGACGAGGTCTTCCTCACCGGCACCGCCGCGGAGATCATCGCGGTCCCGCAGATCGACACGCCCGACGGCGTGGCCCACAAGATTTCCGCTGGCGAAGGCAAGATCACCAACCAGCTGCGCATGAAGTTCCGCCAGATCGTGACCAGCGACGCAATCCCGGAGGATTGAGCGCGTCCTCGCATCACAAGAGAGGGAGGGGGAGAACTTATGCGAAGCCACTCGCGCGGCGAATCACGCCGCGGGCCTGGCCTTGGTCGCGTCGGTCGAGCGCATCCTGAGGCGCGACATCACCATCTCAAGCCTCAGCAGCGAGTCGCGGCTCTCGCCGACGGAGCCGGTGGTCTCAATACGCTTGAGGGCGTTTCGCGCGGCGTCGGCCAGAAGCGGAAAACCGTACCCGTTCGCCGTGCTCTGCACCGCGTTGCAGAGCTGCCGCACCGGCGCAGGATCGTTCCCCGCGCGCAGCGCCCGAACTTGCGTCCTTCGCTCGCCAATCAGGCGGATGTACTTCTCAACCGGCTCGACATTCCCCATCGTTCCTTCGAGCAAGCTGAAGATCGCCTCGTCGCTCACCGGGAACTCAACCTTCGCGAGCGTGTCGAGCACGAGCCGCAGAATCTTGAGCGGTTCGTAGGGCTTGCGAACCACGCCCGTGATGCCCATCGCCACGACCTTCTTGAGGCGCTCGGTGCTCTGCTCACCCGTCAGCACAACCAGCGGACCGCCGTACCCGGCTTCGCGCATGGCGGGGATCGCGGCCTCGCCAGTTTCCTGGCCGATATTGAGCTCGCACAGGATGAGATCGACGGGCTTCTCATTCAGAACCGCCGCCGCGTCCTTGATGTTCTTGACAGGGATGATCTGTACCGGCGTCTCGCGGAAGTGCAGCCGCAGCAGCTCGAGGTCCATCTCCTCGTCATCAAGGTGCAGCACCGTGCCAGTGACGACCGGCGCCGCCGCGCGCGGGTCCCCCTTGCGCGAGCGCGTGGGATCGATGAACGTCCGCGGCTCAATGGCCGTCAGGAACTCGATGCCAATTCCATGCAGCTTGCCCGTGACGTGCTGGCACCACGAGACCTTGCCGCGGATCAAGCGAATCTCGCCCATCGTCGTCACAAGCTGGACATCGATCAACGTCTTCTGATGCAGGAAGCCGCCAAAGAGAAAGCCCATGCCGCTGGAAGAGAGATCGCGCGAGTACGCGCGGAAGAGGCCCTTGCCGCCGCCGGGCTGGTGGACCGTGATCGCAATCTCCCCGACCCGAAACTGCGTGCGCTCGCGCCCACGTTTGGCCGCCTTGCCGCTCGGCCGCACCGACTCGTCCAAGGTGGTCAGGATGGTGTGCAGCTCCGCCTCAGAGAGGGGCGCCAACTGTCGGTGATTGACCGGATCGCGCACGGGTTCCCCCTCATGGGTGATTGGTAGACGCTGGACGCACGGTGGATCGGCTTGTTGCCGCTTGAAGTGAAGGCCCGTTGGATGAGCGTTGGGTAAATCCACCGTCGTGCGCGAAGGGCCCCTGTCCGAGAACGTCGGTTGCGCCAAATCCAGCCGGGGCGATTGCCGGGAGCCTCGACTATGATCAAGGCCGGGTGGAGCGTCGCTGGTGCGCCGCTGCAGTGGGCAAGCAAGCAGGCTGGAGATTCGCGATGAAGATGTCGGCTCTGATCGTCGGACTCAGTGTTCTCGGTCTCTGCGGCATGGCGATTGGCCAGGCGACTTCTCCGGTCGTCCCTGCCACGCCTGCCACGCCTGCCCAGCCCGCGACGCCGACGTCTCCAGTCACGCCTGTCACGCCTGTCATGCCCGCCCCCACCGACAAAACCAAAGAGTCAGCCCCCAAAGACCAAGCCAAGGAGTCACTGTTGTATTTCTCGATGAAGACCAGCAAGGGTGAGATCGTTCTGGAACTGAACAACGAGAAGGCCCCCCTCTCGACGGCGAACTTCAAGCAGTACGCCGAGGCCAAGCACTACGACGGCACGATCTTCCACCGTGTGATCGACGGCTTCATGATCCAGGGCGGCGGTTTCACGCCCGACATGAAGCAGAAGAAGACCAACGACACGATCAAGAACGAGTGGAAGAACGGCCTCAAGAACACGCGCGGCACGATCGCCATGGCTCGCCTGGGCGACCGCAGCCCCAACCCCAAGACCGTCGATAGCGCCACGTCGCAGTTCTTCGTCAACGTCAAGGACAACGCCTTCCTCGACCAGACCCAGCCCGATGGCGGCGCGTATGCCGTCTTCGGCAAGGTGGTGTCGGGCATGGATGTCGTCGACGCCATCAAGGGCGTGCAGACCGGCAACAAGAACGGCATGGGCGACGTCCCCAACGAGCCCGTCCTCATCGAGAAGGTCACGGCGCTGACCGCCGAAGAAGCCAAGAAGGCCATCGAGGCCGCCGCGAAGAAGTAAGAGTCCTCACGCAAGTCCGGCACGCGAGCGACCTTTTCGTTGCTCAATTGCGCCCAACATGGCCTCCGCTGGCCCGACGAGTTCCACATTTCACCTGAACCTCCCGGGCGCACCCGGGAGGTTTTTGTGCTTCGTTGGGGCTGGCTTGGGTAATGTGCCTGATCTTTGGAAGAAGTCCTTGCGGTTTCGGCAGATCTGGGCGAAACTTCATCGGGCGAGGATCCGTACCGGACCCGGATCAGTCCCCCGCGGCCTTGCCCGCCGCGAACGTCAAGTCTCTGCTCTTTCGCTGTTCCTTTCAGTCTCTTCTCTGTCCGTGTCCTTTGTGCCGTGCCCATCCACCCGAGCGAGGAAACCCTGATGCCTCTCAAGATCGCCCCGATCGTTCAGAACGTTCAGTCCAACCGCGTGATCTCGCGCACCGGCCTCTTTGCCGCGGTCGTCGCCGCGGCGGGCCTCGCTTCGCTCGCGTTCGCCCAGGCACCGGTGGTCCTGCCGCTGCGGCCGGTTGCCGGCCCCGCCGGTGAGCCCCGGCTCGGAATGCAGACCATCGCGATGGACGCCGCGGAATACGAGCGGCTTCGCGAGTTCAACTCGGTGCTGGCCGTCGGTGTGCCGCGCGGCACGGGCGCGATGGTTGACCTTGAGCTGACACGCATCGAACCCTTCGCGGCCGATGCGCGGATCGTCGTCGCCGGTCCCGGCGGCGAGGTTGAGATCCCGCGTCCAGACGCGCAGTTCTTTACGGGCAGCGTGGTTGGTGCCGCGGATTCGCGCGTCTTCCTGGCCCTCAGCCCTTCGGGCATCTCGGGATACATCGTGACGGGCGCGGAGACCTCGATCATCTCGAGCGGGCCGCAGGGTCTGGGCGAGACGGTGGTGTACGACGCTTCCGGCCCCGCGGCGATGGCGATGCAGGTCTCGATTCCGACTTGCTCGGGCGGGATCGAGGAGCCCGGAGCGCAGGTGCCTCCCGTCAACACGGGCGAGGTGGGGGGCGGCTATGGGGCGCGGACCGGCGAGTGCCGCGTCTTCCGCGTGGCGATCGAGACCGACGAGGAGTTTCTCGCGGGGCTCTTCGGCGGGAACCAAGCCAGCGCGACCACGTACGTCGGCACGCTCTACGCCGCGATGAACGACATCTACACGCGCGACGTCAACGCGGCCTTCGAGATCTCGTTCCTGCGCCTTTGGTCGACCACGGATCCTTGGACAAGCACCTCCACCGGCTCGCAGCTCGGCCAGTACCGGACGTTCTGGAACAGCAACATGGGCTCGGTCACGCGTGACCTTGGCCACTATCTCAGCGGGCGCGGGCTCGGGGGCGGGGTCGCGTACCTCGCGGCGGCCTGCGGCAGCAACGCGTATGGCCTCTCGGCCAACCTCGACGGCTTCTTCCCCTACCCGCTTGTGAACAACAGCTGGCAGAACTGGGACATCATGGTCGTAGCGCACGAAGTAGGCCACAACCTCGGCTCGCGCCACACGCACGAGCCCAACGGCTTCAACCCGCCCATCGACGGCTGCGGAAACGCGTACCTGAACCCGCCGGGCGTGCAGGACTGCACCGCCGCGGACCTCAACATCGGGACGATCATGTCCTACTGCCACATCTGCCCGGGCGGCATGACCAACCTGCGGATGGAGTTCGGCCCGCGCGTGTCGCAGGTGATCCGGACGTACATCAACAACCGGCCCGCGAGCTGCGGCCTCTTTGCTTCGGTGAATATCGGCACGAATCCTCTGAGCCAGGAAGCCTGCATCGGCGAGCCGCTGACGCTCTTGGTCGCTGCGACCGGCGTCGGGCAGCGCAAGTTCCAGTGGCGTCGCAACGAAATCAACATCAACGGCGCCGTCAATCCCACGTACACGATCTCGACCGTCTCGGGAGGCAACGTCGGCACGTTTGACTGCGTCGTGACGGCGGGCTGCGCGAGCGCGACGAGCGCGCCAGCCATCGTGACGGCCGCGAACTGCCCGCAGAATCCCTGCGACTACGACTTCAACCGTGACGAGAACGTGGACCTGCTCGACGCGCAGCAGATGGCGCAGGTCTTCGTCGGGCTGCTCACGCCCGGTGCGAATTGGCTCGATGGTGATCTCAACGGCGACGAGAACGCCGACCTCACAGACGCGCAGCTCCTCGCGGCGTTCGTCGTGACCGGCAACTGCGGCGTGTGACATTCAAAACCCTCGGCGCAGGCCGATGGTGTCTTCAACTCATAGATTCTCATCTGCTCGTGCCGACGGCTCGGAAGTGCGTTCGAGATCGAGCCGCGTGATTGGTTAGGTTTATTCGTTACAGGATTTAAGGAAACTCATCATGATGCTGCGTTCTTCCGCGTTTGTGTGCGTCACGGGTTGCGTCGGGCTTGCGCTCGCGGCGGGAACGCTGCTGACGGTCGGCATGGACAGTGGAACCGCGAACAAGCTGGCGATCGCGGCGATTACGCCCGTGGCTAGTCCTGCTAGTCCTGCTGGTCCTGTCACGAGTGCTGTCACGGGCCAAGCCACGAGCCCCGAAGTGGTGCAGTCTCGCATCGAGCAGGCGCTCTTTGCTCGCCTCTCGCCCGAGCATCAGCGCATGATTCTGAACACGCCGCAGCGGCCGCTGCTGATGCCCGCCGAGCTGCTCGCGTGCTTCGCGCCCGACACGCCCGACGAGGTCATGCGGGCCTTCAACAACGGGCGTCCCGGCGCTTTTGGCGGCCGCCACAACGCGATCATCCGGTGGGACTTCACCGCGCTCCAGCCCGCGGGAACGGGCGATGTGGGCAACCCCGTGACGCTCACGTGGAGCTTTGTTCCAGACGGAACGGTCCTGCCCAACGCCGTCGGCGAGGGCGATCTTCCCAGCGAGCTCTTCATCTGGCTCAACACGCTGTACGGGTCGCAGGCCAACTGGCTTCCGGTCTTCCAGGCGATCTTTGATCGCTGGGAAACGCTCTCGGGTCTGGACTTTGTGTATGAGCCCAGCGACGACGGCGCGGCGTTCCCCGGATCGTCGGGCGAGGCTGGCGTCCGTGGCGACATCCGCATCTCCGCGAAGAACATCGACGGCAACAGCGGCATCCTCGCGTACAACTACTACCCCGACACCGGCGACATGGTGATCAACTCCTTCGACTCGTTCTACAACGATCTGGGCGGCAACTCGCTGCGCATGCGCAACGTGCTCGCGCACGAGGTCGGGCACGGCATCGGCTTCGCGCACGTCTGCCCCGTGCAGCGCAACAAGCTCATGGAGCCCTTCATCGCGACCGGCTACGACGGGCCGCGCCACGACGACATCCGCGCGGCGCACCGGAACTATGGCGACATCTTTGAGAACAACGACACCATCGGCGCGGCGACGGTGCTCGGGCCCCTCTCCATCGGCGCGCCCGTAACGCTCGGCGATGTCCCTGGTGCGCCGGTAGCCAATGGCTCGCTCCTCTCTATTGATAGCAACGAGGACGTGGACTGGTACTCCATCAGCGTCTCGCAGCGCAGCGTGCTCACGGTCACGGTCTCGCCGCGCGGGTTTGTGTATGACGATGCGCCGCAGAACTGCTCGGGGCTCTCGGCAAGCTGCTGCTACAACCAGTTTGATGACTCGGCCGCCACGACGGGATTCACGATCGCGGTTCGCACCGCGAGCGGCGCACTGATCGCGACGCGGACGTTGGTCGGTCCCGGGCCGCACACGCTGCCAGCGCTCCTCTCTGCGCAGGGCAACTACGTGGTCTCCATCGCGGCCGCAGGCATCACGAATCCGCCGGTGCTCTACGCGCTCGCGCTGGGCGCTTCGCTCGCCCCGGTGATCGTTGAGTACGCCGATCCCAACCTTGCGTGGATCCAGCCGGGCACACCGACGCAGATCTTCGCACGCGCATCGGCAGGAACTCAGTCTCTCGGCGCCGTGACACTCAGGTACAGCATCAACGGCGGCGCGGTCCAGAGCGTTGCGATGGTTCCCTCCGCCCAGCCGGGCGAGGTGGTTGGAACGCTGCCGCCGGTTGCCTGCGGCGCGACGGTCGTGTACAGCGTGCGCGCCGAGGGCTCGAGCGGCGGCATCATCGAGCTCGCGGGCATCACGGCCCGCACGGGCGTCGCGCAGGTCGCGTTTACCGATGACTTTGAGAGCGATCGCGGCTGGACCACGGAGAACAATGCCGCGACTGGCGCCTGGGATCGCGTCAATCCCATCGGCACCATCGCGCAGCCCGAGGACGACACGACGCCCGGCGGCGTGACGGCATGGATCACGCAGCAGTCCAGCAATCCCGGCGAGGCGCCGGGCACCAACGACGTGGACTCCGGCTCGGTCACGCTCATCAGCCCGACGATCAACGTCTCGGGCCTCTCGAACGTGCGCGTGTCGTACCAGCGGTGGTATTCGAACACCACGGCTGGCGCGGCGGGGGGACAGTCCGGCAGCGACTCCTTCCGCGTGCAGGCTTCCTCGAACAACGGCGCGACATGGACCGCCGCGGAGACGATTGGGCCGGGACTGTTTGATGATATCAACAACCAGTCCGGCTGGCGCAGCGGCACGTTCACGCTCGCTGGCGCCGGGCTGCAACCTACGGCGCAGCTGCGCGTGCGCTTCATCGCGGAGGACCTGGGCGCCGGAACCGCGGTCGAGGCGGCCATCGATGACTTTGTCGTGACGGGGCTGAGCTGCCCGCCAAGCGCAGGCTGCGACTACGACTTCAACCAGGACGAGAACGTGGACTTGCTTGATGCGCAGCAGATGGCGCAGGTCTTTGTCGGGCTTCTGACGCCGGGCGCGAGCTGGCTCGATGGTGATCTCAATGGCGATGAGAACGCGGACCTGACAGACGCGCAGATCCTCGCGGCGTTCGTCGTGACCGGCAACTGCGGCGTGTGATTTTAAGAGCCGTCCGCGCAAGCCGATGGTGAGTCCAATTTCGCTTCTTCTTCTTCCATCGGCTTGCGCGGACGGCTCTGAAGAGCGCGATGGCTGCACTCAGGACCACGACCATTCCGCGAAAGCTCGGAATGGTCGTGGCACGGATTATGCACTGGGTCTGGCACTGGCGGTGGCGGCTTTGAGGGGCGATCACTCCGTCAGGAAAGTCTCGTATCCCTTCGCGAGAAGGCCCGACTCCTGGTCGTGGCCCTTGAGGATGCGATCGATGGCGGTATCGATGGCGCTGGCGGTGTCGGCGAGGATGGAGGCCTGATCGGTCTTGGCGCCGCTGGCCATGAGGTATGCGAACGTGCGGGCCATGCCGCAGTTGGCGACGAAGTCCGGGATGATGGCGAAGTGCTTGTCGGCCTTGCGCTGGAGGTCGCTCATCTCTTCGACCCACTTCACGATGTCGTGGTTCTTGGTCTTGTACGAGAAGGGGTTGTTGGCGCCGCAGCTCCAGACGCGCACGCCCGCCTTGCGGAGCTGCTTGATGCGCTTTGCATCGACCGTGTGCGACGCCGCGGCGGGGACGAAGATGTCCGCTTCGATGTCATAGATCTCGGCGGCGTCCTCGCTCTTGAAAATGGGTGAGGTCTTCCTGGGCTTGCCCAGGTGCGTGCCGTCGCGGCCCGCGATCAGGCCGGGGATATCGAGGCCTTCTTCGGCGATCGCGACTCGGAATCCATCGGCGCCGCGCGTGCTGGTGGCGACGAGCTTGGCGCCGACCTTGCCGAGGTAGTACGCGGCGAACGCGCCGACGGCGCCGAAGCCCTCGACGACGACGCGCTGGCCCGCGATGGGCATGCCGCGGCGTTCGTAGTAGTGCTCGAGCGAGCGTGCCACGCCGTATCCGGTGACGACGTCCGCGATGGTCCAGGCGCCGCCCTCGCGCGGGCCGGGAAGGTCCGGCAGCGTCACGAGCGCTTCGCAGCCAGACTTGAGACGCTTGGTCTTGGGCTCGACTTTTTCGCCATCGATCCGCGTCATGTGCCCGCGGCAGATGCCTTCCTGCGGATGGCTGATTCCGGCGACCTGGCTCGTGATGGCGGTTGCTTCCGAGACTTCATCGACGTTTACATCGCCGCCAGTGCCGTAGCACTCGCGCAGGAGCGGTGCGATGTGCGTGTACCAGCGTTCGAGGACGCCACGTTTTTCCTTGGGGCGCGCGTGCGGGTCGAAGCGGATGACGGACTTTCCGCCGCCGATCTCGGGGCCACAGACGCGGAACTTGACGCCCATGGTCTTGGCGAGGAAGACAGCCTCTTCGCGCGAGCCCGCGTCGCGCATGCGTGTGCCGCCGCCGGCGGCCCCGCCGCGGAGCGAGTCGATGCAGAGCCAGCCCTGCGCGTCGGTCTTGTCGTCGGTCCACTCAACGACGAGGGAGGGAGCGCGCTCGAAGAAGCGCTGGTACTTTTTGAAACCGTCGGGCTTGGACATGCGGAGCTCCCGGGCGAGGTGGTCGAGTGGTCAGGATTTTTGGTTATGGTTGGCTTTGACGATGGACTTGATTGTTGGCGTCGCGGTCGGTGGTTTCTGTGAGCGCGTTCAGCGTGAAGCCCAAAAACGAAGCCGCCCACCACCTTTGGAGCGCGGCGGGCGGGGGCTTAAAATTGCTTGGACTGCTTGCGGACGCTCGGGGCGTGAGTGCGCTTGTTGTGGCCGGAATCACGCCACGGAGTGGCGTGGTATCCGGATGCGTTCCACCCTGAACACTACTTGCCGACGAGGGTCTTGGCGAGGCCGAGGGCCTTGTCCTTCTTGGGGTTGAACTTCTTGTCGGCGGTGAGCTTGCCGATGCGCTCGGCGCGGGTGAGGACGGAACGCTTGCCGGCGAGGTTGGCCGCCACCTTGAGGGAACGATCGAGGCTCATGGACTCCACCCTTTCTAGATCACCGTCGTTGTGGACGCTGCGGTCAGCCTCCCGTGTACTTTTCCCAGCCGGGCTTGGAGAAGTTTGAGGGGCCGCGTTCTTGCTTCTGCCACTGCTCCCCGAGTCGCAACACCGCGGCCTCGAGGTTGGTCCGGTTTGTCTTCCGTTGCCTGAACTCCTCGGCGGAGATGCCGGGAAGTGCAAACAGCCGGAAGGCCGGGAGTCGATTATTCGCAGCCCCGCCGCCGGTTTCCAGTGGGATCGCAAAGGCATCGAGCCCGCGTGAGCCGAGGTAGGCGATGGCGGCACGCGAGTCTTCATCGCTCAAGTTGGCCAGGGCCAGATAGTTGAGGTCGACCTGGCGCGGGTCGGACTGGGGTTGGCCGACGCCGCGGATGGCCGGGCGCGTGGAGGACATGGGTGCGGGGCGGGCGGGAGCGGGCACGGGGCGAACCTGCGTCACGCCGCCGGAGCTGGCGGGCTGGCCTGAGGCGGCCCGATTCCCGGACGTGGCTCCCGACGGAGCACCTGACGTGGCTCCAGACAAAGTCGAGGGCGCGCCGTCACCCAGAGGCTCGACCGGCCGCGGCTGCAACTGGCGGAGGTCCCGCTCGGCCTTGGTCTCGGCCTGGCGCTTGCCGAGCGTGACACCGACGATGTACGAGATGAGGATGATCACGAGGATCGCGGCGGCGGCGATCCAGATGACCTGATTTCTTGGGAGCGTCGCGGCCCCGCCGGGACCGGTAGAAGAGTGGGGAGGCTCAGGATCGCGCGAGGGCGCAGCATGGGCCGCGCGAGGTGTCGCGATGTGGATCGGGGCGGGCTGGGAAGATTGGGTTGAAGCGGCTGCGCCCGATGCGGGAGCTGCCTCGAGGCGCACCGTCGGCTTGGTCTGCGTGCGGGCCGCAGCGCCCGGGGCGGGCGTGGGCTGGCGCTTCGAGACGAGGTCAAAGAGCGGCACCTGGCGTGGCGGAGCCATGTGAGATGGTATCTGGCCTGCGGGTCCGACGCGTATACTTTGGACCAATGACGATCCGCGACCAGGACATCCTTCAGCTTGCCGTCCCATCCATGAGCCGCACCGAGGCCGTTTACGTGCCAAGCGTGCTCAAAGGCTTCGGCACCACGCTGCGCCATTTCTTCACGAGCTTCGGGCAGGGCAAGACCAGCCGCACGATGCAGTATCCGGAAGTGCGGCGTGAGCACCTGCCGGTGCTGGAGGGCGGCCAGAACGCCAGCAACTTTCGCGGCGTGCATCGCCTGAATCGCGATGAGCAGGGCCGCGTGAAGTGCGTCGCGTGCATGATGTGCCCGACGATCTGCCCGGCCAGGTGCATCCACATCGAGGCCGCCGAGAGTCCGTGGGACGACCGCGAGAAGTATCCGGCCAAGTTCGAGATCGACCTGCTCCGCTGCATCTTTTGCGGCATGTGCGAAGAGGCCTGCCCCGTCGACGCCATCGAGCTGACGACGGAGTACGACATCGTCGGCACGTCAAGGCAGGAGATGGTCTTCGACAAGGAAAAGCTGCTGCACGTCTACGACGTGACGATCAGCAAGAAGCCGATGTGAAGTGCAACGATCAGCATCGGCCCGGCGATGATGGTCGCGGACTTGGCTCCGAAGGACTGAAATCAACCGAGCTTCATCGCCTTCAGCATGGCCTGGCCCATGTCGGCGGGGCTCATGGCGACTTCGATTCCTGCCGCCATCAGGGCCGCGATCTTCGCGTCGGCGGTGTCGTCGGCGCCGCCGATGATTGCGCCAGCGTGGCCCATGCGCCGGCCCGGCGGCGCGGTGCGGCCCGCGATGAAGCCTGCGACGGGCTTCTTGACGTGCTGCTTCACGTAGTTCGCCGCCTCGATCTCGTCGGTGCCGCCGATCTCGCCGATCATGAGGATGCCGTGCGTGTCGGGATCCTGCTCAAAGAGGCGGAGGCAGTCGATGTGGTTCATGCCGCGGACGGGATCGCCACCGATGCCCACGCACGTGGACTGGCCGAGGCCGCGCTGGCTCGTCTGCCACACGGCCTCGTACGTGAGCGTTCCCGATCGGCTGACAATGCCGACGGACTTGCCGAGCTTGGCCTGGCTCACGTGCGTGTGGATGTAGCCGGGCATGATGCCGATCTTGCAGCCTGCGTTGGTGTATGGATCAGAGCCGCTGGTCCCCGCGCCGGTTTTGGGGCCGGGCGTGATGACGCCGGGGCAGTTGGGGCCGACGAGCGTGATGCGGCGCGTGTCCGCGGGGACTTCTTGTCCTGACGCACCGCCATTCATTTCGTCCAGCATCGCCCGCACGCGGATCATGTCATGCACCGGGATGCCCTCGGTGATGGCGCACACGACCGGGATTCCCGCGCTTGCGGCCTCAAGGATCGCATCTGCGGCGAAGGCGGGCGGGACGAAGATCATGGTCGCGTTGGCACCAGTGGCACGCACCGCAGCCTCGACCGTGTCGAAGATCGGCAGGCCATTCTCGTCCTTGGTGCCGCCCTTGCCGGGCGTGACGCCGCCGACCATCTTGGTGCCGTAGTTGTTGCACCCCTTGGTATGCGCGGCACCGAAAGCGCCGGTGATGCCCTGGCAGATGACGCGCGTGTTCTTGTCGATGAGGATGGCCATAGGCGGAGAGGGTAGGAGGGAGGGAGGAAGGCGAGCAGGCAGGCAAGCAGGCAAGCAGGGGAAGACGTAACCCGTGCCCCGAAGAAGATCCGCCTCCGAACGCCGCGGAGCGTCCGGGGTGAAGAGCCGTGGGCCGCCGCGAACGCGCCTCGGCTAATTCGCTCGCCCATGCGGTGTTCTTCAGCCCCGAGGGGGCTTCAAGAGGGATAGTGCGATGACACTGCGCGGCGGTGACCCTGCGGCGCGCGCTATACAACAAGATAAGGCAGCGGCAGGCGAGACGCCCGCCTCACAAGAGTTTCCTGCTCGTGGCCACATTGTGCAGCGTCCCTAGACTATGGGTCCGGCGGCTGTGGGCCGGTTTCGGGAGCCTTGCATGCGCGCGATTGTCACTGGCCAGATCGGGATGGACAAGAAGCAGTACCTTGAGGCTCTGGAGCAGTTTGCCGGGGATCAGGGAGAGCCCCTCTCGCTCTACAACGTTGGCGACGTCATGTACAAGGAAGCGCCGGATGTGCGGCCCGGGAAGATTTTGGACCTGCCCTTGTCGCGCCTCTCGAGCCTGCGCCGCGCGGCGTTTAAGGACGTGATTTCCGAGTCCATCGGCGTGCCGAACCTGGTCGTCAATACGCACGCGACGTTCCGCTGGCGCCACGGCCTTTTCGCGGCGTTTGACTACGACCAGATCGCCGCGATGAAGCCCGATCTCTTCATCTGCCTCGTGGACAACATCGAGGTCGTGCATCATCGCCTGCACCGCGACCACGAGATCGACGCGACGCTCAAGGACTGCATGGTCTGGCGCGAGGAGGAAATCCTCGCGACCGAGCTCATGAGCAAGGCGATCCCGGGGTCGCAGTTCTTCATCATGGCGCGCGGGCGGCACGCGATGACGACCAAGACGCTCTTCAGGCTTGTCTGCCGGCCGCAGATGCGGCGCGTGTACCCGAGCTTCCCGATGAGCCACGTTGTGGACATGCCCGAGGTGCTGGCGGAGATCGACGCCTTCCGCGCGAAGCTGGCAGAGCACTTCATCACGTTTGATCCGGGTGATGTGGATGAGAAGCTGCTGCTGGACCGCGCCATCGAGGCGAGCAAGAGCGGCAAGGACTACATCGAGGCCGCGCCGCACAGCTTTGGTGGCAGCAAGGCCGCAGGCAAGGCGCCGGTCAAGGTGCGCGTGCGCGAGGTGCTCGACATCGCGGGCGACATCGACGGCCAGATCTACATGCGCGACTTCAAGTTGATTGATCAGGCCGACATGATCGTGAGCTACATCCCGGAGATCCCGACGGCCACGGGGAAAGAGTTTCCCGGCCTCTCTAGCGGCGTCGAACGCGAGCTGCACCACGCCTTCGAGCACACGAAGGAGGTCTACGTCGTGTGGAAGCCAAAGAAGGCGCCAAGCCCGTTCATCACCGAGACCGCCACGCGCATCTTCAAGACCACCGACGAGGCCCTCGCGTACTTCGAGAGCAAGGGCTACTTCGGCGAGAAGAATCTCTTTGGGAATTAGCGGAAGGCACTGGGCACTGGGCACTAGGGCGGAGAAGATGCAGGTACTGCGGATTGAGGACTGGGCACCGGGGCGGAGAAGACGTGGGAGCCCGAGGGGTTCGATGCGGCGCTCTGAAATGAACAACGCCGATGGGCTCTTGCCCATCGGCGTTTGTGCGTGATCCGGATCGCGAGTCTGGAGCGGCCGGGCCGCTGCGTCAACGTTCCTCTACTCACTTCCTCTGCTCAGCGTTCCCAAGCGAAGCGTTGGTGGTCTTGGCTTGACCCTGGTGC
>Ga0105046_10004124_pt1 | contig 23119 bp, 17 predicted proteins | sample MAT03_FD_78385 | JGI IMG/M metagenome (GOLD analysis project Ga0105046, IMG submission 78385) | Freshwater microbial communities from Lake Fryxell liftoff mats and glacier meltwater in Antarctica - MAT-03 (megahit assembly) | ecosystem: Environmental > Aquatic > Freshwater > Ice > Liftoff...
CCAATTATTTTGGCGTCAGCCAACCATCTTTTGAGGCGAATAGCCGCGCTATTTAACGAAAAAGATGGGACGGATGACGGCAAAAGAATGGCATCAAATTGGGAAGTTATTTTGACACCGTTCTTAAGGGTCCGCAAATAAAATAAAATTAACGGAACTCTGATTAACGGCTTTTCGCCTTTCGACTTATGCACCGGCGCGGCACAGCTTGGCGCCCGGCCAAGTAGCGAAAATATTTCGTAGGAGATTGACGCTGCCAGGTCTGCGACACTACGGTATGTACACAAGTGTGTCTCAAGTTCTGTTGGGCTGTTTAGAAATACGTTTACTAAACTTTCAAAGTTTAGTAAACGTGGCCTCTCTCCATGCACAAAACATGGCGGTGCGAGGTATATCCCGAATTTTGAAATCACAGTTTTTCGATGATAAAACCTGATGCATTGTCATTCCGTAGCGTAGCGAAGGAACCTACACAAGCCAAATTACCCGAAATATCTTTGCTGAAAAGATTTCGAATAGCGGGGCTTGTGTAGTTTCCTTCGCTGCGCTCCGGAATGACACGCGTTGGGGAGGGTAAAAAAATTCAGTCGGGATATTCAGGCTGGAGGATCTTGATCCGAAGTAAGTCCGACACTGCCAGGTCTCGACGCTGGCAGGTCTTGCATCCCGTGAGCGCTTGACCTGCCAGCGTCGAGACCTGGCAGTGTCAAATTTCTACCGAAATGTTTCGCTTATTGGCTGAAACTAAACCGTAACGCACTTGTGTACAAACCGTAGGGCGAAAAGCCGTCGGACGGGGTTCCCTGGGTTATTTATCCGTCCAATGGCAAAAAGGACTTATGTAACACCTGCCAGTGTCGGACTTACTTTGGATCATTCATCTATAAAAATCCTCACATTTGCCTGATGAAAACATTCCTTACCCCCCTCCGAATCGCCGTGGTTTTTGCCCTCGCAAAAACGCTGGTGCATCTTTATACTGCCCAGAACCTGGGATTCCACCGCGACGAATTCCTGTACCTCGCCCTCGGCCGGCATCTCGCCTGGGGTTTCTGGTCCAACCCGCCTTTTATCGGTTTTGTCTCCTGGGTATCGCAAACCTTTGTTGGCGATTCCCTTTGGGCCACCCGTCTGATCCCGGCGCTGCTGGGTGGCGGGTTACTTTGGGTGACCGCCCTGATGGTTCGGGAGTTCGGCGGCGGGCGTTTTGCCCAGCTACTCTGCGGAACGGCCATGTTGTTGTCGGTGGCCTGGCTGCGGTCTTTTTCCATGCTGCAACCGGTGTGTTTCGATATTTTCTGTTGGACGCTGTTGTCTTATTTGTTATTGAAATGGCTGAAAACCAAAGAGATGCGCTGGTGGTGGTGGATTGGCGTCGCGGCGGGCATCGGCTTGCTCAATAAATATTCGATTGTCTTTTGGGCCCTCGCCCTGCCCCTGGCGCTCCTGTGTACGCCCGAGCGCAAAGAATTGCTCAGCCGCCGGCCCTGGCTGGCGGCCGGAATGGCTTTCCTGATCGTTTTGCCCAATGTGATCTGGCAATGGGCGCATCATTTTCCGGTATTACACCACATGCGCGAATTGGCAGAAAATCAATTGGTTAACATAAAAGTGGTCAACTTTTTAGCCGATCAATTGCTCATGAACGGCGCCGGCGTGTTTGTCTGGATGGCCGGGCTTTTTTACCTATTGCGCGCCCGGGCAATGCAGCCCTATCGGTTGTTGGGCTGGTTTTACGTAGCCATCCTGTTGCTGTTTATAGCCCTGAGCGGCAAGAGTTATTACACCCTCGGCGCCTACCCGGCGTTGTTTGCCGCTGGGGCGGTATTTTGGGAAAAATTCCTGCAAAAAACAGGATGGCGCGCGCTGCTTACCACAACAATAGTAGCCTTGTCGATCCCCTTGCTGCCCACCGGCATACCGCTCTGGCCCGCGGAACGCCTGGCGCCGTATTTTCAATGGTTGTCTAAAGACGCCGGCGGAGAATCTGCCGTTCGCTGGGAAAGTGGCAATCTGGAAGCGCTGCCGCAGGATTACGCCGATATGCTGGGCTGGGAAGAGTTGGCCGGGCTCGCGCGCAGCGCTGTGCAAGGCGAGCCCGCAGGAACCTGGATAGTGTACGCCGAAAACTACGGCCAGGCCGGCGCCATCGAGCATTTTTTACCCTTGCGCAGGCCCGGCGTGCTGAGTTTCAGTGATTCCTGGCGGCTCTGGGTTCCGGATACGCTTCCGGCGGGCGTCCGGACTTTTATTTACGTGAACAATGAATTGGGTGAAGACGTGCAGGCGCTTTTCGGAGACATTCAAAAAATCGGCGAAGTGCAAAATCCGCTGGCGCGGGAACGGGGCACGGCGGTGTATCGCTGTAGGGCGCCGCGGTCGGATTTTCCGGATTTTTGGAGCGGAGCATTGTAGTTGTAAAGATTAATCCGCTGTCCCTACCGTTGCAGGATCAACTCCACCGCTTTAACCGCCTGCTTTTTTTCATTTTCAAAAACCACGATATACGATCCAAGCGGATAGTTTTCGAGTGAAAACACGCGAGCCAGCGACAATTTATCCTGGAGCAACAGTTTACCGTCCATCGCAAATACCCGGATAAAAATATCGCGTTCTACCGGCAGCCCGGCCACCTTGAATAGACCGGCACTCCGAGGTGTGTTGCACTTCTTCCCGGTTTTTTTTGCAAAAATATACCCCGAGTTTATTCAGAACCGCGCTGTGGCATCTCTCCCGGCTGCTATGAAATCAGTTCCCCTGCCTGAATACAAACCGCCCCACTTCCCGTTCCCCATCCCCACTCCAAACCTCCACAAAATAAATCCCCGAAGCCACGCCTTCCGGCATACGAATCGCCATCATGCCCTGGGCCGAAAGTGCCGTCGAAACCAGCACCACCTGCCCCAATCCGTCCAACACCCGCACACTCAACACCTGATCCTCCCAGCGCGACACATCAGCGAAAAGTTCGCCGCCGCTTGGATTTGGATACAAAAACAAGCCGTTTTCCGATTTAAGCGCCATTTGGCTTTCCAGGCCCTCGTCGCTCCGATCCTGCGCCAGCGTAACCCCCACCGGACAATCAAACGTATTCAAATGCGCCTCGTAAAAAACCTGCGGCGCCAGGCGCGACACAAGGTGGATAAAAGTGGGATGCGTCTGTTCCGGCAAAGTGTACTCGAAAGTAGCCGACTGCCCGCCGGCAATGCTGTCGCCGGTGGATTTGAAACGGATCGAGTATACAGGGCTGAAATTCGGGTTCCGCACGGCAAACTCGTGGCCCTCCGGCGAAGTGTAAACGCCATTGCCTGGGCTGACCGCCGTAAGGCCGTTCGGCAACTGAATCGCCGTGTAAATCAATTTATTCGCACAGTTGTTGGTCACCCGAACCCGGTAGGTGTACTGGCCGGCCGGGTCGCTGGTAATGCGCATCAAATCGTATTTGATACAGGCAGTCGTCTTGGTGTCGCAGGGGTCGTCTTCCTCCGTGACGCGCACCTCAAAACAACAGGAAACGGGAACGTTGCAATGGTCGGAAGCGGAATAACAAACCTGCGTGACGCCAGGCGGGAACGCTGCCCCGCTGGCCGGGCCGCTGCTTAACTGAAGATCGACGCCTGGACAGGTGCAATCGCTGATGGCAGTCGGTGCAGCGTAATGAACAACCGCCGCAGCGCTTCCGCCGGGCACAACAACGTCCACATCCGGCGGACAGGCCATAGAGAGGTTGGATGCCGGCACAGGCGCGTATTGCAGGGTGTAGTTGACCACAGTGTCGCAATCGGCGCCGAAGCCCGGGAGCGAACCTGTAACGAAGCCTGGCTGGGTATAAGATTGCCCGCCAATCGTCACCGTATCGCCTGGACAAAATTCAATGGTTTGATTCAGAACGACTTGCGGTAAAAATACCAGGGGCTGCCGGATCAACGTGTCGCAGGATATACCGTCTATGGACGGTATGGTATCAATGATCAAACCTGGCTGCGTGTAAACGTGCCCGTTGATGGTCACCGAGCCGCCGGGACAGATTTTGATCGTGTCGAAACGGAGGTGTTTGGGCAATTGGTTCAGAAAATAAAATACGATGGTGTCGCAGCCCGTCACAGCAGGCACGGTATCGCGGGCCAGCCCCGATTCGTCGTAAGTGATGCCATTGATCGTGACCGTATTGCAAAATGGAACCTGCACATCCCTGGTCAGGTAAGGCATCTGGGTGATAAAAAACGTCACGATGGTATCGCAGGATGCGCCGGTGATCGACGGGATGGTATCTACAAAAATGCCGCCTTGGGTAAATACCTGGCCATACACCATGGTCGGGTGGCCCGGACAAACCGAGCCGCTTACCACCAGGGTGGGCAATTGTTTCACTGCTACGGCGATGGTGTCCGATTGCCGCAACCCGCAGACATCGGTAACGGTCAGGCGAAATTGACCGTTCTGGCTCACGACGATGGTATCGTTGGCGAAACCGTTCGACCATTGGTATTTGAAAAAAATGGGGCCGGATGTCAAAATGGCCGTTTCCCCGGCGCAGATACTTTTATCAGGGCCGAGTTCCAGGATCGGCGCATCCGGGTGTTGTACGGTAAAACTATCCAGGTTGTTCTCGTAATTGCATTCCTCGAGGTCGGTAACCGGAAAATCGTTAAACGTGAAAGGCGTGCTCAGCAGTCCGTCGAAATTGACTACGGCAAAAATTTGAAAACCGTTCTGCGCGGCTGCCGGACCGAATTCGCTGGCCAAGTCGTGCAGGGTCGCGGTAAAACAGGAATCGGCGGCGCCGGTGCTGAACTGGTAATTTCCCAAATCCTGTGCGGCCCCGGTGAGGGGGTTTGCGGTATAAAAAGTAACTTCGATCACCGATGGAAGGGCGCCGCCATCGAGGTCGCAAATGTTTATCTGAAGGTTTACCTCGCCGTCGCTACAGGGCGACGCGTTCATGTCGATCACAAAATCGTTACGGGCCGGACAGGGATCGGGCTCGATACAATCCGGACACAGCAATGTCTCGAACATCGAAGTTATTTGCCAGGGCACGTTGACGGTTTGACCAGCCGCCACACTGGGTTTCTCTGTCAGATTGATGAGGGTTTGTACCGGCGCCATTACGTCTTCGAACGGCACATTGAGCGTTTGCAGGAAATTGCAGGAATCGGAGACCGAACCGTCGGCATTCATGGCGAGCAAAAACACGTCGTTGTTTCCGGTGGTGGCTGTACCGGTGAAAAAAAGCGAACCGTCGATCTCGAGGGCCTGGGCCGGACCGGAGGCATTGGCAAGGGGCGCTCCCACAGGCCCGAAAATCAGTTGTTTGCCCCAGACCGGCGTCCCATTTTTATCGGTTTTTAAAACATAATGGTCGTTGGCGGAATTTTGGCCGTACAGCACGTAACCATCGGGAACGGACAATAATTTGAGCACCCTGCCTTGTAAATCATATCGTTTCAGCCAAATAATTTGTCCGTCGAGCTCGGTTTTCTGGAGAAAAACAGCGGCGGTTCCGGCCAATTGGCTGCTACTTTCATCGCCGTCGTACGCGGCCACGAGGGTATTGTTGTCAAGCACAAGGTCGCGCCCGAACAGATTGCCGGTAGCGGCGGTATCCAGATGGCTGAGCCGGCTCCACACGGGTGCGCCGTTTGTTTCGTCAAAACGGGCGAGCAATTGACGGCGGGAAACGCCGCTGCTGTTGCTGCTGCCTGTTCCATACAATACGTTATCGACCAACAGCAATTTGCGCAGCACATCGGAACCGGCATGCTCATAACGCTGCGCGAAACCCGGCATGATATTTCCGGTTACGCGGTCTATTTTCATAATTTCGGCATCGGTGTCGCCGCCCGAGAACATCGGGTTTTGGTAATACAGGAAATCGCCGCCGGGGCCTTGCTCGAGAATTCCGCCCGCAATGGCGTCGGCGCCTGCGATGGTCCGGGCCCAAAGAAAAGTATTCGTTTCCGGATCATACCGAAATACGAACCCTTTGCGCAATCCGGCCGCCTGGCCCTGCGTACCACAACCCAGGATCATGCCCTCCGAGTCCTCGATGATCTCCGTGGGCGTCACCGCTTCGAAGGTGCTGATCGAGAATTCGCGTATCCAGATATGCTCACCGAAGCGGTTCAGTTTCTGAATAAATGTTTTACCGTTTTTCAGCCCGGCTAAGTACAAGTTGTTGTCGCTGCTCCGTACAAGGGCGGCGCCGGCTTCTGGTTGGTTGTCGCGGCCGAATGTTTTGAAAAAACTGGCCGGGTGACAGTTGCAGACCGTCGTATTTGCCACGTTGTCAAGCACCCGGATGCGGTAGAATATCAGGGTGTCGGGGGCAGGCGGAACGCCGTTCAGATATACATTCGTGGTGTCGGAACTGGAATAATTGATGCCGTTCAGGTTCAGGACTTCGCCTGGACACAGCAGGATATCGCGATGGAGGGTGATAAATTGGCTGAAAGCCGGGAAGTTGAGCAACAGGAAGAAAAGCGCAACCAGGCTGCGCATCGAATGGAAGTACATGGGACGATTAGATTATTGAGTGTTGCTGCCAAAGATACAAGCAGCATTTCACCTCGTCCCGGGAAAGGAGCGGTTTGTCGTTCAGGTGACGGGGAATTTTTAGAGGGAGAGATGATCAATTGAAATTGCAGGAGTAACAGCGGATATCTGCTACGATATCGCCCTTCGCAAATCCGCCGGGCAGTGCGCCGGTTTGAACAAACCCCATCTTTTCCAGGATGCGCCAGCTGGCCGTATTGGTATCCACGGCTTCTGCATACAAAGATTTAAGTTGGGGATTGGATTGGCATTCCTGTAATAATAACGCTACGGCCTGTTTGGCCAGGCCTTTTCCCCAATAGTCTTTATGGAGGACATACCAAAGCTCCGAAATTCCTAATTGAAGGTCTTGTTGCTGTGCGCCGCAAAGGCCGATGAGGGAATAATCCAGGTAAATGGAATACGGGCCGTATTGGAGGGGCTGTTCTTTACCGATGGTCAGGAAGCGCTCAAGAAAGACGCCCAGCGCATCCGTATCCGTGAATTGCCTGAAATTGGTGTACAGGATGGTATCGGCATCGCTGAATATGCCGAGCAGGGCCTCGCAGTCACTTTGTTGTGTTGGGATAAAGGTCATCGTTTCCTTAAATTATTTTGCGGCACTGCGGCTAAGGAACAGGTTTTAAATAAGGGTACAAATTTCTCCGGGAAATGTCCGTGTTTTCTGTACCCTTATTTTTTCATCGTTCCTAAGGAACGGTGTCAAAATAACTTCCCAAAATAAGTGGCCTCAATATTTTAAGGGAAGTGGCGCGCTATAATTTCATTTACAATGTCTTCGGTCAGCGGTTTGGAATTAAAGCCGGTAATTTCCGGAAATAGTTCGGACCTTTTCTTGTCTTCCGGATTTATGGATGTAGTGAGCATGACCACTATTACTTTTGCTTTCTGGAATATTTTTAATTCCTCGTAGGCTTCCAAAAACTCCCATCCGTTCATTTTCGGCATGTTAATATCTAAAAATATGAGTTCAGGAGGGATTTGGTTTTCATTTTTAAGAAATTCCAAGGCTTCAAGGCCATTTTTGGCAATCTGAATATTTTCGGTAATATTCATATCTTGGATAACTATTTGATGAAAAAAATTATCCTCTGCATCGTCATCCACTAATAAAATGCAATTCAATTTTTTTGTCATCGCAACATTGTTTTAGGTATGGTGAAATAAAATGCGCTTCCTTTTTCAAGTTCTGATTCTACCCAAATCCTTCCCCCGTGCAGTTCAACAATTTTATTGCATTGAGCCAATCCGATGCCCGTGCCGGGGTATTCCTCCTTATTGTGAAGCCGCTGAAAAATAACAAAGAGTTTTTTAAAATATATTTTGTCAATTCCAATTCCATTATCTTTTATAGCGATAACCCATTCTTTATCTTTGGTTTGCACGGAAATATGGACAATCGGGTTTACATTGATTTTTCTAAATTTTATCGCATTGCTGATAAGATTTTGAAAAAGAGATTTCAGCCCCGAAAAATAACCGTTTATGATCGGAAGATGTTCTGAATATACGGCTGCTTTACTTTCTTCAATAGTGATAGACATATCGTTCAATATATCTTTCAGTAGTATATTGCAATCTATGGCTATTTTGTTTTTATCATTTCCAACCCTTGAATAATCCAATAAATCTTTGATCAGCAATTGCATACGGCTGGTTGCCCCGCTGATAACATCTAAATAATAATCGGCATCACTATCTATTTTTCCTTTATATTTTTTAATATATAAACCTACATAATTGGAAATAGTTTTTAATGGTTCTTGTAAATCATGTGACGCTATAAAGGCAAATTGTTCTATTTCCTTATTTGAAACCAGTAATTTAATATTTGTTTTTTCAACGCGGGCTTTTTCAACGGTATAATCTTCGAGAATATTAATTACAGCTTTTTGTGTATCTTCGGCTAATTTTTTTTCTGTAGAGTAATCGTCCAAAATATTAAGCACTGCCTTTTGGGTATTTTCAAGTACCAGTTTATCATTTGCAAAATCTTCCAGGATATTTATTACGGCTTTTTGCATGTTTCCCAACAGATTTTTTTCATCCTCCGTATCTTCCAGGATGTTAAGTATAGCCCGCTGGGTTTCCTCCAGGGACTTTAATTGCCGCTCTATTTCACGGGCAGAATGTCGCATAATTAGCTGTTTTCATCTTTTGCAATACCGAGCTTTCCTCTTAGTTCTTCATTCTCTTTTTTCAATTCAATCATTTTCAACTCTCTGCCGACCGTTAATTTTCTGAATCGTTCCAATTCCGCTAACCGTTCCAGTTCTTTTTCCCGTTCCGCTACATCCCGTTCCAATTTTTTTTGGGCGGTAACATCCCTGGCAACAATCACAACGCCCAGTACATTTCCCCGGTCATCTTTGTAAACCGATCCGTTAAATAAAACATCGGTCAGTTTGCCGTTTTTATGTCGAAGCGTAAGCGGAGAATCGGCAACAGATCCTTTTGCAAACACTTCCTGGTACACCTCACGCGCCTTTTGAGGCTCGGTAAAATAATCGAAGAAGTCGGTCCCAATGAGTTTTTCGCGGTTGATGCCCGTAATATTCACGGTGGCCTGATTCATATCCATGATCTTGCCTTCGGTGCTTATGGTAACCAAGGGGTCCAAACTGGCTTCAATAAGACTAAGAGAATATTTGGACAGTAATTTTTGGGCCGTCACATCCCTGGCGACAATCACAACGCCCAGCACATTTCCCCGGTCGTCCTTATAAACCGATCCGTTGATTAATACATCGGTCAGTTTGCCGTCCTTATGCCGAAGCATAAGCGGAGAATCGGCAACAGATCCTTTTTCGAACACTTCCTCGTACACTTCACGCGCCTTTTGCGGTTCGGTAAAATATTCGAAGAAATCGGTGCCGATCAGTTTTTCTCTGGGCACCCCGGTTACTTTGGCCGATGCTTCATTTACATCGGTTATTTTCCCTTCGGGAGAGATCGTAACCAGCGGGTCGAGCGATGCTTCTATTAAGCTTCTGGCATATTGAGATGCTTGTTTGTCTTCTGCCGGCATTGGTTTATCAGCGATAGATTTTGTGATCATCCTGGTAGCTTTTTTATAAAATTAAAAAATCTTTCATTGTCTATCGGCAGCATTCAACATTGCCCCGTTAATCCGTTCTGGGAAACGGTCTTTAAGCGTTTGATCAGAAAAAATTTGTTGGCTTGGTTGTCTGAATATGCCTGTGGGAGGCATGGTTTGGGTTAAGAAGCAAAAAATGCCCGCTTGGCGAAATTATTACGTGCGAAGAAAAAATGCGCAACGCAGGATTATGGTAAAGGTAAGTATTGCCGATCACAAACACATATCTAAATGTATCGGGTGGTCATCTTGTTGGCTTAACGCACAGACCGGACACAAACATTTATTAAAATTTTCGCGTTCTTTAGGGCGTCTATGAAAACAATGTTACGACTTTTCTTCAGGGCTTTCTTTTTATCCTTCTTTTTGGCCGGCAGCGTTCCAATGGATGCGATCCCTCGCTGGGATTTGATCCTGACCGAATCCGAGTGGCTGGCGCCCAATATTATCCGGGTGCCTTTTACGCTGACTGGGACCCTGATCACCGTGCGGGCGCGGATTGATACGCTGGAAGGCAATTTTTTCTTTGATACCGGCTCAAGTAGTTTGTTACTCAATGCGCGCTATTTCGGCAATCGGGCACAGATGGCTTCTATTGGTGGCGGTGGCGTTACCGGCAAGGTGCGCATGCTGGGTTCTTCAAAAGCAGATACTTTCCGGCTCGACAACCTGACAATGGTGGAATTGAAGGCCGGATTGGCCGACTTGTCACACCTTGAAAATGCAAAAAAAATAGCCCTGATCGGCTTGATCGGCTGCGACGTTTTTAAAGATTACGAAGTGTTGTTCGACTATGCGTCCTCCTTGCTGATCCTCGTTCGCACCGATTCGAAAGGCCGGCATTCTGTTTGTGTTTACCAGCTGCGCGTCTCCGCTGGATACGACCAAAAACGATTACGGGTCGTACTATTTCCAGGGCGACGAGGTCGTATTCGAGTTCGACCGGCGCTTGTATGAAAGCGCCATGTAGGCAGCCCACAGCGCCCCGGTAGATTTTGAAGACCTTGGTATTCTGGAAGTGGCCGTTGCCGGCAATTTCAACAATTGGTCGGCAGAGGGCTGGCGGATGGAGCGGGTAAACGATTTCCACTACCGCCTGCGCAAACACCTCCGCGATTTTAAAGACACACCCGACTGGCAATTCAGGTTTGTGATCAACGGAAAGTATTGGTCAATTCCCGATTCGGCTGCAAACCAGCAAGGCGTTTTGAACTGGTACAACGTTCAAAACCCGAACGCGCCCACGCCCACAACCGGCGATACGGGCAATGTTTTGATAAAATTGAGCGGCTATACGACATCCAAACAGATCATCCTGACCGGTTCGTTTAACAACTGGGACGAAGCCGCTATCTGCATGAAACCGCTTGATGAGGGCTGGGAAATGCACCTGACGCTCGCTCCGGGCATCTATGAATACAAATTTATCGCCGACGGAAAGTGGCTCCTGGATCCGGTTAATTCTGAAAAACGACCCAACCAATACGGCACGGACAACTCGGTATTACACGTCAAAAAACAATTGCGATTCGTGTTGAACGGCTTTCCCGAGGCGCGGCAGGTCATCTTGGCCGGCAGCTTCAACGACTGGAATGAAAAAGCCCTGAAAATGCGTAAAACCGACGCCGGCTGGCAAACGGAGTTACCCCTCGAAGGCGGCAAACACCTCTACAAATACATCGTGGACGGCCAATGGATGACCGACCCTGGCAACCGACGCACGGAGATGGATTCGGAAGGAAATGTGAATTCGGTGCTTTTGGTGAGGTGAGGCCTTTTTACCGGATTTACAAATACATGCCTTTTACGATAAGTAATAAAACGATCGCCCCGATTGAGAATACGTTTACTAAACTTTTAAAGTTTAGTAAACGTGGCCTCTCTCCATGCACAAAACATGGCGGTGCGAGGTATAAAAACTTCACTCCTTGAATTTTTCGAACACATCCCAATCATAAGGGTCCCTGCGCGCACTTTTCGGAAACATCCCGTTTTTCATGAAATACAGCAGGTCTTCGCCGATCACGTCAAACCGGGTGTATAGCTCGTCGTGGTTGAGCCGCGTGTCTATCAGGTCGTCATCCACGGGGCTCAATGCGGAAGCCGTTATTTCGACTTTACTGCCGGTACCGATTGCGAATTGGATCGGGCCGTTTTCAAGGTTGCTCAGCCTTAGCGCGTTTGTCGTACCTATAGTGCTCATGGCTATCCTTGCGCCGTCGTTTATCGTTTCTCCCGCGTCGTTACCAGTTAATTGTAAAGATGTTTCAAAACAGCAATCCTGGTTGAGGTGTAAAGTAGCTATCGGGGCCATGGTGTTGATACCCATATTCCTGTTGTTTCCGATGTTTAGAAACGAAGGCCCGTTTTGACTGCGCAGGATCAGTTGCCCGATTTCCCGGTTAATGATATTAAAATTGTTGCCTTCGTTATAAAACAAGGTGCCATCATTGATGGTATTGCCGGTCAGGTTATTGGTCATTTGCAGGGCTGTGCTTCCATTATCTCCACCCAAATGCAGGAGGCTGGCCGGATTGGAAGTGCCGATACCGATGTTTCCGTTGGTTTTGGCGGTAAGCGCAAGACCATTGCCGGGCCATAAATTAACATCGCCGTCTGCGGCCGTTTGCGTGCCAATGTCAAGATTGTTTGGGCTTTTAATGATCCAGCCTTGGCCAATCCCTCCGGTGCCGGTGAACAGAATACCGCTCTGGTTTTGGGCACCCTCCAGGATCAGTGGAAATTCACCGGTCAGGTTCTTTACGTGCAAGCTGGTTTGGGGATTGGCGGTACCTACACCCACAAATCCGTTCTCTCTGACGATACTTCCATTGGCATTTTCAGTCCAGTAATTTCCGGCTGCCGGAATATTCACCGAGCCACCGCCGGGAGACAAGGACAATTGATTGCCCGACAGGCTAAGGGTTTGAATTTCATTGGTCGGGTTGCTGTCCGCATCTCCCAGCAGCGAACGCTCCGCCACTTTGGCGTAAGGCACCGCCTGGAGTGTGGTTTCGGGAAAATCGTAGGTATCGCCGCCGATCCCGACGGAAACTTTTAAGGCGTTGCAGGCTGTTGATGTTTTCCAGCAATAGGCGGATATGTTGCGTGGCGGCGGGGATATGGCGGCGTTTTTCGGCTTTTTCAATGGCCTCGCGCAACAGGGAGGCGGTGACGGGTTTTACCAGAAAATCGAGGGCGCTCCAGCGGAACGCCTGGGCGGCGTGGTGCTCGTGGGCGGAGATGAAAATGGTTTCGAAGTTAAGTTGATCCAGTGCGCCCAGCATCTCGAAGCCCGTTTGATCGGGCAGCCCGATATCGAGAAAAACAAGGTCTGGCTGGTGCAGGGCGATCGCTGCCAGGCCTTCCCCGGCCGTGTAGCATTGGGCGAGGATGCGAATTTGAGGAAAATGTTGCGTCAAGAGGAGCCGGAGTACTTCCTGGTTGTCGGCCTCGTCTTCAATAATCAGGGCTTTAAACATTCGGGGTAAAGTTTATACTTGCAAAGATGGCTAACACAAGCCACAATCGTATGTTTTCCCGATTATTTTTGACTGCTGTAAATCGTCATAGTCTGATCATCATAGTCAAACGTCCCCTGTCCGGAGGCCTGATCCACGACCACTTGCTCGCCGATGAAGCGAAGCGTATCGTCGCGTTCTGCCAGCGGTATGCCGGTCACTTTTTCCCAGTTTTTCACGGAGGGAATGCCGATCAGGACAAGGGCCGTTCCGCCGGCAAATTTTCATATTCTACCCCCTTCCCGACCGATCCACCACCCCCACACTCGCCTGCTGCGTCGAAAACATCCATACGTCCTGGATATTCACGTGCGGCGGCCTGGTGGCCATAAAATAGATCACATCCGCCACATCAGCGGCTCTTAAGGCCTGAAAATCCTTGTAAATCTTGGCGCGTTCGACATTACCGTCAAAACGGGTCAGCGCGAAATCAGTTTCTTCGACATGGCCGGGGCTCACCTGGCTTACCCGTATGTTGTGCTGATGCAGGTCGAGGCGCATGGAGTTGGTGAGGGCGTCTACGGCGAATTTGGTGGCGCAATAGACGTTGCCGTTGGGGTACACTTCTTTGCCCGCAGCCGAACCTACATTGATGATATGTCCCTGCCGCCGCCGCACCATCCCAGGCGAAACTGCCCGGGTTACGTACAACAGGCCCTTTAAATTGGTGTCTATCATGGTCTCCCAATGGTCTATATCGCCTTCATGAATCGGAGCGAAGCCTTTGGCTAAGCCGGCGTTGTTGACCAGGATATCGATCTGTTGCCACGATTCGGGTAAATGTTCCAGGGTCTGCTCCACGGTGCGCTGGTCGCGCACGTCGAAGGGCAGCATCAGCACCTCGCTGTGAAAATCGGTTTCAAATTGAGCCTTGAGGGCGCTCAGGCGTTCGGCCCGCCGGCCGGTGAGGATCAGGCGGTGGCCGTTGCGGGCGAATAAGTCTGCGGTGGCTCGGCCGATGCCGGAGGTGGCGCCGGTGATTAGTACGGTCAGGATTTTGTCGGGTTTCACCAGGGCCAGGGCGGGGGCCAGGGCGGGGGCCAGCCCCGCCCCTACCTCGGGGACGGGCGCGGCCTCTTCCGGCGCGACTTCGGCCTGGGCGGGCGAAGACGTTGTGTAGAGGTGGTCGTTTTCGGGCGTTTTCACTTCCGGTTGCAGCACAATAGCCCGGAGGTACCATTGTTCTGCCTGGGCGGGGTCTCCATTTTGAAGGGCAGCGTCGGCCATCCAGAGGTGGAGTTCTGCGTCATCGGGATCCTGTTCCAGGGCTTTTTGCAGGTAATGCAGCGCCGTTTCCTTGTAATCGGCCCGCAGGTGTTCGCTGGTCATAATGCCCAGTTTGCGGTAAATGCCGGGAAATTTCGGGTCGAGTTCGGCAGCGCGGTCCCAGCAATATTTGGCAAACAAATAGTCGCCTTTTTCCGCAGCCATATCGCCCATCAGATCGTACGATTTGGCGTCCTGGGCGGTGTTCTGTATTGGCTCACGCTCAACGATTTGTCTGTGGTTTTCCACGAGTGCTTCGGGTTCGTTTAAGGCCGCGTCGGGCACGTCCGGGGCGGAGGTTTCGGCTTGGGTAGCGTATTGAGCGAGGGCTTTGTTATATTCGATTTGCAGCAAAACATTGTCCGGGTGCTGCTCCAGGGTCAGCCGGAGCAATTCCAGGCCCTGTTCGGCATGCCCTTTTTCCAGCCAGAACCAGGCGTCCCGGATGGTTTGACGGATATCGCTGTCGCTGTATTCTCGGCCATGATGTTCGGAAAGACCTTCCCCTTCTGAGGCGGCGCGCAGCACGTCCGGGCCTTCCAGGGCATGTGCCGGCACCTCGAAGGATTCTTCTTCGGCGAGCTCTTCAAGCAGGCTGTTGATGCCCGAATAATCGACCGTTTCTGATGGAATTTCTGGTGTAGCATCGAGTTCGGGCGTTCCCACCACGACCGGGGCCAGCGGTCCACGCAGCGTTGGCATGGCTACCATGGGCGTGGCGGCATCCGTTTCCGGGAGGGGCGGCGCTTCGTACTGGGTCAGGCGGCGGTATTGTTCATGCCAGTCGTTCAAGCCGAAATTGCGGAAGAATAAACTGTATTCATCGGCTTCCAGTTGCTCCCAGGATACAAAACCGGCATCTTTCATGATTGCGAGCATTTCACCCACATGGTTGGCCACCTTGCGGGTAGCATCCAATTCAGGTTCGATAGCGGCTTTTTCGGCGGCCGATTCGGCTTGTTGCTGCTGGCTGCTGAGGTCGAGCCAGGCGTTTTGCCAGTAATTCATATACTGCAAGGCATACACCATGCGGTCGAAATGCGTCGGCACGTACTCAAAGGTAAGCCCGCCGTCCTTGCTTATTTTACCATCGGCCACCGCAATCAAGTATTGTTTGTCCTGCACCATTTTTTCCAGGGCGGGTTGCAGGTCGGTGAGACAGGCGCGGCTTTTCAGCAAATTTTCCGTGACGATCAGAATGACCGGCTCGGTGTTCTGCAACAAGCGCGCCGCAAAAACGCCGATGGTGTCGCCCGGCATATCGCAGATGCGCTCAAAAGGAATGCCGATGCGGACCAGGTGGCGGTCCAGGCTGTCGGCCAGTTCGACGTTTTCGTGGCAGTAAGCGAGGATGATTCTGTTCATTTTTTTATCGGTTTAGATGGTTTAGGAGGCTAAACTTTCCTCAATTCTTCAATCAACGCCGCAAATTTCCGCTCAAAATCTGCGTATTTGGACGTAGCCGGACCGTCGAACCCGGTATGGATTTGACGGACCCGGTTGTTTTTATCGAGGATAATCATGGTGGGAAAAGCCATGACTTTACTTAAGGACGGGAACAATTTCTCCGCCTCGGCTTTATCGGCTTTGCCGCCATAAACGAGATCGAAGGGTATCTGCATTTTCTTTTTGTAATTGATCAACTGGGCATTGGCCGAAGCGGGGTCTTTGTGCCGTTCGAAGGAAAAACCGACGATGGCGATGTCTTTAGCGGCTTCTGGGTTGTTTTTTATAAAATCGCGCAAAAAAATCTGTTCATCACGGCAATTCGGACACCAGGTGCCCATGATGGTGAATATTTTTATTTTACCGTCGAAGGCAGGGGAGGGGAAGGCCAGTTCGGACCCTTCCGGCGTTTTTACCTTAAAATTAAACCCGGTAGCGCCCGCTTTAAGTCCGGTCAGGGAATCGGGGTTAGTAAGTTTGAATGCCGGATCGCGCCAGGCCGTCCACAAGGTGCGAAACGTTTTACCCGAGCGGTATTCCCCCTGCAAACTATCGCCTTTCATGCTGCCGGAAAAGAGGTAGGCATGGGCGCCGTCGAAGGTGGACAGCCAGAATTTCCGGCCCTGTACCGTACCTTCCAGAAAGCGGTAATCGCCCGTTTCGGTACGGAAAGTGCCTTCCAGGCGGTTGCCGGTTTGTTTAAATTCGCCAATGGCTTTTTCACGGTTTTCGGTTTCTACGCCGAACACGGTGGCCCATTCGCCGCTTAAATCGCCCTCGGGTTTGACGGCCATCGTGGTGAAACGGTAATCGCGGCCGGAATGGGCATAAAACGGTACGCGGTAATTGTTCTTGTTCGGCACAATCCATTCGCCCTGCATCACACCGCCCCGCACGTCCACGTGCAGATAGGATTGGTACTCTGGGAAATAGATATTTACGGTGTCCCGCGCGGTGTAACGGTTGCGGCCGTAATCAATACTGTCGCAACGAATGCGCTCAGAACCGTTGATGATGTCCACCACAAAACGCTTATCGTCGATGTAGGTAATCTCGAAATTAAAGGGCAGTTCTCCCGGTTTAAATTGATCGGTGAGCAGGATGACCGTGTCTTTGTCGTTTACCGGGATGTAAAATTTCTCCAATACGAGAACGCCGCGCCAGATGCCGGGCGGTATGCGGGAATAGGAAGAATCGGTGGAAACACAACGGGGAAGCAGCAGTATACAGAAAAACGCAAAAAAACCGGTAGCGAAGTAGCGATGCATGTCAGTCAAATCGTAGAAATTGCGTTGGGGGAAACGGAAAAACGTATGTTGAATTGGGGTAGAAAGGTGTCCGTTCCCGACAGTAAAGTGAAAAGATTAATACAAAAGCAAAAGTAGGGTAGTTTGTTCAAACGAAAGACAGTTTTCGTTGGCAGTAGCAGTGGGCAGGGCGTGGTCGAGTGCACTGCCAACTGCCACTGCTTACTGCAACTTACCGGCGGGGGCCTATTCCGCGCCTGGAAAGCGAGGCGGTTAACAATATAAGACCACCTCCTGCGACGAAGAGGCCTAATGCAACACTGAGGATTAGCATACGAGCGATATTTGGATCATGAAAAAAGGTTTTCAAGCGCTCAAAAGCGCCTGAAAACCACTTTAGGAACAGGTTTTAAATAAGGGTACAAATTTCTGCGGGAAATGTCCGTATTTTCTGTACCCTTATTTTGACACCGTTCCTTAGCCAAGAATGATGCCAAAAAAGTGGTAGTTGACAGCCGGTTAATACGGCGAAACCTGCACCGTCCCGCTGCTCTGCGGAACTCTTAAACCACCATATCATCGTCAGAGTGAATAACCAATATGGGCCGTTCGGTGTTCATAAGTACCTCATCGGTAACACTTTTGTGCAGGATATTGTCCCAGAAATCGCGTTGGTGCGTCGTGAACACCAGAAGGTCAATCCGGTGGTAAAAACTGTATTCGGACAAGGCGGGGACAATGTCGCTGCTTACCATTTTTCTGAAAAGGAATGGTTTGCCCGAGCCGGCTGCGCTAAAGATCGATTCAAAGTGCTGAATTTGCGTCTCCAGGTTTTTTTCGCCGCCTGGACCTACATGTACAAAATGGATTTGGCCGTCGAAACGCGCGGTAAAGGAGACCGCCTGTTGCACCGAAAGCGCGTTGAGCGATTCGAAATCGCTGGCGTACACCACGTTTTCAAACCCCCTGAACTCGGACGCTCTTGGGACAAATAACACGGGGCAGTGGGCGATTTTCGACACTTCGAGGCTTACCGAACCAAAGATCTTTTTCCCAAGCCCTCCGCGCCCGGTGGTGCCCATCACCAGCAGATCTGTCTGGCGGGAGTACGCTGAAATCGCAATATCAGGCGCGCCATGGATTACTTTTGACGCGATATGCGGCTGTACGTTTTCAGGCGCGGCAAATTCGCCGGGCGCGCCGGGCAATTGGACCGGCGGTTCATAATCGACCCCGATGGTCTTCATTGTTTCCCGAATAAATGCATCCAGTTCTGTCTGCATCGTTTTGGTGTAACTCGACAGAAAACCGGAAGGAGAAGGTTCGCTGCCCTCAAAGATGCTGTCCATCGCGTACACGATTTCCAGTTTGCTATGCATTTTTTCGGCAATTTTCCAGGCAAAAACCAAGGCGTTTGCCGAAACCTCGCTCAGGTCGACCGGTACACTAATGCAGCGTAATTGAAACAATTTGCTTTTGAAAAGACCTTTGTTTCTCAATAGTCGAACAATTTCGGCAACATCCGGCACGCGGCCTTCCGATACCAGATCGCCTTCGATCATGAGTGCCGGCAACGTATGGATACCGTTTGCCTGAATGACCGTAGGCTCGGTTATTTCTGCGATTTTTCCGTCCACCGTCGTGGATTCCAACGCTAATCGGACCCTTTCAGCCAATAAATGCGACAAATGGTCGCGTGCGCCGAAGATTTTGATATGTGTTTTGCCGCAGCCCTCGCAATGGCCGGTGCAATCTTTGGAGGAAGTCGGGTTAAACGATGCTATTTCTTTCATAAGGGAATGCTAATTTTCGAAACAAAGGTGAGCTGCTCCCGTCGAAATGGGAATGACGCGCATTATGATGCCGGTTGATTAAAGTCAGTACGCTAAATCCATAAACCTTTTTTAACGGGGCGCCCGTTCGCGGACGCTGTTTTCGTACTTCGGGCAAATTGCATCAATGTCTTTGAAAATGATGCGCCCTTCTAATCCGGTGAGCGTGCCTGACCTGCACAGAGAAATATCATCGTTTTATGTTAATTTTATCTCTGCAAACGACGAAAACTCTTACCTTCGCAGGTATAACATCACGTACTTATGATCAAAAACTGGTTTAAGGATATGGTGGAACGGCATGCCTTCGGGGTATGCCAACACCTTGGCGATAAAATGCGCATTGCTCCGGCGGAAGTGCGCAAGTATTTCATTTATACGTCCTTTATCGGGATGGGGTCCCCGCTGATCTTATACCTGTTCATCGCCTTTTGGATGAACGTAAAACGTTATATCCGTCGCGGTAAAAACATCATTTGGGAATAAAATTCCACACATAGGGATTGGCCCGGTTCTTTTTGGAATAACCGGAACAAAACAATAATAAAAATCAACTATTATGAGAGGCCCTTTGCGTGGATTACTCGCTGGCGCCGGTGCCTATAAACTTGGCGGCGGCTGTTTTTCAACTGTGCTCATTTTTTTACTTTTATATTGGCTGCTCGGCTATGCCAATTGTTAAAATGAGGACACCGTTCCTTATCAGGCGGTCTGACGAATTTAATTCGTCAGACCGCTTTCTTTTACCCACCGAACAGGAGTCATCCCGAAAAATATCCTCAAATTCGGGATGTCTTATGTTGGACACGGATATATTTTTTAGCATCAAAATGAAGAGTTTATGAAAATGTGTAATTATGCCTCACCTTACAGCCGGTACAGTTAATACACGACCCTTCAAAATCCGCTAAATCTTACGTCGAGCCATGCCAGCAATCTCTACCCTCCGGATCAAAGTTGCCCTGTTCATCAATTATTTCGTTTTCGCCATCCTGCTCAACAGCGTCGGTACCGTCATTTTGCAGGTGCAGAACAACTACGGCGTGTCCGAGTCCTCGGCTTCTGTGCTGGAAGCTTTCAAGGACCTGAGCATTGCAATCATGTCATTTTTAGTATCGTCCTACATCACCCGCATCGGATACAAAAACGCCATGCTGGCTGGCCTGGGCTTCACCGCACTGGCCTGTCTGGTGATGCCTAACCTGCCGGGTTTCTGGATGACCAAGGTATTGTTTGCCGTGGTCGGCTCGGGTTTTGCCCTCATCAAAATGTCGGTTTACAGCACCATCGGTTTGGTTACGAAGGATCAAAAGGAGCATGCGAGCCTGATGAGTTTCATCGAGTCGTTTTTTATGGTGGGCATCCTCACCGGCTACTTCATTTTCAGCGCTTTTGTGGACGACGCCAATCCGCAGTCGACCGCCTGGCTACAGGTGTATTACTTGCTGGGCGCATTGGCCGGAGCGGCTTTTCTGCTCTTATGGTCGTCGCCATTGGACGAATCGGCGGTTAAATCCACCGCAGGCGCTTCGTTCGTGCAGGAATTCGGCGCCATGTTCAGGATGATGGCCCTGCCCCTCGTGTTGACCTTCATTTTTTGCGCCTTTTTTTATGTGCTGATCGAGCAGAGTATTATGAGCTGGCTGCCCACGTTTAACAGCAGGGTGCTTGCCTTACCTGCCACTTTGAGTATCCAGATGGCCAGTATCATGGCAGGCTCCACGGCCGCCGGACGTTTTTTGGCCGGTTTTGTGATGAAAAAATTCAATTGGTATCCGGTGCTCACGATTTGCCTGTTGCTGGCAGGCAGCCTGGTCCTGCTGGCCATTCCGCTGGCCCGAGACGTAGTACCTGGCAGCGTGAGCGGCTGGGGCGATGCGCCGCTGGCAGCTTTCGTTTTTCCGGTGATCGGCTTGTTTTTGGCCCCCATTTACCCCGCCCTGAACTCGGCCATCCTAACCGGTTTACCGGTTGCAAAACACGGCCTGATGTCGGGTCTGATCATCATTTTTTCCGCGCTTGGCGGCACCACGGGTTCCCTGATCACCGGTTATATTTTCCAGCATTGGGGCGGAGAACAAGCCTTCTATTTTTCGCTGGGCCCAATCTCGATTTTGGTGGGTTGTTTGTACCTTTTCCGGCGCATGCAGTTGCGGAGTGTTTAGGTACAGACACTTCAAAAATCGCTAATCGGAAATCGGAAATCAAAAAAACATGGCGGTTTATAGGTAATCTATAGCCCTCAATCCCTCCTAAACCCTCTAAACATAAACAAATGCTCCTCAACAACTTATACCACGTTGAATCCCTTTCCGAACTCTACGGGGCCGTACAAAGCAGCGGCCTGCTGCCCGACTCCAAAACCTTTGTGGATGCCATCCCGGCGTACCCGCCTGCCGATATCCTGACCGCCTACCGGCAGGAAAAAGACCGGTCCGGTTTCGACCTGAAAACCTTTGTGGACCTGCATTTTCGCCTGCCGGAAACCCCGGACAATGGCTACGAATCGGCTCAAAAACCCATTCGCGAACACCTGGACGCGTTGTGGGACGTATTGTCGCGAAACCCCGACGAGGCGACAGGCGGTACCCTGATTCCCCTGCCCAACCCCTATATCGTTCCCGGCGGGCGTTTCCGCGAGATTTATTATTGGGACAGTTATTTCACCATGCTCGGCCTGCGCGTCTCCGGTCGCATCGACCTGATGCAGAACATGGTGGACAATTTCGCTTACCTGATCGAACATCTGGGGTTTATCCCGAACGGCAACCGAACGTATTACCTCGGTCGGTCGCAACCGCCGTTTTTTGCCATGATGGTGCAACTGCTGGCGGTGGAATACGGTGGAATCGGTACGCTGGTAAAATACTTCCCGCAAATGGAACGGGAATACGCGTTTTGGATGGAGGGTACGGAACAACTTGATTATCAAGCGCCGGCACACCGCAGGGTCGTGCTGATGCCCGACGGCACGGTGCTGAATCGCTACTGGGACGACCTGGATACCCCGCGCCCCGAAGCCTTCCGGGAAGACGTGGAACTGGCCCAAAAGGCCGGTGGAGACCCGCATATTGTTTGGCGTCACCTGCGTGCCGCCGCCGAATCGGGCTGGGATTTCAGCAGCCGATGGTTGCGCAATGAAAACGATCTGTCGAGCATCCAGACCACCAACCTGATTCCGGTCGACCTGAATTGCCTGCTGTATTATGTAGAACTGACCCTGGCGGAGGCTGCCCGCAGCATCGATCTGGACATCACCGATGTATACACCGAAAAGGCCGCCCTTCGACTCCAGGCAATGCTCGATTATTGCCGCGACCCGGACAGCGGTTTTTTTTACGACTACAACCACCAGACCGCACAGCGCTCGGACCGGGAAACCCTGGCTGCCGTATTTCCGCTGTTTTTCGGGCTGGTAAACGGGCCGCAATCGGAGCAGCTGGCACTCGGGCTGGAACGTTTCCTGCATGCGGGCGGCGTGGCAACCACCTTGCTCCGCAGCGGCCAGCAATGGGATGCCCCCAACGGCTGGGCGCCTTTGCAGTGGATGGCGTACAAAGGCCTGTACAGTTACGGTCACACGGATTTGGCAGAGCGAATTCGACACAACTGGCTGAATATCAACGAAAAAACCTACCAGGAAACCGGCAAAATGATGGAAAAATACAACGTAATGGATGCCGGGCTCTCCGCAGGCGGCGGCGAATATCCGAACCAGGACGGGTTTGGGTGGACGAACGGGGTGTATTTGGATTTAGTTACTACAAAGGACACATCGTGAATCTTTTGGAGTTGGAGGAATTGGGGTAAGTGCATATTGGGTGATGGTTTTATGCTTCATATCCACAGGTGTGCAGGCAGATTAAGGCTGAGCCTTCCGATACCCCGATCCGTTTCAACATTTGGCTACCATTCAAATCTTTTATTCCTTTGCTTCGGGCCGGTAGCTGCGCCTATTGCCCCAACCAACACCTCGTTCACCATTTAGACCTAACTAAAATGAAAAAAATTACTTTTTTGGCGCTTTTCTGCGTGTTAAGGAACGGTGTCAAAATAACTTCCCAATTTGATGCCATTCTTTTGCCGTCATCCGTCCCATCTTTTTCGTTAAATAGCGCGGCTATTCGCCTCAAAAGATAGTTGGCTGACGCCAAA
>Ga0105046_10004125_pt1 | contig 23116 bp, 22 predicted proteins | sample MAT03_FD_78385 | JGI IMG/M metagenome (GOLD analysis project Ga0105046, IMG submission 78385) | Freshwater microbial communities from Lake Fryxell liftoff mats and glacier meltwater in Antarctica - MAT-03 (megahit assembly) | ecosystem: Environmental > Aquatic > Freshwater > Ice > Liftoff...
ACGACGAACAGTTGACCGGGATCGAGGACGGTGTGGGCACAAAAGGCCACGTCCCGGCCAGTCTGGCATACGGCCAATCCCACCCGTGCCATAAACCATTGCCGTTGTTCGTCGACCAAAGTCACGGCTGCAATCGGTACAACGCAGATACTCGCCACCAGGCGAACGATGTCATCGAAATCGGTTTCCGGAGCAGTATCGAGGACCCCGTAGGCGCGGAGCGCTTCGATCCGCTGACGATCGTAGGAGGGAATCAGTGCGGACAGCATCGGATGAGAGGGCGTCTTGAAAGGGTGTTCGGCTAAAATAACTCCACGCCGTCACCCATATTCTGTTTTGGAACCACCACTGTTGCCGCTGTCTGCATCGGTAGTGCTCCGGGGGTCAGGGTGGTTGACTGCGCTCGGGATTCCGATGCCGCGGCCAAGTCATCCGGATTTGTGTCGAATATTTCCACGGCATCCAGCGCCACCGTATGGTCGGAAGTGGTTTTCGATTTTGTGCCATCCACGGCCGACGCATGCGCGTCGCGTTCCTGCTGCATGGTGTAGCGGCCGCGGTGCGCGGCGAGGCGATCGGAACCCTCCTCCCCCATTTCGTCGGAGCCGAATTCCGCTGTGACTGCCAGCAGTCGTTCGCAGAGTTTTTCCGCCGGGGCATAGCAGGAGGCGATGAGCGAGGGGAAGGTAAGAGTGGGTAGGAGATCGCTCATCTGCCGGTAAGCCTGGCCAAAATTGCGCGTCACCTCACTCGAAGTGTGCTGGATCCGTTGGTTAAGCGCGGCAAGTTTCGCTGCGACGACGATGGAGTCCGCTGCAATCACGGCTTTTTCACGGCCCACGGTCTGCTGGACCTCCGTCGCCTCCATGCGGATGGCCTGGAGCCAATGCATGGTTTCGCCCAGTTGAACGGTCATCGCCTTGGTCAGGGAGGCGGTGTGCCAGGAGAGATTGGCGGTTTCCTCGGCCAATTTCACGAGAGCACCCGCATTGGGGACGCGGGCGGCGGCGATTTGTGCGTTCAACGCGACGAGTTGCACTTCAAATTCGTGGCACCTAATGTCCGTTGAGAATACGCGCACGCATTCTTCGATGCGCGCAAGCAATCGGGAAATTCGTCGATTGGTCTCTTCGCTGAGGCCGGCGATCTGCACGAGATTATCCGTTTCCCGTTTAAATAACTCACTGACGTTGGAATTGCGAAAAACGCTGTCCGTGGCCTTTTCCAAGTGAGCCAGTCCCGAGACAAGGGCGGCACCGGTTTCGAGCAACGCCTGGCATCCCCGGCCGATATCGCGGCCCGCCCGGTCAATGCTCTGTCGCGAACCCTGCAGATGGATCTGTTGCACTCGGACCGCGTGATGAACATAGCCAAGATCGATGCTTGCGCGGAAGCCCCGTGGCTTGAGATGCAGCGCGATATCGTCAAAACCCTGCCCGACATGCTCGAGCTGTTGACGGACAATATCCTGATACTGAAGCGACATGACGAGATCGTTCGTCTGGCTGCGAGTTTGGGCGAGCAGTCCCGAAATCTCGCTGCTGGCGGCAGCGCACGGTTTGAGGCCGGAGGCTATTTTTTCGAGGGCGGTGCGGAGCACCTGCATGCTGTGTTGCGCACTGCGATTGAGTTCGGTTTTGAGGTTTTGAAGTTGTTCCCGTCCCGCGGCCGCCTCTTTCACAATCTCTTCCAACTGGGAAAAAGCGGTTTCAACCGTGGCATTCATCTGCCTGGCCATCCGGTCAATTTCTTCGGCGACGGAGACAAAAATCGCCCGGTTCTCCTCGTCGATTCGCGCCGCCTCGGTGCGGATCTGCAGAACCAACAGCCGGAACATCACGGCCGTTTGGGAAAACTGCCGACGATCCTGAAGCAGCCGGCTCTCCATCTGCTCCATCTGCTCTTCCTGGGAAAGGGCCAGGCCGATACTACCGTGCGCGAGATCGACGGATTTTTTATAGAGTTCAAATGCAGAAGAAAGGGCGCGGTCCTCGTCGTGGTCCTGGAGAATACTGTCGAGCTTCGTCGCCTGGATTCGTACCTCGGTCAGACCGGCGCCAAGTCCCGCGAGACTTTCTCCGATCGCGTTGAACTCGCCGCTGGAACCTTCCCCGAAGGCGAGCAGGGCGCGTCGATCTTCGTCAATTTCCATGCCCAACCGGGTCACTTCCCGATTGCAGGAGAACCGTCTGACCCGGGTCAGGACCCGGGGTAGGCCAGCACCCAACCGCGCTATCAACGGGGAATAATGACGTCGAAAGTTCATCGTTCAACTCAAGGTCAAATGGACTAGGACCGGTTGCCGGGCCATCAATCGCTGCACGCCTTGGAGAAGGGCATCGGGCATCACGGGCTTGGAAAGGATGCTGACCGGACGGGAGCACGCCGCGAGGATGGCCTTCGCGCACGATTCTTCAGACGTGATTGCGAGAACGGGCACCATCGAGAGCGCCGGAATTTTTGCCAGTTCCGCGATAAAGGCGCCGCCGTCCATGCCGGGCATCACCATATCGAGGAGAATCAAGTCGACGTGGTTTTCGCTCAATTGCCTGAGCGCGTCGGCCCCATCGGTCGCCCCGAGGCATTGATAACCTTTTCGCTTCAGAAAGCTCATGTGGTAGAGGCGAACGCTGGCGAAATCGTCGATGACCAGAATGGTTTTGTTCATGAAAAAGGAAGTCTAACCAAGGCGGGTGCGGCCGCCGTGGCTGGATGGTAGACGGAGGTTCACTTGCTTTCAAATCGGGTGCGTGGACCGATTCCAAACATAGGAAAACCCTATTTGGCCGCCGCTCAGGGCCGCGCGGTCACATTCGCGATTTGCGAGGGACTCACTCAGTCGACTCGTTTAGTCGCTTCAAGGCCCCGGTCGGACTGAGGCCCCAACGATCGGATCCCGTCCTTTGGAACCAATCGGGGTGATCACGGATCACTTTCGTCTCGAAAACCCTCACCGGCAGGCGCGCACCACCTCGGGCGCGATCGCACCGAGCGGCATCACCTTTTCCGCACCGCCGAGTTTGATCGCCTCTTGCGGCATGCCAAACACCACGCAGCTCGCCTCGTCCTGCGCGATCGTCCGTGCTCCCGCCTCCTTCATCTCGAGCAGTCCTTTGGCACCGTCGTCACCCATGCCGGTCATGATCACGCCAATCGCGTTCTGGCCGGCGTAACGCGCCGTGGAGCGAAAGAGCACATCGACGGACGGTCGGTGGCGGCTCACGAGCGGGCCGTCGCGCACTTCGACGAAGTAACGTGCTCCGCTGCGCTTGAGCAGCAGGTGCTTGTTGCCGGGTGCGATCAGAGCCTGCCCGCGGATCACCGAATCGCCATCTGCAGCCTCCTTCACCGTGACGCGACAGAGCTGGTTGAGCCGTTGCGCAAAACTGGCCGTGAATTTTTCCGGCATATGTTGCACGATCACGATGCCGGGCGCATCGGCGGGCAGCGCCTCGAGAAAAATCCGCAGCGCTTCGGTTCCGCCGGTCGACGCCCCGATCGCAACCACTTTCTCCGTCGTCTCGATCATCGCATTCGACCGGGGTTTCTCGAGCATGGCGTCCGCGGTCAATTTCGGCGCCACATTCAGCGGGGCGACGGCCGGGCGCCCGGCGCGGCGCGGGCTGACGCGGACCAGCGCGGCGGACTTGACCGCATCGCAAATCGCGATCCGCGATTCCTCCAGAAATTGTTTCGTGCCGACTTTCGGCTTCGTGATGATCTCGACGGCACCCTTCTCGAGCGCCGCCACCGCACTCGCCGAGTTGCGCTCCGTCAACGTCGAGCAGATCACCACAGGAATCGGCCACTGGCTCATGATCTTTTCGAGAAACGTCAGCCCGTCCATACGCGGCATCTCGATGTCGAGGGTGATCACGTCGGGCACCTCGTGCTTGATCCGTTCGACGGCGACAAACGGGTCGCAGGCGGTGGCCATCACCTCGATGGCCGGATCGCTCTCGAGGATCTCCTTGAGGGTCTGGCGGACGGTCGCGCTATCGTCGACCACGAGCACACGGATTTTCTTCATGGCCGTGGGTTGCGCAGGTGTTTGTGGAGCACGGCGCCGGTCGCCGTGTTGAAGAGGATCTTGCTGCCGCACCGACCGCCGGTGTTCTCCGCGATCACGACCAACCCGGCATCTTCGAGCAGCCGTCGCGCGACGTCCACATTCGCCCCGCCGATCCAGTTCGGATTCGCCGCCCGGCTCACGCCGATGACGTTGCCGCCACCGAAGATCTTTACCTCGATTGTGCACGGCAGAATCCCCGCGCGGCGAAAGGCACCCACCATCGCGGGCAATACCTCTGTCATATAGCGAAACCGCGTCGGATCGCCGTCCGGGAGGCGCGCCCCGGCAGGCGGTTCGGCCAGCATCGCATGGCAGATCGCAGCGAGACCGGAACCGCGCTCGAACATCGTCACCGCCACGCACGAGCCCAGCACGGTCACGACGATCTGGGACTCGCGGGTCACGATCAACTGCCCCGGCGACAGATGCACCTTCAGTTGCTCGGAAATGGGGCTGCAGATCATGCCGGATTCCACCGCGGGCCTTCGCCAGTACCCGGCGCGACGGACGCGAGTGGGCGGATTTCGGCCGTGTTGGCTTCGGTGAAGATCATAGGGGTTTGCGGTAAATGGACATGCCCACGGAATTGACCGGAATATCCAGCCCGGCGAGCGATTCGGAGTGGCCGACAAAAAGATAACCGCCCGGCGCGAGGTTGCGGCAGAGCTTGCCGATCACCGCCTCCTGCGTGGGTTTGTCGAAATAGATCATGACATTGCGAAAGAAGATCGCCTCGAAAATTTCCTTCACGCCGTAGTCGGCGTCCATGAAGTTGAGCCGGTGAAACGCGATCCGTTGTCTCAACTCGGGCACGACGCGAACCACGGCCCGCGCGGGATCCTTGCCGCGCATCAGGTATTTCGAGCGCAGCGGACCGGCCACCGGTTCGATCCGGCCGGCCGCATAGACGCCGCTCGCCGCTTGGTCGAGCACCCGGCTCGAGATGTCGGTCGCTAGGAGCGAAAACTCGAAGCCCGGCCGCTTGGTCGCGAACTCCGCCAGCACCATCGCCAGGGTGTAAGGTTCCTCTCCCGACGAACACCCGGCGCACCACAGCTTGAACGGCCAGGCCCGGACGCCCGCCGGATCGCGGTCGAGCGCCGGTAGCGCGGTACGAGTGAGATAGTCGAAATGCTGCGGCTCGCGGAAGAAGTCCGTCTTGTTCGTCGTCACCGCATCGATGAAATGCACGCGCTCCGCCTCGCTTTCCGGCGAGTCGAACAGAAACTTCCGATATGCCTCGAGCGTGGGAATCTTCAGCTCTCGCAGCCGGCGCTGCAGCCGGCTCTGCAGCATCGGCAGCTTGGCCGGGGACATCTTGATCCCGAGTTCGTCGGTGATGAACCGGCAAAAGCGGTCGAAGCTGTCACGCGAGAGTGCGAGGCTGTTGGGCGGTGAATCGATCATTGATTTCGGGGACGGCGGGGCAGGCGGGATCCACGGGGATCAATAGCGCTCGAACTCCTTGTCGGCGGAGTCGCCGTGGGATCCGTTGGATCCGTTGGCCGAGACGAGCGAGATCGCCTTGCCGGCGGATTTCACCGGGCGGGCGAAAGTCGGCGCGGACTCGTCCTTCGCGTGACCGGGGGCGGAAGGCGGGGATTTGCGGCCGGCGGGTTTCACCGGGCGACCGGCGGTTCGCGGCGCCGAAACGGGCGAGCGTTTGTCGGTGCCAATCCTGAAGAAGGAGATGGACGCCTGAAGTTGCTGGGCTTGGCTGGTGAGTTCCTCCGCCGTGGACGCCATTTCCTCCGAGGCGGACGAATTTTGCTGGATGACCTGGTCGAGTTGCTGGATCGCCTTGTTCACCTGCGAGGCGCCGGTGTTCTGCTCGGCGCTGGCGGCAGCGATCTCCTGTACGAGACCGGCGGTTTTGCGGATATCCGGGACCAGCTTCAAGAGCATGACGCCCGCGCCTTCGGCCACCGTGACACCCCCGAGGGTGAGTTTGCTGATCTCGGCCGCGGCGACTTGGCTGCGCTCGGCGAGCTTGCGGACCTCGGAGGCGACTACCGCGAAGCCCTTGCCGTGTTCGCCGGCGCGGGCGGCCTCGACCGCGGCGTTGAGGGCGAGCAGGTCGGTCTTCCGCGCGATCTCCTCGATGATGTTGATTTTCGCGGCGATTTCCTTCATTGCGCCGACGGTTTTCGCGACGGCATCGCCGCCGCTCCTAGCGTCCTCGGCGGCCTGGGTGGCGAGCTTGTCGGTCTGCTTCGCACTGTCGGCGTTTTGCTGGATGCTCGACGTCATCTCTTCCATCGAAGCGGTGGTCTCCTCGGCCGACGCGGCCTGCTCGGCGGCGCCTTGGGAGAGTTGCTGCGCCGTGGCGCTCATTTCCTCGCTGCCGGAAGCGACATTGTCGGCGGCGGTCGTGACTTCACCCACGACATTGCGCAGGCTGCCGACCATGCCGTTGAGCGCTTCGAGCGTGAGGCCGATTTCGTCGAGGTTTTTGATCTCGGCTGTCTGCGTGAGATCGCCGGCGGCGACCGCCTGGGCGAGACCGAGGGCTCGGCTGAGAGACGTGGAGATGTAGTGGAGGAGCCAGAAGGCGGTCGCGGCGCCGACGAGCAGGGCAACGACCATGATGACGATGAGCAGATTCCGCGCGGAGGCGTAGGAGACGTCCGAAGCGGCTTTCGCGAGTTCCATCTCCCGCGTGTTCTTGTCGATGACGCTGTTCAGCGCGGCTTCGGCCGCGTCGGAGAGCTGCCGTCCCTTGCCCCCGGAAAGTTTGTCGGCCTCGGCATTTCCATTCTCCATCGTCGCCTGCCGCACCTTCCCGTGGACTTGCAAGAATTGCGTCCAAGCGGCCCGGAATTGGGTAAGCTTCACCCGTTCGTCGCTCGTCGTCGCTTTTTCCACCGCGGTCAGACGTTCGCTCAGCTCGGCGGATTGTTGGTCGATGACCTTCACTTGTTTTTCCATTTCCGCCGTGTCCGTCTCGATAATCATCACTTTTTCCTGCCGGTGAATGAACAGCATATTCTGGCCGATTCGCGCGGTGGCCACGATCGCCTGCGCCGCTTCAGGGGAATCCTTGGCACGTTTGGCCAAATCCGATTCGAGGGCGGACAGGGCCGTGAAAGCGACGTCGATCGACTCTCGACCCTCCGTACTGGAGAGATTCGCGGCGCGGACGTTGGAATTGAGCAAAGCCAGTTCGACCACCTTTTTGTTCGTCTCGAGGAACGGCTTCAATTGCTCGTCGAACTGCTTAAGAAATTCCCGGCCTTTCTCATCGGCGAGAACGCCGAGTTTTTGGCGACTCTCGGCCAGCTTGACCCCATAACGGTCTATATTGGCGGCGTGGCGATTCATTCCGTCCACCGTATCGTCGAGAATGATGTTCTTCTCGGCGCGGCTGATCATGAGGAGCTGGGTTTTTATCTCGGACGCGAGTTGCACCCTGGCGACGTTGGAATCGACGATGGTATTGAGCTGTGCGTTGATCGCGCCGAGTTGGCGGATACTGAGGATGGCCGAGGTGGCCAGCATCGCCAGCACGGCGGCGAAGCCCAGGATGAGTTTGGTCTTGATGGTGAGTTTCATAAATCGAAGGGAAAGAGGATGAGGTCGGGGTTCAGGCGGTTTCGACGGCGACGGCGGCCGCCGGCGTCGCGGTGAGTTCGGCAAGCGTGAAGACCGCGCCGATGTCGAGGATGATGATGAACTCGTCGCCGCGACGGCCCATGCCCTTGATGAGTTCGGTGCGCCAGCGCATCGCGATACGCGGCGGCGGCTCGATCTGTCCGGGCTCCAACTCGATCACCTCGTGCACGCTGTCGGCGATGCCGCCGACCACCGTCGCCTCGCCATCGAGCTCCAGTTCCATGACGACAATGCGGGACGCAAGCGTGTCGGCCGCGGTGGGCAGACCGAACTTCATGCGCAGGTCGACAACCGGCACGGCCTTGCCGCGCACGTTCACGACGCCGCGCATATAATCGGGCGAAGTGGGCACGCGGGTGATGAGCGGCAATTCGAGGACTTCGCGCACCTGGGCGACGTCGATGGCGAATAACTCGTCACCCAATTTGAAGGTGATGTATTGGGCGGGTTCGGTGACAGTACTCATGAGGAAAATGTTTGGACGAGGCGAGGCGCGAGAGCGGCCTGCGCGCGGGCGTCGGCGACGCGGATCAAACCGGCGAGATCGAGGATCAAGGCGACGCGGCCATCGCCCATGATCGTGGCTCCGGAGAGCACTTCGATGTCGCGGTAGAAACGGCCGAGCGACTGGATCACGGTCTGATGGCTGCCCAGCACGCGATCGACCACGAGACCGACGCGATCGGCGCCATGGCGCACAATCACGATCTTTTCGAGTTCGGGCTCGGCACCCCCGATGGCAAAGGTTTCGCGGAGGTAAACGTAGGGGACCAGCTCGCCGCGGATGGCGACGGCGTTGCGACCGTTGTGCCGGCCGCGTTCCGCCGGCACGAGTTCCACGTTTTCCTGCACGGTGCTCATCGGAATGATGAACTGATCGGACCCGATCTCCACCAGCAGCCCGTCGATGATCGCGAGCGTGAGCGGCAGCGTGGCCGAAATGGTGGTACCGCGGCCCGGTTCGCTGGCGATCTGGAGCGAACCGCCCAGGGCATCGATTTCCCGCTTCACCACGTCCATGCCGACGCCGCGACCCGACACGCTCGTGACTTGTTTTGCGGTCGAGAATCCGGGCAGCAGGATGAGATTGAAAAGTTCGCGCTGGCTGAGCACCGCGTCCGGTGCGATCAGCTTCCGCTCGATCGCCTTGGCGCGGAGCGTCTGGGCATCGAGGCCGCGACCGTCGTCCTGCACCGTGATCACGACGCTCGAGCCGATGTGCGCCGCCGTCAACCGGAGGGAGCCGCGACGAGGTTTGCCGGCCAGGACGCGGGCGTCGGGCGATTCGATGCCGTGATCGATGCTATTGCGGATCAGGTGAACGAGCGGATCGCCGAGCCGGTCGAGCACGGTCTTGTCGAGTTCGGTTTCCTCACCGGACGTGACGAGGTCGATCTCCTTGGCGAGTTCGCCGGACAGATCGTGCACGAGGCGCTTGAACCGAGCGAAGGTGGTGCCGATCGGCATCATCCGGATCCCGAGCACCGTGTCGCGCACCTCCCCGATGAGCCGTTCGAGTTCTTCGACGGGCACGTTGAGGTCGGGCTGATCGATAAGCGAGGCAACCTGGGTGAGTCGCGATTGGTTCATCACGAGTTCGCCGACAAGATTCACCAAACGGTCGAGCCGGGCGGACGGCACGCGCACGCTCGACTCTTTGGTCTGCGGCTTGCGCCCGGCACCGGACTCGCGGGGGGCGCCTTCGGGTGATTTGAGCGGGGGAGAAAGCGGCAGTGCCGGGCGACTGGGAGTATCCACCGCGGCGATGGCTCCGCTTGTGGAACACGCCGCCGCCCGACCGGCCGGCGCAACCGCCAGCGGCCGTTCGGCGATGCGCTCGATCGCGAGTTCGCATTCGCCATCGACAAAAATGAAAACGTCCTTGATCGCGTTCACGTCGCGCCCGGTGGTGAGCACGATCTCCCACGACAGATGGCACTCCTCGGCGTTCAGGCTCTCCAGCGCGGGCACACCGTCGAGTCGCGCCGTGACGGTGCACGACCCGAGGCCGCGCAGTTCGTCGAGAAGGAGGACGGGATTCAGCCCGCTCGCCGCAATGCCCGGCACCGGACGAAATCCGATGCGCCATGAGGTGGTCGCGGCCGGCGCTGCGGGCACGACGGGTGGAGCGGACGAGATCGGATTTCCCGGGGTCGCGGCGGTGGCCCCGACCAGTTCGTTCAAGGCGGCGACGATCCGGGCGGACTCGGCGGAATTCGCCGGTGCGTCGTTCGCGGAATCTTCCAGCAGGCGTTTGATCTGGTCGCGTGCGGCCAGGATCAACCCGATCAATGGCGGCGTCACCGGGACGGTGCCCGCGCGGACTTGGTCGAGCGCCGTCTCGACGTGGTGCGTAAAGCCCGCCACGACATCGAAGCCGAACATCGAGCCCGAGCCCTTGATCGTGTGGAAGGCCCGGAACAGGCGGTTGACCGCCTCGCCATCGGCCGGCTGTTGTCCGGCCTCCAACGCGATCGCCTCGATCTGATCGAGCAGATCTTCCGCTTCGAGCAGGAAAGTCTCAGTGGGGTTGGAGGTGTTCACCGGTGGCAAGCGAGATTTAAAGGGTGGAAAGGAGTCCGATGGCCGCGGCGTCGATGCCGGCAGCCGCGCAGGCGCGGTGCACGACCGGGCCGGCGTTGAGCACGCGAAACGACTTGGCCTGTCCGGCGGCGCTCTGGCGCGCAGCGTAAAGGAGTTGGAGCCCGAAGACGTCGATTTCGGCGGTGGCCGCGAGGTCGACCGCGACGGCCGACGAGCGCCCCAGCGTATCGACGATCTGGTGACGCCAGCCCTCGGCGGATCCGACCGTCAAGGCGCCATCGACGTGGACGGTGTTTTCCGGAGCGGACACGCCGGAGGTTGGGGCCGGCCCAGCGGCTCGCGGAGACGGGGTGGACGACGGGCTCATGCGGAGTGTTCGACGCGGGGGCCAACCGGAACCGATGAGGCGATTTCGGTTGAAGCCGAAGCCGGCCGGGAGGAAACCGGGGAGCCTGCGCCGGACCGGCCACAGCCGGGGGCCAAGGTGCCAGGGCTTTTATGAGTTGAGAGAAGCATGAAGAGGTTTGAGGGGAGCGGATGAAGCCCGGCGGCGGTTGGCGAATGAAGCCGGCTAGGGGCAGACTTTCTTTACCACGGCGAGCAGTTGCTCGACCTGAAAGGGCTTGACGATCCAGCCAGTGGCGCCGGCTGCCTTCCCTTCCATTTTTTTCTCCTGATTGGACTCGGTGGTCAGGAGTATGATCGGGGTGAAACGAAAAGCCGGCGCCGCGCGCAGGTTGCGCGTCAGCTCGATCCCGTTCATGTTGGGCATATTGAGATCCGTGATGACGAGATCCACTTTTTGCGCGTTGCTCTTGGCCAGGGCGTCGGCGCCGTCCGTGGCTTCGACGGCCTGGTAACCCGCCCCTTCGAGGGTGAAGGTGATCATTTGCCGCATGCTCGATGAGTCGTCCACGACCATGATCGTCTTAGGCACAGGTCACCTCCAAGCTGGTTGAAGCGTTAAAGGGAATTGCCGCCGGCCCATTTCGCGCGAACGAGACGCCGACACGCACCTCCGCCGCCAGAAAGGCCGCGGATGCCGACGTCACTCGGACAGCGGACACCGTCTGCGACTGCGCATAGAGAATTCTCATAATGAAAAAATGGAGCGATTGCCTTCCTTGGTTGGCAGCTCGGTGGCCGAGCCGATGTCGATGTTGCTCGAGAGGGTCATGCCTAGGCCGCTTTATGCAGTAATGCATCGGATGAAACGACGCGGTCGATATCGAGGAGCGCCTTTACCTGGCCCTTCACCTTGGCCATGCCCAGGAGGTAGGACGTGTCGATGCGCACGCCGAAATCGGGCGTGGGTTCGATCTCGGCCTCCGTGAGAGTCACGACCTCCTCGACGGCATCGACGATCAAGCCCATTTGAACCGGCTGCTGGTTCCCAACCAGAACCTGGACGACCACGATGCACGTGCGCTCGGCGATCTCCGCCTTGAGACCGAACTTGACGCGCAGGTCGACGATGGGAACCACGCGGCCCCGCAGGTTGATGACGCCTTTCACGTAATCCGGCAATTGCGGGACCGGTGTGATTTTTTGCAGGCGGATGATCTCGCGTACTTTCAGGACGGCGAGTCCGTAGGCTTCCTGGTCGAGTACGACCGTGAGGTACTTGGCGGCGAGCTGGGACGGTATAGCGAGAGCTTTCATTTTAAGCGTCCTGGAAGAAATCGTCGGGCTTGCCGGTAGCGATCGCTACCGGCTGACGTCGGGCGGAAGCGGACGAGCGGACGGTCTTGCTCTGGATCTGGATTTGAGGTTGGGCGGGCCGACCGGATTCGAGCGATCGGGCTGCGGTCGCGAGGGAAACCTCCCGCGCGCCAACGCCGACGAGAATCTGGAGTTCAACCACTGCATCCTTGAAAAGGACCGACTGGGCGTTGAGCTCCTCGGCGGCGGCGGCGGTTTCCTCGGCGGAGGCGGCATTGGACTGGGTGACCTTGTCCATCTGGCTGACGGCGTTATTGATCTGGCCGATGCCCTCGCTCTGCTCCTGCGAGGCGGTGGCGATCTCGGCGACGAGTTCGTCGACCTTGCGGGCCTTCTCGACGATCGCGCCGAGGGACTGGGCGACCTTGCCGGAGATGACCACGCCGCGTTCGCCGTTCTTGATCGCGACCTCGATCTTGTCGGCGGTTTCTTTGGCGGAGGCGGCGGAGCGCTGGGCGAGCGCGCGGACCTCTTCGGCAACGACGGCGAAACCGGCGCCAGCCTCACCGGCGCGGGCGGCCTCGACGGCGGCATTGAGGGCGAGGATGTTCGTCTGAAAGGCGATCTCGTCGATGGTCTTGATGATTTTCGAAATGTCGGTCGAAGAGGTCTTGATGGATTCCATGGCCTGGCGCATCTCGACCATGTCGGTGTTGCCCGACTCGGCGGCGATGCGGGTTTCGGCGGAGAGTGCCTTCCCGGAGCGGGCGCTGTCGGCGTTGCGCTTCGTCATCGAGGAGAGCTCCTCAAGCGAGGAACTCGTCTCCTCCAGGCTGGCGGCCTGTTCGCTTGCACCTTCGGCCAGCGACTGACTGCCGGCAGAGACCTGTCCGGCGGCGGACGCCAACTGCGCTGCGCCCTCGCCGAGCGAAGCGGCGAGACGGCGGAGCAGTCGGGAGAGGGTGGCGATCAGGTAGGCACTCAACGCTATGCCCAGGACAATCACGACCGTTGAGAGCGCGGACGTGGAGACGTTCGTACGACTGGAAATAACCTGGAGGTTGTTGGTCGCTGCCATGGTGCTGGACGTGTTGTATTCGAAAAGGGCATCCAGGGTTTTGGAATAGGCGAAATACGCGGGCTGAACTTTAGCGGCGTTGAGGGCGATGGCCTCCTCCACGTTCCCGGCGCGGACGAGATCCAGAATCTCGTTGCGGATGGAGACATAGGCGCCCCGGGCCTGGCCAACCGCCTTGAACAAAGTGCGATCGTCGGCCTGCGTGATGGCCTTTTCATAATCGCTCAGTAGGCCGTCGATGGTGGCCCTGCCGATATTGATCAGATCCTCGAACTCCCTGCGCTCATCCGGCGTCTTGGCGAGCAGGACGCGCAACACGCAGATTTGAAGGGCCGAATTTTTGCCGTATATCTTCGCCGTTAAGTTGGCCCCAGGCAACAAATCGGTGGCGATCGAGACGACCTCGTCGTTGATCTGCCGTAGCTGGAGAAAGGTGAAAATCGCCTGCGCGGCAACCAAGCCGAGTACCGCAGTAAAGCCGACGGTGATACGTTTACCAATAGTCCAGTTTTTCATGAGAAGCATTTTTCGGGCGCAAGTGGGTGAGAATATATCGCGCAGTCCATCGATGGCGCGGGCCCTTCTGGCCGGAGGGACGCCGGCAACACGCGGGGCGGGCAAAGCACCTGGGCGCGGTGGGCGGTTCTGAGTGTCATCGAGGGCGGATGGAAGGTATACTTTGCAGTCTGGTGCAGGCGGACGACAGACGCGCCGTGTGCGTGCGGGCCCGTCGGGCACTACGCAGACGGCAAGGGCCAGACGCCCGGCGGTTTGAAGGCGGCCCGGCTCATTTCGGTGTGCGGAACGATGCCCATTTTGACGATTGCAGTGTCATGTGCTCTCTCCAATCGGGTGCGAAGCTCGATCCCAAACATAGGAAAACCCTATTTGTGTAAGGAAACCCGGTCCCGCCGCCGTTAAAGCCGTGCGGAAAATCACCCGGTGGCGACGCACGCAACCCGTCTACCCCTTCAGCGACTCACCAAGCCATCTCGCAGCGCGCAATGTACCAAGTCGGCTGGCGTCGAGCAGCCTAGCTTTTTCATCAAACGCGACCGGTAGGCCTCGACCGATTTAATCCCCACATTCAACTCGACGGCGATTTCCTTGTTACGCAGGCCTTGGACCACCAGCCGCAGGACATGATGCTCTCGCGCGGTGAGGACCTTTTTCGGTTCGGCCGAAAGTTCCCGCTGGCCGACGTGGTAATCGCGGGCCATGGCTGAGGAAGTCTCCGTGCAAATATAGACCTGACCGCCCATCACCGTTTGCACCGCCGCCAGCAGTTCTGTGCTCCCATTGATCTTGCACACGTAGCCATGGGCTCCGGCTGCCAACCCCTCCCTGGCAAGCCCGGGATCGGGATCCCCGGTCAGCACGATGACCTTGATGGTTGCAAATGCCGCGTGGATCCGGCGGATGAGCGTCATACCCCCTTCGCCGGGAATTTTCAGATCCATGAGCACCAAATCCGGCCTCGATTCCGCGATGCCACGCCACGCGGTTTCGGAATCGCCCGCATCGCCGACAACTTCGATCTGCGCGTGCTCTCCGAGCATCCGCCGCACCGCTTCTCGCATGATTCGATGGTCATCGACGATGAAAATTCGAATGGGCATAACGCTCCGGGCCTAAACCCCCTTCCGCAGTTGGCGGGAGAGTGCCGACAGGATTTCCTCCGGCCCAAACGGCTTCAGCGCCATTTCCACGACACCGAGCGACGCTAGTTCTTCCCGCCGTTCCGTGTCGCCGAGCCCGGTCATCGCCACATACTTGAGCCCGGGTTCCAGCGCCTGGGCCTCGCGGATCAACGCCAGCCCGCCCATGATCGGCATCATCAGATCGGTGACTATGAGCCGAATCTCCGCGGGGTGTGCTCGCAAAATCTCCATTGCCGCCTTGCCGTCCGCCGCCGTCAGCACCCGATACCCGCTCGATTTGAGCACGCTGCCGAGCAAGGTGCGAATGGAGACTTCGTCGTCGACCACCAGCACAAGTTCGTTTTGCCCGCGATGCCTTTCCGCCACCGCCATCGGCAGGACCGACGCGTCCCGGTCGACGACTGCGGGGAGGTAGACCTTGAACTCGGTCCCGTGTCCGACCTTGCTCTCGACCGTCACAAATCCGCCATGACTCTTGACGATGCCGAGCACCGTCGAAAGCCCGAACCCGGTGCCCTTGCCAATTTCCTTCGTGGTAAAGAACGGTTCGAAGATCCGGCCGACAATTTCGGGCGCGATGCCGGGGCCGGTGTCACACACCGTGAGGACAACATAGCATCCGGCCTTCGTCAGCGGCAGCAGGGCTGCGGCGCGCTCGCTCAGATCGAGATTGCGGGCGGTGAGTGTCAGTTTCCCGCCCGTGGACATGGCATCGCGCGCATTGACGCAGAGATTCATCAGCACCTGGTGAATCTGAGTCGCGTCGGCCATGACCGGGCGCAGGTCCTCGGCGACGTCGGCGTCACATGTGATGTCCCGGGGAAACGTTTCGCGCATGATGCCCGACATCTCCCGGATGAGGTGCCGCAGCGCCACCGGAACGCGCTCACCCTCGATGCCTCGGCCGAACGTGAGCAACTGGCGAACGATGGTGGCCCCCCGTTGCGCACTTTGCTCGACCATGTCCAAAAGCTCGCCGTCGCTCGGATCCGCCAGCTTCAGCCTGAGCAGCGGAGCCAGCAGGAGGATGGGCGCGAGGATATTGTTCAAATCGTGGGAGATGCCGCTCGACAGCGCTCCGATCGCCTCCAGTCGCTGCGTGCGCAGGAATTGCTCGGCGAGCTTCGCTTTCTCCGTAATGTCAGTGCCGATACTGAGCCGCCCGGTGGGCTGACCGGCCTCGTCGCGCAGCACCGTGACGCTCATTTCCATGACGAGAGGGTCGCCGCTTCGCTTGTAACCGCAGATTTCGCCGCGCCAGTCGCCCATCGTCGCAATGGCGGCATGCACCGCTGCCTTGTCCGAGGCGCCGCCGAGCGCAAAGAGATCGTTCAGGGGCTTGCCCAGCATTTCCCCCGCAGTCCAACCCAGCAGCCGTTCGGCACCGCGGTTCCAAAAGGAAATGCAGTTGTCGAGGTCGGCGACGACGATGGTCTCGTTGGCCGCATCGAGGAGTTCGCCCTGCTGATGAATTTTCTGCCTGGCTTCCTTGCGCTCACTGATGTCCAAGGTGGTTGCCAGATAGTGGGTGACCTTGCCCGCGTCATCGCGAATGGGCGAGATGGAGACGAGCTCCCAGAACAGCGCGCCGTCTTTTTTGCGGTTCTGCATTTCGCCCCGCCACTCGCCGCCGGCACGGATCGTCCTCCACAGCTCGGCATAGACCGCCGGGAGCGTAAGGCCCGATTTTATCAGCTTCATCGGCTGCCCGCGCGCTTCCTCGAAGGTATAGCCGGTCAACTGGGTGAACTTGGGGTTGGTGTATTCGATGCGGCTCTCGGTGTCGGTGATGATGAGCGAGACCGGGGCCTGGAACACCGCGTGCGAGAGCAATCGCACCTGTTCGTCGGATGCGCGGCGGGCCTGACGGATGGTCGCCTCGCGCAATTCCCGCGTTACCGCCGGACCGAGCCGCGTGAGGCGATCCTTTACCAAGAAGTCGCTCGCCCCGGCTCGCATGGCACTGACCGCAGTGTCTTCTCCCGCGGTCCCGGATACCATGATGACCGGCAGGTCCAGTCCGCTGGCGCGGACCTCGGCCAGGGCCTCAAGGCCGCCGAAGCCCGGCATCGCCCAATCCGAGAGCACAAGATCCCACGGCTGCTGCCGGAGCGCGGCACGCAGCGTCGAGCCGGACTCGACCCTTTGGCTGGTGACCGTGAAGCCAGCTTGCTTCAGTTCTCGCAGCAGGAGTTTCGCGTCATCCTCGGAGTCCTCGACGAACAAGGCACGCAGGGGCAGGGTCATTTCGCTCCTTCGGTGTGGGGCGGCGCTTCGTTGAGGACCAGCCAATATAAACCGAGGTTGTCGATGGCGGCGGAGAACTGTTCGAAATCCACCGGTTTCCGGACGTAGCTGTTCGCCCCGAGGTCATAGCTGGCGACTACATCCTGTTCCTCCCGGGACGAGGTCATCACCACGATAGGCAGGCGCTTCGTGCGCGCGTCGGCGCGCAGCCGGCGCAATACCTCCAGCCCGCTCACCTTCGGCAACTTTAGGTCGAGCAGGACGACGGCGGGCATGTCGTGCAGATCGCGTCCCGTGTGGTCTCCCGTACCAAAGAGATAATCCAGAGCCTTGACCCCGTCGGTGACCACGACGATCCGGTTGGCCAGCTTGCTTTTCCCGAAGGCACGCACCGTGAGCTTCACGTCGTCCGGATTGTCCTCCACCAGCAGGATGCTTTGATTTTTCATGGTTGGTTGGATGGTTCGGGCAGGGTGAACCAGAAGGTCGCTCCGCGGTTGAGTTCGCTTTCGGCCCACACGCGGCCTCCGTGGCGGCGGATAATGCGTTGCACCGTCGCCAGCCCGATCCCGTTACCGGGAAACTCCGTCACGGAATGCAGCCGATGGAATGGGCTGAAAAGCTTATCCGCAAACGCCAGGTCGAATCCGGCACCATTGTCGCGCACGAAGAAGGCCGGCGCGCCGCCGTGCTCCGCAAGGCCGAGCTCGATGCGTGCATCCGTCCGGTCGCGCGTGAACTTCCAGGCGTTGCCGAGGAGATTCTCCAGCACGGCCCGCACGAGATGGGGATCGCCTTGGGCGGACAGGTCCCGTGCCAGCGACCAGTGCACGCGTCGTTCGGGCTCCGCGCGCTGCAGGTCATCCGCGATGTCGCGCGCCACGGCGGACAAATTCACCGGCGAGCGCCGCATTTCCAGTCGAGTCACATGAGACAATTTAAGCAGGTCGTCGATCAGGTGGCCCATCCGCTGGCTCGCGGTACGCACCCGCTGGAGGTGTTCCTTTCCCTCGTCGTCCAGCTTGTCCGCGTAATCCTCGAGCAGAATGCGGCTGAACCCGTCGATGCTGCGCAGCGGTGCCCGGAGATCGTGCGAGACGGCGTAACTGAACGACTCGAGTTCCCGGTTGGTCGCCTCCAATTCGGCCGTGCGGTTGCTCACCTCCGCGGCCAGTCGGCTCAGGTCAGCCACCTTTTCCCGGAGCACCCGCTCCGCGCGGTTTCGCGCCGCGAGATCTCGGATATTGCACTGGACGAGCCGCCGCCCGGCCGCGACGTAGGCATTGCCGATGAGCTCCGCCTCGACTCGGCTGCCGTCTGGCCGCTCGAGCGAGAGGCTTTCGTAGCGCACACTGTCCTTGAGCTGCAGCTCGGCGAAGACGGTCTTGCTCGCGTCGATCCCTTTGAACGGACCGATTTCCCAGAGCTTCTTGCCGATGAACTCCCCCTGCGCGTAACCGAGCAACACCTGCACGAACGGGTTGGCGTCGACCACCTGGCCGGTGCTCGCATCGAGAATCAGGATACCGTCTTGCGCCGTTTCAAAGAGCCGGCGGTAGCGGACCTCGGAAAGCCGCAGCGCTTCGTCCTCGCGGTGGCGCGACGTGAGATCCCGCGCGATCTGTGAAATGCCGATCGGCCGGCCGTGCTCGTCCTTGATCGGCGCGAGGCTCACCCAAACCGCGATCGCGGCCCCCTCCTTCCGCAGCCGAACGGTCTCGAATTCGTCGACCCGCTCCCCGCGAGCCACTCGCGCCAAGACTTGCCGCTCCTCGTGGACCCGATCCGGCGGGATCAGGAAGAGGGCGGATTGGCCGATCGCTTCCACCGCCGTGTAGCCGAAAATTCTCTCCGCGCCCAAATTCCAGCTCGTGACGATTCCCTCCGGCGTTTTGCCGACGATAGCATCGCCGGAAAATTCGCCAATCGCAGCAAATTGCGCCTCGCCAGCCGGGGCCGGCGATTCGGACATCGTCTCAAATGGGGAGATCGGAAGAGCGTTCATTCACTCATCTCGTTACGAACGCAGAGACGCTCGTGGTTTTATCGCCTTTTCGCGGGAGCGTGATCATGACTCAATCCCACCTCCCGGGCAAAGCAGGGACTGCCTGACTCCCGTTGCTCGATAAGTGAGCGAGACACGCGGGAGTTTTGAGACACGCCAAAGCTTTGAGCGGCTGGCGCTTAAGCTGGAGACAAGACGAGGCTTCATTGGGAATGCACAAGGATCCATTTGCGATTTTTGTCGGAGGATGGTCGCCATAGCTTAGAATGCGGAGCATCGGCCCGGGGTACAATGGGGTGTTCTCCCACCCTAGTACGCACCTGGGGGACTGGCTGAAAGCATCGCCTGAACGAAAGCAACATAGAGCAGGCCGCCCTATAAGGCGATGTGCTTGGCCGATGTCAAACCGAGGCCATCGGGACAAATTCGGGCCGGCATAGCGGCCGGGACGCGTGTAGGACAACACCCCATAGCGTAGGCTGCGGATTGAGCGCATGCTAAGCGCACTTCTCGCAACGGAAATCCCGCACAGTTGGCAGGTCCGATGCCCGAAGCCTGCGAAATCTAAAACCAAAATGAATTCTAACGCCGCACTCACCGGCTCGCTGATGCGAACTTACGATACGATCTTCCAGAATTCGGTGTGGCAATTCGCCGCGAACGATTCGAACTGACGCCGATGAAAACCATGAAGGCAGTGTGTATCTATTCCTACGGTGGACCCGAAGTGCTCGCTTATGAGGATGCCCCGCGTCCGCATCCCGGTGCGGGGGAAGTGCTCGTTCGCATCCACGCTGCCGGGATCAATCCGGTGGATTGGAAAATCCGCGAAGGACACCTCAAGGAAATGCTGCACCACACGTTTCCACTCGTGCTGGGTTGGGACCTTTCGGGAGTCGTCGAGTCGCTGGGCTCCGGCCTTACCCGGTTGAAAGTAGGAGACGAAGTTTTCAGCCGCCCGGATATTTCCCGCGACGGCGCCTATGCGGAATTCATCGTCGTGAAGGAATCCGAATTGGCCCTGAAGCCGAAATCCGTCGATCACATCCATGCGGCGGCGATGCCCCTGGTCGGCTTGACGGCTTGGCAAACTCTCTTCGACGCGGGGGGGCTTTCGACCGGTCAGCGCGTGTTAATCCACGCCGCCGCCGGAGGCGTCGGTCACGTTGCGGTGCAATTGGCTAAATGGAAAGGAGCCCACGTGATCGGCACGGCGTCTGTGCGGAATCATAAATTCCTACGCGACCTTGGGGTCGATCGGGCGATCGACTACGACACCGAGCGATTCGAAGACGTGGTACAACCGGTGGACGTCGTCCTCGATACGATGGGCGGAGACACGCAGGAACGATCGTGGAAAGTGCTCAAGCCCGGCGGCATTTTGGTTTCGATCGCCAGTCCGCCGAAGGCTGAGATCGCAGCGAAGCACGGCGTTCGGCAGGCCTTTGTCTTCACGCAGCCCAATGCCGTGCAGCTGGGTGAAATCGCCAAACTGGCTGACGCCGAGAAGCTCAAAGTAATCGTGGAAACCATTCTGCCGCTCTCCGACGCGAGCCGCGGTCAGGAACTCAGTCAACGGGGTCATGGCCGGGGCAAAATCGTGCTGCGCGTCGTCTAGCGCTCGTACGAATCGCCTTCCACTCACGTCTGCGGAGAAACCATCATGACGACATTTACTTTTTACGACAATCCCACGCTGACGCTGGCGTGTGTGCCGGCCGACGCGCCGGTGCTCTTTTCGCTCGATGCCGCAGCCCAGCTCACCGGCGTGCATCGGGAACTGCTCCTCTATTATTACCGTGCCGGCCTGATCGACGCGCTCCACGGGATCGAGGAGACCGAACTGTTTTTCGAAGAAAGCGCGCTCGACGAAATTCGCCGCATCGAGCACTACCGGCGCCACCTTGGAGTCGGTCGCCGGGCGCTACCGCTCGTCTGCGAATTGCGGCGTCAAGCCGACCGCCAGCACATCGAACTCCGTTTTCTGGGTGGCCCATGACCGCCGATCCAGACCGCCCAACCGCTTGGCGGCGGGAGTGCGGAGTGCCATCATCCGGCCCATGGTCGAGTGTTTTAACTATTCATCGCCCGTCGCTTCGCCGCAGTCGCGCTCATGGGTCCAGACGCTTCCGGATTGCGCTCAGTTCTCTCCGTCTTTTTGCGTCGGATTTCGGGTACGCCATGTTTAGCCCTTTGAAGACCTCGAGGATGATCTCGGAAATGATCAGGCGGGCGTTTTTCTTGTCGTCGGCCGGAACGACATGCCAGGGAGAATCTTTGGTGCTAGTCGCCGCGAGGCAGCCTTCATACGCGCGCATGTAGTTCGGCCACCATTTCCTCTCCGCGAGGTCGGCCTGGCTGAATTTCCAGTTTTTCTCGGGGTCGTCGATGCGCTTGAGGAAACGTTTGCGTTGTTCTTCCTTCGACAGGTGGAGGAAGAACTTGATGATGCGCGTGCCGCTGCGATGGAGGTGGGCCTCCAAGTCCACGATCGAGCGATAACGTTCCGCCCAGATGGTCTTTGACGCCAAGCGAGCGTCCGGCAGTCGTTCATTGGCCAGGATTTCGGGGTGCACCCGCACAATCAACACCTCCTCGTAGTAGGAGCGATTGAAGATGCCGATGCGTCCGCGTTCGGGCAGATCACGGGTCGTGCGCCAGAGGAAATCATGGTCGAGTTCCATCGCGCTGGGATGCTTGAAGCTGAACACCTGGCAGCCCTGCGGGTTGACGCCGGACATGACGTGCCGGATTGCGCCGTCCTTGCCGGCGGCATCCATCGCCTGAAAAATCAACAGCACGGCATAGCGGTTCGAAGCGTACTGCAGGCGCTGCAATTTACTCAGTTCCTTCACCCCCGCCCGGAGCCGGTGATGGTAGTGCTTTTTCGAGTCATAGATCGGCTTCACCCGAGTCGGCCACTTCTTGAGCGAGACTTTTTCGCCGGGAGGCACCCGGAAGTCTCCGGTTTTGATTATGGTTTTCATACTTTGGTGGGTTGTTCGTGAATTAATCGCATCGGCTCTGTTTTGAGTGATTCGCGCACTTGCCCCAAGCGGCGCTCAAAGCAGGTACGGTCGTGCGGGGACTCGAGAGTGCGCCTGGCCAGTTCGGCAATCCATTCCACGTGTTCATGGAGTGCCTGTCGCCGAATCGAATCGGCCGTTAGACTGGCGATGGCTTCCAGCGAGTCCAGCATCCGCAGCATGATGCCGAGATTGCCCTTGGCGCTCGCTCGGATTTGATCGAAGGCTCCGGACAGCAGGCTTTGGAAGCTCGGTCCTTTGGCAATCACTCGCAGTGCTCCATCTTCGTAGCGGTGCGATTCGGGAATATGTTGGGGTGCCAGCCGTGCAAGAATCATCGCCAGGTAATCCACGCACGTCACCGCCGTCGTCGTGTCGTTGATGCCGGGCGAGAGTGCTTTTAACGCTACATCGACAATCTGCCGGATGCCAAAGGCCGCATCTTGTTCCACCGTGCGGTAGCGACTCAGGATGAATGCTGCCTGCAGTTCAACCATCGTCTTTGAATCTGGGGGGGCATCGAGTGTCAGCGAAACCAGCGGGGTGTTCTCGACCACAAATTCTCCGACACCGCGCTCCATTCGCACAACGATCTTACGCTGTCGCGCCAACCGCAGCAGCGCGGCATTGTCCACGCCCTGGATGTAACCGCTCTCAGCAGCCGGCACGAGGTGCCATTTCCGATCCAGCAACGGAGGCGGCGATTGACCTTCCCCGGCTTCAGCCAGACTGTTTCCGAGTCGTTGGGGGAAAAGCCGGTCTAAAGCGTGGATGGTTTCCTCAGCCGCGGAGGCGATAATGCTGGAAGCCTGAATCGAAGAGGCGACGTGGTGGATGAAAAAAATGAGCACACCCACCCCGCCGACCGCCAACACGAACCCGAAGAAGACTGCCAGGCCAGGAACATAGGCACCCTCGTCGCCACCACGAATGGTACGCAACACGATCAGGCAATACGTAAAAATGCCGGCGAAGACTCCGAGCACGGCCTGCGTGACCCGGCTGCCCATGAAATTCCGCAGGACGCGTGAGGTGTATTGGCTCGAAGCCATTGCCAGTGCCACCAAGGTCATGGAAAACGTAATTCCCACGACCGACATCATCGAACCGGCAATCGTGGACAGCATCCCACGCGCGCCCGCCGCCCCGGCCCCGAAGAGGCGTGGCCATCGGTCCAGCCATCGATCGCTCAAGATCGAGTCAGCTTCG
>Ga0105046_10004126_pt1 | contig 23115 bp, 29 predicted proteins | sample MAT03_FD_78385 | JGI IMG/M metagenome (GOLD analysis project Ga0105046, IMG submission 78385) | Freshwater microbial communities from Lake Fryxell liftoff mats and glacier meltwater in Antarctica - MAT-03 (megahit assembly) | ecosystem: Environmental > Aquatic > Freshwater > Ice > Liftoff...
AAACCAAAAAGCTATTCGCTAAACTTGGTTACGCTATTACGTAACACTCGGCGGAGTTAGGGATAGAGTGATGTAGGAACGTCGATCCCTTCGTAACTGATCGATTGAAGGGCGCAGAGGGCTTCATCAAAGCCGTGAGGGGTCAGGGTGGTTTCTTGACGGCCGATCTGGATACAGACATCGTGCCCTTCTTGTAGGCGACTGATGATAGGGTTCATCGCGTCGGGCGGAAGCAACATCCGCTGTTCCCCCTCGAAGATCGAGCCTTCAAACACGATGCCGTCAACACGCACAAGTGGGTTTTGAAACTGACCTGCAAGCAGATTGAGGTAGAGACGGTAGCCCGCTTGTCCACGCGCCAATTCCACATCAAAGCTAGAAAAGGGATTGGTGCAAGGAAGATGGGTGCGACCTGAACGGTATTCGGGACAAGGAGGGCTAGAGATTTCATACACCCATCCATCATATGGAGGGGAACTACAAGAGGAAAAAAGGAAAAGGACGCTCAAAAGCGCCCTTTTCACAAAGTGGGTCATAACAGCCAATTAGTTGTGGCTGTGACCGTGGCCATGGTGGCCGTGATGTTGAACAGCAACAGCAATTATAGCAACAAGGGCGATAACGCCAAGAGCTACGGCAGGTGTAATGTTGCTTGACTCACGAGCTGCTGTGTAGCCGTATCCGCCATTTCCATTATACCAGTAATCTTCTGCATTGAGTTCTACTGAGCCGGCGAGCAAAGCGGCAGCTGTCAGCAATCCGAGTACCTTTTTCAAGGCTTTCATTGTGGGTCTCCTTGTGACTTGTTTTAACTTACTTTTGTATATCCCATACCGCGACGTTTTTTAGCAACGGGAATTTTCCTTTAACTCTGTTTTTCTTCAATCCTCAAGCTTTTAAGCGACTTGAAAAGGGCTTCATAATAAGCGGGGAATTCTTCTTTTTTGGCTGTTGCGGTCAGGATGTAAATGTTCCCCTCACGGAGTAAAATCACATGCATGATCCTCAGCTCCCCCCATTTGGTCTTGGTTTCGGCTTGGGAAAGACTGGCTTCACCCGCCTCGGTCTGGACGGTTCCCAAATCTTTCCATAGGGTGCCGTCGGAGTCGTTAATCCGTTTGACAATCTTCAGATAGTCTTTTAATGTCCCCTCAAAAGGTTCTACCACCAACGAAATAGAAGGTGCAAATTCTGTTTTAGCCTGGCCAACGACCATGACTTTGACAGCCTTGGAAAGCTTGGCAGTTTCAGCAAAACGCCAACCGGGAGGGGGAGTAAACTGCACCTTTTCTTGCGTAACAGCTTGATCTTGTGGAGCTAAGTCTTCAGCCCACAACGCAGTGCTGACGACTAATAATGCGCAAAGGAAGGGTCTTAACATATAACCAAATGACTTTAGATGGCACCATCCTAACTCATCTAAGTGGAAGAAGACAAGATTATTTTGGATCAAAGAGATAACCCGAACCACGATCTGAATATCCTTAACCAGATTTTCTTCCGAAGGTGCTTTAGCTTATTTCGTTTACGTGGCAGAATGATGGCATGGAGGAAACAGCCCATGAGAACGCTAGAAGAAGGACAAAACCAAATTCAAAAAATTTGTGATGTCCTTAGAAAAGAGACACTTGAGCCTGCACAAAAACAAGCCGATACAATCCTCCAAGAGGCATATGCAAAAGCGCAACAGCTTGTAGCCGACGCCAAAAAAGAGGCGGAACAGTTGATTAAAGCGGCGCTGGATCAGATCCAAAAAGAACGGAATGTTTTCCAATCGTCGCTTACGCAAGCCTCTAAACAAGGGGTGGAGGCGTTAAGACAACAGATTGAGAAAAAGCTTTTCAATGATGAAATTAAACGGGAAGTAGGACAGGTTTCACGTGAGCCTAAGCTGATTGCGCAGATGCTCACAGCTATGGTTCAAGCAGCTCAAAAAGAAGGTGTTAAAGGAGATCTACTCGCTCTTATTCCCCATGACATTTCTCCCCAATCCGTCGTGCGCGAATTAGGTTCTGAAACGTTGAAAGGACTTAAAGGACAAACCGTTGAATTGGGGAATTTTAAAGGGGGGGCTCAGTTAAAATTAGTGGGAGATCGGATCACACTGGACATGACTGATGCGACGTTGCAAGAGTTGCTTCTTCGCTATTTGGGAAAAGAGTTTAGGAAGATGTTGTTTACATGAGCCGCCTCTATTACTTCGTCGGAACTTCCCTTCCTGAGATTCAGTTAGGTGTTCCCCCAGACATTTCTTTTGAAGAGTTGATAGCTCTGTATCGGCAAAACCTTTCCTCCAAAGATTGGAAACAGGTCGAGATTATTCTGCGGTTGGTTGATTTGGAAAACTTGCGGGCTTTATGGCTGAATCGCTATTTAGATGTGCGTGGCAATTATGATGCCAACACCTTGCAAGAGACCCTATTGACAGGTGGGGAAGAGGTGCCCAGTTATGTGGCCGATTTCCTAGATAAATGGGATAAGCCCGTCGATCGCGTGAGCCACTTTGCCGCACTTTTAAGTGCCTATTTTACCGACGAATCGGTGCGCGCCCAGGGCTTTTTAAGAGAGTATTTAGTGTTCGAACATTCTCTACAGCTTGTTTTGGTGGGGTTTCGGGCGAAAAAATTAGGACGTGATTTGAGTGTCGAGCTTCAATATGAAGATCCTGAAAATGAAATTGTGGCCGAGATTTTAGCGCAAAAAGATGCGAAAAATTTCGAGCCTCCCGAGGCATTTACCGACATAAAACCGCTCTTTGAAGAGTATGAAAACGATCCGATAGGTCTCAAACAAGCACTCGACGCCTATCGCTTTGAAAAGATTAACGAAATGATTGGATTACAAGAATTATCAACCGATCGTCTTCTCGGCTACCTCATCCAATTTTTGCTGAATGAACGGATTTTAGCACTCGATCGGCAAAAAGGATTATCGGTGGTGCGAACGATTGTAGAAGGAGTTTCATGACACAGACACTCGTCCCCTCTATGGCTAAAGGTAAAGTCACCCAAGCTTTCGGCAATTTATTGACCGTCCAATTTGAAGGCCAGATCCGACAAGGCGAAGTGGCTATGGTGCACGTGGGCGATACCTCACTCAAAGGGGAAGTGATCGAAATTACGGGCGATGAGGCCAAAATCCAAGTGTTTGAAGATACAAAAGGGGTGGGCCTCCATACAGAAGTGGAATTTACCGGACAGCTCCTAGAGGCTGAGCTTGGGCCTGGTTTGCTAACGTCGATTTTAGATGGATTGCAAAATCCCCTTGTGAAAGTGGCTGAAGAAGCGGGCCATTTTCTTCCGCGAGGGATCTATCTACCTCCTTTAGATCGACAACGCCATTGGGATTTTGAACCCACTGCCCTTTTAGGGCAGGTCCTACAAAGAGGGGATACCCTGGGATTTGTACAAGAAGGACGTTTTCGCCATTTGATCATGGTGCCGTTTATCCGATTTGGTGAATACACCGTGACCTGGATCGCCCCTAAAGGATCTTATGATATCGATCATGTGATTGCAAAAGCCAAAGATGAAAACGGCCGAGAAATCAGTTTCACCATGGTTCAAAAATGGCCGATTAAAATGTCCTTGATGGAAGGGGAAAAGATCAAACCGACCCGGATGATGGATACAGGAGAGCGGATTATCGACACCCAAGTTCCTCTTTTAAAAGGAGGAACTTTCTGTACGCCAGGTCCCTTCGGTGCAGGAAAGACGGTCTTGCAACACCATCTTTCTAAATATTCTTCCGTGGATATTGTAGTGGTGGTGGCATGTGGCGAACGGGCAGGAGAAGTGGTGGAGGTTTTGCGGGAATTCCCTCACCTGACCGATCCTCATTCAGGTGAAACATTGATGAAACGAACGGTGATCATTTGCAATACCTCATCGATGCCCGTTGCCGCACGAGAATCCTCTATCTATATGGGCGTCACCATTGCCGAATATTATCGGCAAATGGGACTTGATGTCCTCTTGTTGGCCGATTCGACTTCCCGTTGGGCGCAAGCACTGCGTGAAATGTCGGGGCGCTTAGAAGAGATTCCTGGCGAAGAAGCCTTTCCGGCATATCTTGCCTCACGCATTGCCGAGTTTTATGAGCGTTCAGGTGTTTTAAGCCTTCGCAACGGGAAAACAGGCTCCTTGACTATTGGAGGAGCTGTTTCACCTGCGGGGGGTAACTTTGAAGAACCCGTGACACAAGCGACCCTATCAGTTGTAGGAGCCTTTTTGGGCCTCTCGCGTGAGCGGTCCGACTCGCGTCGTTATCCGGCCATCGATCCTTTAATTTCATGGTCGAAATATATCGAAGCAGTAGGCAAGGAACTCGATGCCAAAATGCCAGGTTGGGGAGAGAAAGTGCAACGGGCTCAGCGTCTTCTCCAAACGGGATATGAAATTGGGCGGCGGATGGAAGTTGTCGGGGAGGAAGGCACAGCGATGGAGGACATGATTCTCTATCTCAAAGCGGAACTCTACGATTTTAGCTATTTGCAACAAAATGCATTTGATAAAGAAGATACGTATTGTCCTCTCGATCGCCAAATTCCCCTATTTGGATTGATGAATACCATCTTTGATACGATCTTTCGGTTTTCCTCTCACGATAAAGCGCGGGAGTATTTTCTCCATTTGCAAAACACGATCAAAAATATGAACTTCATGGCTTTCCAATCGCCTCCTTATAAACAGACCTTCCAGGAGATTGAAGAGTGGATTGCAAAGGGGAGCGACGCATGAAAACAGTTTATGAAAGAATCCGCGATATGCGGGGGAATATCATCACGGTTGATGCGGAAGGGGTGCACCTCGGAGAGCTGGCACGTATTGATTTGCGTGATGGACGCCAAGTCTTAGCACAGGTGATTCGGATCGACGGGGGCCAAGTGCAGCTGCAAGTCTTTCAAAATACACGGGGCATCTACACCGATGATAAGGTGACGTTTTTGGGTCATCAGATGCAGGTCCAGTTTAGCGATCAGCTTCTAGGAAGGCGTCTTAGTGGCTCTGGGAAACCGATTGATGGAGGTCCCACTATTCAAGGGGAAGGGGTCGATATCGGAGGTCCTTCTTTCAATCCGGTGAAAAGAATTATTCCACGAGAAATGGTCCGGACGAACATTCCGATGATCGATATGTTCAACTGTTTGGTCAAGTCTCAGAAGATTCCCATCTTTTCCGTTCCGGGAGAGCCTTACAACCAGTTATTGATGCGGATTGCGAATCAGACCGATGCCGATGTGGTGATCATTGCAGGCATGGGATTGACTTTCAAAGAGTACCAAGCCTTTATCGACAATGCCGAGCAAGCAGGATCAATGGAAAAAACGGTGATGTTTATTCATCGTGCCACAGACCCTGCCGTTGAATGTTTACTTGTTCCCGATATGGCGCTCGCATGCGCGGAAAAATTTGCGATTCAAGGCAAACACGTTCTCGTTTTGTTGACCGATATGACGGCGTTTGCAGATGCGATCAAAGAAATTTCAATCACGATGGACCAAGTCCCCTCCAATCGTGGGTATCCTGGTTCTCTTTATTCCGATTTAGCCTCACGCTATGAAAAAGCGGTGTTAATTGAAGGAGGCGGCTCGATCACGATCGTCGGTGTCACCACAATGCCAGGCGATGATGTGACGCACCCCGTTCCGGATAACACAGGATATATCACGGAAGGGCAATTTTACTTGCATGGAGGACGGATCGATCCGTTCGGATCGCTCTCCCGCTTAAAGCAACTTGTCATCGGCAAAGTCACACGTGAAGACCACGGGGATTTGGCAAATACCATGATTCGTCTTTACGCAGAGTCGAAAAAAGCACGAGAGCGTCAAGGCATGGGATTCCGCCTCTCAAAATGGGACGAAAAGCTTTTGCAGTATTCGAAACTGTTTGAAAAGCGGATGATGAATCTCGATGTCAATATTCCGATTGAAGAGGCTCTCGATCTGGGTTGGAAGACCTTGGCAGAATGCTTCGATGCCAAAGAAGTGGGCATCAAACAAGCATTTGTGGATAGATATTGGCCCAAAGGGAAAAGTGCCTGAAATCAAGCTGACAAAAAATGAACTTCGCGCGCAGCAAAACCGGTTAAGCCAACTCCGGAAGTATCTACCTACCTTGCAGTTGAAAAAAGCCATGCTGCAAGCTGAAGTGCAAGAAGCCAAACAAGAGATTGCGAGGTTTGAAGCGGAATTTAATGCGCAGCAAACCCAAGTCGACCGTCTTGCGCCTCTTTTGTCTGCTGAGACAGCCGTTGATTTGAAACAAGCGGCTGTGATCAAAACCATCCATAAGCGACAAGAGAATATTGCTGGAGTGGATGTTCCCTATTTTGAAGGGGCCGAATTTGAACCCGTGCTTTATAACTTATTGGAAACTCCTGCGTGGGTCGATCAGACCATCTTTGAACTTCAAAAACTGGCCTCAGCACAAATAAAAATTCAGGTGGCGCGTGACAAGTTAAAAGCACTTGAAAAAGAGCTGCGTGAAGTTTCGATCCGCGTCAATCTTTTTGAAAAGATTTTGATTCCACGTGCCGAAAGCAATATTAAAAAGATCAAAGTATTTTTAGGAGATCAGCAGTTGGCGGCTGTCGCTCAAGCGAAGGTAGCCAAAGAAAAAATCGTGGAGCGTCGATGCGCATCGATGTAAAAAAATATCTCTTCCTTGGGCTGCAAGAAGATCGTCTCTCTTTTTTTGAAGCAATGCAGAAACTGGGCGCGGTCTATTTTATCAATCCAGAAGGATTTAAAGAGGGAGATTATCCTCCCGATATTCAACGGTTGATCCAGGCCATTAAAGTATTGCGAGGTTTACCCACCGTCGATCAAGAAGAGATTGTCAATTTTAAGTTGACCGATGAAAGAGTGAACCAAATCCTGCATTATCGACATCTCTTAGATAAACTGGAAGAAGAGCAACGTGTCTTAAAATTAGAGATGGCCCGGGTTTCTATCTTTGGGAATTTTCATTTAGACGATGTGGCTTACATCGAGAAAAAAACAGGCAGACAATTGCAGTTTTTTTGTTGCCGTAAAGGGAAAAAAGCCCCTGACGATTTCATCTTTATCGGATCAGAAGATGGACTGGATTATTACACTGCACTTTCGCCCGATATTGGCGCTCCTGAAGGGATGATTGAGATGAAAATCGACCGTCCCATTGGGGAATTAAAAAAACGAAAGGATGCAGTCGATCTTGAATGGCATCGCAATGAGGACATTCTAAAGGAATATGCGAAGTGGAATGTCATGCTGCATAAAGGGCTGACACACAAATTGAATCGCTCCCATTTGCATGCGGCGGAAGACAAAGTGCAAAAACCACTTGAAGGAGCCCTTTTTGCGATTGAAGGATGGGTTCCTGACAATCAGATCGGTGAAGTGCGAGCTGCTGCCAAAGAAAAAGGAATCATGGTCGATGAAACGGCAGTTCTTCCTGATGAAGCGGTCCCCACGTATTTGGAAAATCAAGGATTTTCGAGGATGGGACAAGATCTGGTGGGAATTTATGATACGCCCTCCACGACTGATCTTGACCCATCTCCTTGGGTTTTGTGGGCGTTTGCCATCTTCTTTGCCTTCATTATCGGCGACGCGGGATATGGATCTGTCTATCTCGGATTAGCCCTTTTTCTGCGATATAAATATCCGGAGATACAAGGGGTGGCCAAACGTGTATTGAATCTGTTTACCATCCTTTGCGTCGCGATTATTATTTGGGGATTGCTCACCACCTCGATTTTTGGACTTCAAATTCCCCCTGATAGCGTCTTACGGAAATTCTCTCTTGTACAATGGTTAGCCGAGAAAAAAGTGGCTTATTTGATCGAATACCAAGATAAGACTTATCAAAATCTAGTAGCGGCCAATCCGGCTTTGAAAGAGATCAAAGATCCCGCTGCCTTTTTGGCTGCGGGCCCCTTAAATTCCATTGTGGATGGGATTATGATGGAATTGTCTCTCCTATTTGGAGTCTTACACGTCAGCATTGGGATGATCCGCTACATGAGACGAAATTGGGCGATGGCAGGTTGGCTCTTATTTATTTGGGGCGGCTATCTTTATTTTCCCACCTATTTGGGTGTTCCCAGTTTCCTCAATGTTTTGGAATCAGCCTGGAGAGGGCCGGTAAAGAGGGGTTGTTATTGCTGCAGATTTCGATTCCACTGGCAGTTTTTTTAGCCGTGCTTAAAAACAAGTGGCTAGGACTTCTTGAGATCATGAACAGTATTCAAGTCTTCGCCGATATTTTGTCCTACTTGCGTCTTTACGCGCTCGGTTTAGCAGGGGCTATCGTCGCTGCCACCATCAACGAAATGGCGGCTAAGATGCCCGTTGTGATTGCATTTGTGGTGATTCTCATGGCTCATGGAATCAATATGATTTTGGGAATTATGAGTGGTGTCATTCATGGGTTACGTCTTAACTTTTTAGAATGGTATCATTACAGTTTTGAAGGAGGGGGCAAGGCATTTAAACCTTTGCGCCTCTTTGGATGGGATTAAGATTTAGGGAGTTTATATGAATTTAGATTTTGGAATGTTAGGCCCCGCACTTTCACTGGGTTTAAGTTGCATTGGAAGCAGTATTGGATGCTGTATCGGAGGGATGGCCTCTCATGCGGCCATGAGCCGCACGGAAGAGGGACATGGAAAATTTATCGGCCTTGCCGCTGCCCCCTCTTCACAGGTGATTTACGGCTTCCTCCTCATGTTGCTCATGAGCCAAGGCGTTAAAGCAGGAACACTGCCTCCTTTTGATGCCGCTGCCATTGGCTTTTCTTCAGGGCTTGCCTTTATGACCTCCGCTATCTTCCAAGGGAAGGTTTGTGCGACCGGGATTCAAGCCTCTGTCAAACAACCCGCCGTTTTCGGGAAGTGCTTTGCCGCCGTCGGTATCATCGAATCCTTCGCCCTTTTTGCCTTTGTGTTTGCGCTTCTCATCATCTAATGAGACTTTTCACACTCCGTGCGTGTTCAAACATGCACGCTGTCCCTTCATTATTTGCGGGAGTGCGCTCCTATATTTCTTAGCACGTGTGTGTCTTATGGTCTGGTTTTAAATTTGAATTCTAAATTTAAGTGACTTATAATTCAGTAAGGAGGGGTTTATGCCTTTAGGTGAAATTTCTACTATCCTTAAAGACCATCAAGATGAACTCAAACGAAGAGGAGTTTTAGGGATTGGGGTTTTTGGTTCTTTTGCTTGCAATGAGGCGAATGACGTAAGTGACATTGATCTTTTGGTCGAATTTGACTCACAAAGAGGCCTTTTTGCTTTTATAGATTTAAAGAGTTATTTGGAAAATCTACTTCATAGACCTATTGATCTTGTAACAAAAAATGCTTTACATCCGGCTCTTCGTGAACGAATTTTGAATGAGGTCAAAAGTGCCTTCTAGGGATTAGAAATTTAGAATAACTGATATGATTTCTTCCATTGAAAAAATTGAAAAATACACACAAAATTTAGCCATTGAAGATTTTAAAAATAATAATATGATTACCGATGCAGTTATCCGGAATTTTGAAATCCTAGGTGAAGCCGCTAATCATCTTCCTATTGAAGTGACTTCGCATTTTTCTGAAATTCCTTGGTTGCAAATGAAAGGTTTTCGCAACCTGCTTATTCATGAATATTTTGGTATAGATACTGAAATCGTTTGGGTTACCATTTTCAAACATCTTAGCCCTTTAAAAATCCATTCACAAAATATCCTTATTGATAATTAAATTAGTAAATTTAAAAATACTAATTTTAATAAATCATTCTATTTTTTGAAATCATTTATTAATAAGTGGGCGGGAGAGGTGCATCCGGTTTTTCGCACGGTGGAGAGCTTCGATGGTACGAGTAACGTCGGTTTTATGGGGGGAGTGGCGAATAAGCTCTTGGGCCCGATCGAAGGCTTGTTGGGCACGTTCAAAATCGATGTCGGAGATGAGCTCGACGGCATCGGCGAGGAGAAGGGCGACATTACGGGAAAACTCTAAAAAACCGCCGGAAACGGCCATATCGAGCCGTTCTTTAGGGGACGCGGTGATGGTCATCTTTCCGGGTTGAAGCAGGGCGATGAAGGGGGAATGGTTTGTGAGGATTTCGATATAACCCGTGGCAGCGGGCGCGGTGAGAGATTTCACTTCGCCTTCGAAGACAATCCGTTCGGGTGTAATGATCGAAAGATGAAACATCGATTAGGCGGGTTGTAGTTGGGTGGCTTTGTCTAAGACTTCTTCAATGGTTCCGACCATGTAAAAGGCTTGTTCGGGAATGGTATCGAGCTCTCCATCGAGAATCATTTTAAAACCCTTAATTGTATCGGCAAGCTTGACGTAGCGCCCTTTCTTACCGGTAAAACGTTCGGCGACAAAGAAGGGTTGAGATAAGAATTTTTGGATTTTTCGGGCACGCGCCACAATCCGTTTATCTTCTTCCGCGAGTTCATCGATCCCCAAGATAGCGATGATGTCGCGTAAATCTTTGTAGCGTTGCAAAGTTTGCTGCACACGGCGGGCTACTTGGTAGTGCTCTTCCCCTACAATACGGGGTTCTAGGATACGTGAAGAGGAGATTAAAGGGTCCACAGCCGGGTAGATACCGAGTTCCGCAATTTGGCGCGAAAGAGCGGTGGAAGCATCGAGATGGGGAAAAATACTGGCGGGGGCGGGATCGGTATAATCGTCAGCGGGGACGTAAATGGCCTGTACAGAGGTGATCGACCCTGATTTCGTCGAGGTAATCCGTTCTTGAAGAGCTCCAATTTCGGAGGCTAAAGTAGGTTGATAGCCCACGGCTGAGGGCATCCTCCCTAAAAGGGCCGACACTTCAGCTCCTGCTTGAACAAAACGGAAGATATTGTCGATAAATAAGAGCACATCTTGCCGTTCGGTATCCCGGAGATATTCAGTCATCGTAAGGCCCGTGAGAGCGACCCGCATCCGCGCGCCGGGAGGTTCATTCATTTGACCAAAGATGAGACTTGTTTTCGGAAGGACTCCGGAATCTTGCATCTCGAGCCATAGATCATTTCCTTCACGTGTACGCTCACCCACACCACAAAACACGGAATAACCCCCGTGTTCCTGACCAATATTCCGGATGAGTTCCATGACAATCACCGATTTGCCTACGCCGGCACCTCCAAAAAGACCTACTTTCCCCCCTTTAGGGTAGGGTTGTAGAAGGTCGATCACTTTAATACCGGTTTCTAAAATGGAGACTTGAGTGGCTTGCTCTTCAAAAGAGGGGGCAGGGCGGTGAATCGGAAGTGAGGGAACATTCTGAGGGAGCGGGGCTAGTCCATCGATCGGATGCCCTAACACATCGAAAATGCGTCCCAACGTGGCAGACCCGACAGGGACTGTGACCGGAGCTCCGGTATCGACAGCTTCCATCCCACGTATGAGTCCATCTGTGGAAGAGAGGGCGATACAACGGACAATTTGATCTCCTAATTGAAGGGCAACTTCAGCCGTGAGGTCTATACCACGCGCCGGATCTTGGATAGTGATCGCATTATAAATAGCGGGAAGAGCATCTGCGGGAAATTCGATGTCGAGTGTGGGGCCAATTACTTGTTTAATCTGTCCTGTTGCCATGTCTTCTCCTCACGTGTGTAAGTTGGAGGTGATTTCCAACATTTCTTTGGTGATATTCGCTTGCCTTGTCTTGTTGTGAAGGAGGGTTAAATCCTCGATCATTTCTTCTGCGTTTTTGGAAGCGGCCTTCATGGAAAATATGCGGGCCGCTAATTCAGACGCATACGCTTCATCTAAAACAGTCTCCATTTTGGCCATGCAATAGCGGGGTAATATTTGGGCGTAAATTTCTTCGATGTTGGGATCATAAATGTAGTCAAGCGCATACGCGGTGTTTTCATTCGTTTCTTTAGGCCTCTCAATATTCAAAAATTTCTCGACGCGCACTTCGCGGTGCAGAAGATTCTGAAATTGCGTGTAGACCAACCAAATCTCGTCTAATTCATGGATTGAAAAACGGTGAATTAAGGTGCTGGCAAAGTCTTTGATTTCCGCAAAAGAGATTTTACCTCCCCAATGAGCAATCGTTTCGCCAATGGGCCATTTTTTGAGGCGGTAATAATCAATGGCTTTTTGACCAATCAAAATCAATTCCACTTGATCGTGTGTGTAGGGAGATAAAAAACGATCCGCTGCATTGAATACATTGGAGTTGTAGGGGCCACATAATCCGCGATCTCCTGCAACAATCACGACAGCTGTTTTTGTGACTTCGCGATGTTGAAAAAAGGGATGGGAGAAATTACCGGTTGCGGAGGACACCTTTTCTAAAATTTGCCGAATCTGCCGAATATACGGGCGTGCTTGCTCGGCTTTTGTTTGGGCCTTGCGTAAACGTGCAGAGGCCACCATTTCCATTGCGGTGGTGATCTGCTGAATGTTGCCCACCGCTCGCAGGCGATGCCTAATTTCCCTTAAAGAGGGCACGCGTTAACTCCCTTGAAGTGCATGTTGTTTAATAAAGGTGTCTTGAAATTGTGTGGCAGCCGTAGAGAGTTTTTCGGCAATGGTATCATTTAAGTCTTGTGTAGAGGCAATCGTTTGCGGAATCTCAGGATAATGGGTCTCGATAAAGCGATAAAAATCCTCTTCGAAACTTTTGATTAAAGGGAGGGGAATGGCATCTAAATACCCTTTCGTCCCCACAAAAATGATCATCACTTGTTTTTCGAGGGGATAAGGATCGAACTTGCCTTGCTTTAACACCTCGACCATCCGTTCGCCACGTGTCAATTGGGCACGTGTCGCTTCATCCAATTCCGATCCAAATTGCGCAAAGGCCGACAGTTCCCGAAATTGAGCCAAATCCAAACGTAAACCGCCTGCGACTTTTTTCATGGCGGGCGTTTGGGCTTTACCTCCTACTCGTGAAGCGGAAACACCAATATTGACAGCAGGCCGAATACCGGCATAAAAGAGATCCGATTCTAAATAAATTTGTCCATCTGTAATGGAAATGACATTGGTGGGGATGTAAGTCGTCACGTCATTGGCTTGGGTTTCAATCACAGGAATAGCGGTGAGAGAACCTCCTCCAAGGGTATCGTTGAGTTTGGCAGCCCTTTCTAGAAGGCGGGAATGGAGATAAAAAATATCGCCTGGATACGCTTCTCTTCCTGGAGGACGCTTTAAAAGTAAGGCGAGTTCTCGGTAAGCTTGCGCATGTTTCGAAAGATCATCATAAAAACAAATGGCGTGCTTGCCTTGATACATGAAATATTCTCCCATGGCGGCTCCCGCGTAGGGGGCGATATACTGCAAGGGTGTCGGATCAGAGGCAGAAGCGGCGACAATCGTTGTATAGGCAAGGGCACCGAATTCTTCGAGTGTTTTAGCAATCTGGGCAATTGTGGAAGTTTTTTGTCCGATCGCCACATAAATGCAATGGGTTCCTTTCCCTTTTTGATTGATGATGGTATCGAGAATCACCGTGGTTTTACCTGTTTGTCGATCTCCGATGATGAGTTCACGCTGCCCACGTCCAATCGGAATCATCGCGTCAATCGCTTTGATCCCTGTTTGAATGGGTTCATGTACGGGCTTTCTTTCGACAACATTAGGAGCGGGACTTTCTAAAAAACGTGTTTCTGTTGTATCAAGAGGCCCTTTGCCATCGAGAGGTTGCCCGAGCGGGTTGACGACCCGACCCAATAAGGCCTCTCCTACAGGTACGGAGGCGAGTTTACCGGTGCGTTTGACGGTGTCTTGTTCTTTAATCCCTTGATTGGGACCCAAAAGAATGACTCCCACATTGTCAAATTCGAGATTTAAAACTATTCCTAGAGTCCCATTCTCAAATTCTACAAGCTCTGACATCATCACATCATTTAAACCCCAAATGCGGGCAATCCCATCTCCTGTTTGCAGGACTTTTCCCGAAGCATCAAGGGAAGCTGTCTCATCGAATTGATCGATTTCTTGTTGAATAACCCATGAAATTTCTTCAGGTTTTAGAGCCATATCTTGTCCCTTGCGTAAGTAAAGTTTGTTTCAAGCGTTGGAGTTTATAACGTAAGCTTCCATCCAGAATTTGATGACCCAGGATGAGGATCGCTCCGCCTAAAATGCGCAGATCAAGGGTTTCCTTTAAGTTAATCTGCTTTTGGTAAGAACGCTCGAGCTTGTGCTTCAGTTCAGCTTTAGTGGACTCTTGAGCAGGTTCTGTGGTAATCAGATTCACTTCTAAAATACCTAAACGCTCATGGACGAGATGACGATAATCGTGAAGAATAAGTGGAAGATGAAAGAGGTGCTTTCTTTTGACCAGCAACGTGAAGAAAGCAAGCAGTGTCTCGTCGATTTTTCCTTGGAAAAGAGTGCGTAACTTAGCGGCTTTCTGTTGGATAGTGAGGGTAGGAGTCGTCAATCCGAGTTGGAATGCAGGGTTGGTTCTCCACACCTGTTCGATGACTTCTAGATCCTGTAGCCGTTGACGCAGTCCATACGGAGAGACCGGAACGGCAAAAAGACCTTTTGAATAGTGGTAAGCCACTAAACCCATCTATTTAAACTCCACTTTGTTTACAAAATCGTATACGAGTTTTCGATTTTTGGGATTGTCGACATTTTCTTTTATAAGTTTTTGCGTAGCCTCAAGAGCGATTTGAACCACTTCGTTTTTTAAACGTGCTTTAGCCTCTTCTACTTGTTGTTGCACATCATGGCGCGCCTTTTTTAGGATCTCTTTCGCTTCCGTATACGTTTCATCTTGAATTTGTTTAGAAAGACGTTGCCCTTCTTCGATCGCTTGATGAATTTTTGTTTTGGCTTCTTGTCCGATTTGGCTCATTTTGAGGCGATAGTCTTCGGTGAGATGCTGGAGATCGTTTTTTTGCTGTTCGATGGTGGCAAATTCATTCTGAATTTTATTTCGCCGCTCTTCCAACACTTTTAAAAGAGGTTTCCAGGCAAAACGATTCATGACCCAAAGCATGATGAGAAAGGCGATGATCTGCGTAAAGATCAATCCAAATTCTATATCCATGAGAGTGTCCTTAAGACATTTTTTCGAGAACGATAAAGAATACAATCAAAGCGTAGATGGTCAATGCCTCTATGAGGGCTGCCCCGATGATCATATTCGTTAAAATCTTTCCTGAAGCTTCAGGTTGACGTCCAATGGCTTCCATGGCGCCTCCGACAGCTCTTCCCAGTCCAAGACCGGAACCTAACGCCGCCAATCCAACGGCTAGGGGAGCTGAAAGAGCTAATGCTGTGCCGATTTCCATAGGGTCTCCTTAGGGGTTTTCAGTTGAATGGGGGTCTGACAGAAAAATATAGACAGAACTTAACAATGTAAAGACTAAAGCTTGCATTAAGCTGGTTAATATCGAGAGAAAGAGAAAGGGAGTTTGTAAGGGAATTCCGATAGGCCATCCTTTAAACGCTAACATTGTAATTCCAAGTAACGCGAAAGCCCCAATTAAAATATGTTCTCCTAAAATATTTCCAAATAAACGTAAAGAAAGTGTGACGGGTCGGGAGATTTGGGTGATGATTTCGATCGAAAGAAGGAGGGGAGACATAATCCAACCCAGTGTGTCTTTAGGACTTCCAGCCATGTGGTAAAGAAAGCCTCCCACACCCATGTTTTTGATATTGAGATATTGGACTTGGAGAAAAACACAAATGGCTAGGGCAATCGTTGTATTTAAACTCGACGAGGGGGATTTCATGAATGGAACCAGTCCAAACCAATTCATGGCCAAAATGTAGATAAATAGTGTCCCGAGAAAAGGAATGTATTTTTCTCCTGTTTTTCCCACCACAGCGCCGATCATCTGATAGAGGTTTTCAAGGAACCATTCGAGAAAGTTTTGCAAGGGATGCGGAATAAGGGAGGGGCGCCGACTTCCTAGATAGAATAATAGGCTGACTAATATAGAGATCAACAGGACAAAAATCACATTCTCCCATTCATGCAGCCCCTGGGCCCACCATTCCCCTTTGTAATGGTTAGCAATCAACGTGATAAAATTGGGGATTTCAGGAACCGATTGGGAAGCGGGAGACGCTTCCGCATGGGTAGGAAGAATGCCCATTTCAAAGGTTTCTTCATCCATAGCGTCTGGATTCCTCAAAAACTTTGAATAGACAAAGTGTGGCTAATCCCAGTAAAAAACCACTGAGCAAGGCGATGGGTGGAAAGAGGAAGAGAAGTTGATATCCCCCATAATAGAGAGCACCTTTCAAACTTAAGCACAACACTGTTTGGAAGGGGGCGCGTTGAATGAGCAGGCTTTTCATGAATGGATCGAGTATCAAAAGATTGAGCTCTACCCATAAGAGGCCCAAAAGCATCCCTAAGACAAAAAGAACCATTCTATACTCCATTTCCATACTGCTTCACGAGCCGGTACAATTCTCTAAAACCAGCAGCAAAACCCAACGCCAGGCAGATAAAAAGAAAGTAAGGGCTTGTACCCCCCCACTTATCTATGTGGCTGCCGATCCACCACCCGATTACAGGAGGTACACCTAATACAAAAGGAAGCGTCACAAATACGCCGACTTGTCGCACTCTCTTTTGATCATCGTTTTCCATCGCCCCCTCCGTTCTTCTCTATACTGCATTTAAGAATTAATGCCATTTTCCTTGAGAAAGCAGTAGGAAGGAAGTTCTCAAAGAGGAATGGATCGTTTATCGATTAACATGCCCCTCCCCCCCCGGTCAGGAGGAAGAGGACATAGAGATTTAGAACAGGTAGCCTAGTGTAGCGGTCACGCTGTGCGCACTCCAAGAGGAGTGCGCAAGGGTGTTTTCGGCTCTGTACCGAGGAGGGTGCTATTCCCTTCGGGAGGGTTCGTGATAGTAACGGAGTCCCGTTTGGCGTGCCGATATTCATAGGTGAAGGTGCCACCTAAGGTCAAGCCACAGCCGAGATTGTAGTCTCCATGTAGGTCCCACACATTACCTTGCGCATGAGGGGATTTGAGAAGATAGCTGGCATAGAAGCCGCTGTCGATATCGGCTTGGGTCGATGTATTATGTCCATGGTAGGAGGCGATATGATAATGATAGCCCAAGCCCCAGTTCCAGTCGCAGGAAGCATACAAGAGACGTGCTCCCAGCCACCCACTTTCCCAGCGGTTTAGATAATGGCTACATTGGAAGGCAGGATCGTTTTCCACGAAGAAGTTATTGATGTTGCCCGGTCCTCTAAAGCTTCCAGCATCGGCATGTTTAGAGATAAGCGTTTGTTTATTATATGCATATCCCCCTTCCAGTCTGAGAGCCCACTCGCTGTATCCGAAGCTACTGAGATCCAAAAGATAGCCGAGACCTACGTTATAATCATACGTGCGGTCCTTTTGGAGTTTTCCGTGAGCGGCAAAGGTACTGTAAGGGAAGTCGGGAGGGAGCGGTTGGCCTGTAGAGGCGGTGTTAGCATAGCTTTCCCTAAAGTGGCTTCCTCTTTGATATCCCCAGAGGGCGTGCCCAGTGAGGGAAACATTTTCCAAGGGACAGTAAGGAACAAAAAACCGTCCTTCTGCACCGATGATGCCTAGATATAGGGTAGAGGAGACTTTATCGGGAGAAAAGGTCACACCGGGAATTTCGGTTTGATTGACTTGCTTAAAGTGACCCTGTTGATACCCCCCCGACGATGTGAAGATCATTGTGAGGTTCATAGGCGGCAAGTGTGTTTAAAAAGAGAAAGGAAAGCATAGAAAAAAGAGTGGGTTGCATAAGTTAAGCTCCTGAGGTTGAAAGGGGCTGGCGAAGACCAGCCCCTTGAAACAAAGTCTAGAAATCGTAACCGATCGTGGCCGCGACGGTGTACGCATCCCAAGAGGCTTTGATTTTGGAAGAAGTCACATTGCCTGCAAGGAAATTAACTCCTTCGGTAATGGTGGCTTTTCCATGTCGTGCATTCCAGTACTCATAGGTGAAAAGGCCCCCGATGTTCCATCCACAACCGAGGTCGTAAATGCCTTTGACATTCCAGAGGTTACCGTGTGCACGGTTGGATTTCAGCTTGTAGCTGTCGTATCCTTCCGCAAGACCTGCTGTGGTCCGGTTATTGAGCCCTGTAAAAGACGCAAAGTAATGGGTGTAGCCGAAGCTCCAGTCCCAATCGCAGCTTGAGTAGAACAGCTCAGCACCCATCCAGCCAGAACGCCATCTATTCGTATAAGTGTTCCCTGCAAAGTTGGGATCATTTTCTACAAAAATGTTGAAAGGGCTTCCCGAACCGGCAAAGACTCCGGTATTGACATGTTTGGTCCGCAAGGCCTGCCCATTATATGCATAACCGCCTTCGATACCAAGGGCCCAGCCATCTCCCCAACCGTCTGTCCAATCCCAGCAGTCAAAATTAAAGAGGTAACCCAGACCGATTTTATAATCATAAGTGCGAGCCCGCTTTAAACGTCCCTTGGAGAGGGCTTCCGAAGAGATAAAATCACTGGGAAGTGTTTGGCCTGTAGGGGCGGTTGTCACACCTTTTTCTTTAAAGTGATTCCCATTATCCCAGCCCCAGATGGCATGACCTGTGATGTAGAAATCATTTAAATAAGATGTATAACATCCTGAATCAAAATAGGGAAAAAAGAGACGTCCATCCACTCCAAATACACCTAAATCGAGCGTCGAAGTGACTTTATCGATTGTGGCTATGTCATTCGGTAATTGAAAATCGGCCACTTGTTTAAATTTGCCGTGTTGGAAACCTCCAACCAGGTCAATTTGGCTTCTGGGTTCAAATGCCGATAGGATCGTTTGAAAAGAGAAAAGAACTGTGATTAGCTTTTTCATCAATAGAACCTCCTTTTGCGACCATTGTCATACGAGGAGGTTTTTTTTAGCTAGGATAAAAAAAGAGCTCTTGGAAACCAAGAGCTCTTGTAGAAAAAAGACTTCACTGAATCTTAGAATTCGTAGCCAACAGTCGCAGCGATGGTGTAAGCATCCCATGCAGACTTCACACTTGTTTTGACAACAGCAGCGCCCAAATTACCGGCATTTCCGCCAGCTGGGGCTGAGATGCTAAAGCTACCGTGTCTAGCGCTCCAGTATTCATAATTGAAAAGAGCGCCGATCGACCAGCCGCAGCCCACGTCGTAAGCGCCTTTAACCGACCACACGTTACCATTTGCACGGTTCGATTTCAATTTTGCACTCAAAGCTCCTAATAAAAGGCCTTCTGAACTTGTGATGTTCTCGCCTCTATAGGAAGCGATGTGGTATTGGTAACCGAATGTCCAGTCCCAGTCACATGTTTCGTAGAACAATTTCGCACCTACAAAACCGCTTCTCCATTTATTCTGGAATTGAGCGCCTACATAAGCTGGGTCATCAAGAGCGCAGAAATTGAGGCCTGGATTGGTGTAGCTTGTCTGAGCGCTGTTGGCGCTTTTGGTTCTAAGACTTTGTTTGTTAAAGGAGTATCCCCCTTCAACAGCCAAGGCCCATCCATCCCAACCGCATGTCCAGTCCCAGCAAGAAAGGTCAAAAACATAACCAAGACCAATGTTGTAGTCATAGGTACGTGCTCTTTTCAGCTTGCCTCTGGCTGCAAAACTACCACCAGGCGTTGTTAAATCGGCACAACCTTGAGGATCGATGCTTGTGCTCGTTTCTTTAAACTTGTTGCCATCGTCCCAACCCCAGATCGCATGACCTGTCAAGTAGAAATTGCTAAAGAAAGAATTGCAATCGCATATGCTATTAGGTACGAATAAGCGGCCATCAAATCCTAAAACACCTAGATTTAAGCTGGCAGTGACTCTATCGGGATTTTCATGACCTACAGGAACAGGAAACTCACCTGCAAGTAAACCACCTGTAGGGTACTTTGCAATCGTTGTTTCTTTAAATTTGCCGTGTTGATAGCCCCCGATAAGGCTGATTTCATCACGGTGTTCGAAGGCTGTTAAGCTGACACTTGTCAAGCATAAGAAGCCTGTTAAGATGTTAGACACTTTCATCTTCTCTAAACTCCATGTTTTTCTTCTTTCTAACGTAGAAAGCTTTTTTTTTACTACACAATTTCTCTAGTTAAGACTCAAATCTTCCGGAATCATCGACATTGTCGCATATTTTCCGCCCATTTCGCGCAGAAGATGTGGCCAGAGCCGATCGGGGTCGATCGAAAATAACTTCTCCTCTGTAGCTTGGCAAAGGAACCAACTTCCGTCAAGGAATTCCTTCTCCAATTGCCCTGCACCCCATCCGGAATAACCAAAACAAAGGTGCATTGGAGGTCCTTGTTCATCTGAAAGAGAGTCTTGTAAGAATTGAATATCGCCTCCTAAATAGACCCCGTCGCATACTTGCATAGTTTGTTGGGGAATGGCGTCGGAGGTGTGAAGCAGCATCATTTGATTGGTTTGGACGGGACCGCCAGCTCGGATGCCAATATGTGGATTGGCCATCGCTTCTAAGTTAACAATCTCTTCGGGTAATTCCAAATCGAGCTTTTTATTGATGACGAGGCCGAATGAACCATTGGGAGTATGTTCACAAATCAGAATCACGGATCGAAAAAAAATGCCCCCTTCCAATTCAGGTGTCGCAATCAAAAAAGCCCCTTTTTCGATTTGAGAGTAGGGGAGCGATTCAGGATTCATGGGCAAAACTCCGTTTCCATCACGCAAGGCGCGTTGAGCTGCGTATTATAAAGTTTGATGGAAAGTTCAATCGCATCGATCCGACGGAGTAATTCGGCAAAGACCTTCCGAAACTCTTCATTGTAAACCAGTGGTTCTTCACCACAGGGTGAGCATTGCGCTTCTTGCATGATATCGGAAACGCGCGCAAGGGAGGTGGTGACTTGGTTCAGTTCATCTTGGAAATAATTACGAAATTCTTGGGGTGAGGCTAGACGATTCAACAAATTAGCACGTCTTGCACGGGTCCGTTGCCATCCTTTATCGAGATGAAATAGGACGCCATAATGGTTCACATCATCCATCAAGGTTTCGGCTTTCGCCATCACGGAGGTCAAGCGTAAATAAAAGTCGTCTTGCGCCACTAAACGTCCTAAACTTCCGCGTCCAGAGCGCACATCGTTGACAAGTGCATCGAGATTGCGGACCGTAGGTTCCACTGTGTCTTGCCAGCTTGTATTGACCCGGTTCGAAAACTGGGTCAGGTTGGTGAGCAATTGCGACCATTGGGCCGGACGGTTGACAGCGTTTGTAATATCTTCGAGGTTTGCAAAGGTTTTGCCGAAGTGTTGCCACAGTTTTTGACCTTCGATTTCATTCATATGATGAATAAATGTCTCTAAGGCAGTTTCTACTTTGTCACCGATGTCCCTGACCTCCTTGAGTGTTTCTTCCACACTCCCACTTTCATTGGCAAAGAGAACTTCGTTGGTGATCCGTTGTAGAGGAACCCCTTCTTTGGGAGGTAGGGGGGTGATGGCGACCGATTTTTCTCCTAGAAGACCTGAGGTGCGGAGAGCAATTTCATCGCTGTTAAATACGTTGACACTGGAATCGACTTTTAAGAGCAATTCATAGAGATAAATTTTGCCAAAAAGAGGCACACGGGCGTTTTCTTCATCGACGATTTCAATGATATTGACCACTTCACCGACCGGTTTTCCTCCATAGGTGACGCGTGTGCCGACCGTTACTTTATCAATATCGGAGAAGCGTACCCGGAGGGTTTTCCCTTCATCTCCCACTTTGGGATGTAAAAAGAAGAGGATGAATACCACAATCATGCTGGCTGCAATCACAAACAGTCCAATCAGAATATTTTTTGCCTGGTCAGCCATTTTGAATCATATCCTCTGTAATAACCGCTTTGTCGAAAAAGGCTTGCACGCGAGCATCGTCTAAATGAACGAACTCATGTTTAGGCGCGATTTGGACGATTTTTCCTTCGTCGTGAAAAGCGAGCCGATCGCCCACCATCATTGCCGATTTAATATCGTGGGTAACAACAATAGCCGTAGCTTTCAATTTCTCTTTAGCTTGATTAATGAGATCGTTGATTTGCATGGAGGTGACAGGATCGAGACCCGTGGTGGGCTCGTCATATAAAATGATACGGGGATGGTAAATGGTCACCCGCGCCAAAGCGGCCCGTTTTCTCATCCCTCCCGATAAATCAGAGGGCATTTTATCTTGTACCCCTTGCAACCCCACATCAGAAAGAGCGGCGTCCACACGTTCCCAAATTTCTTTTTCGGTTAACTTTTTATCATGTTGCCGCAAGTAAAAAGCTACATTTTCCCCTACCGTCATCGAGTCAAAAAGGGCAGCCCCTTGGAAGAGCATTCCCATATTGAGGGAGGCTTTGTATCGTTCGGTGGTACTTAGATTGGTCAGGACCACGCCATCCACTTCAACGCTACCTTGATCGGGTTTTTCAATCCCGATCAACTGTTTAAGCAGGACGCTTTTCCCCACACCGGAACGGCCCAGAATGACCACGGTTTCTTGATCATAGACATCGAGATCGAGCCCTTTTAGGACTTGCAACGCCCCATAACGTTTCCATAGATTGCGCACTTTAATGAGTTCTTTCATGGGTTCATGTCCTGTAGAGATACTCATAAGTGCTGTTCAAGGCGATCGTCAAGAAAAAGTTGCCGATTAGAATGACCGAATAGCAAATCACCACGCTATTGGTTGTGGCGCGTCCGACGCCTGCGGCTCCCCCGCGCGTTGTCATCCCGCGATAGCAGGAGATGGTAATAATGATCACGCCAAAGACAAAGGCTTTGACGAGGCCACTGAAAAAGTCAAAATAGGTGACATGAACGGGAAGAGGATCCAAGAAGGAGTTGGCTGCCATTCCATAAAAGTCCGTGGCAATCCAAAAAGCGCCAATAATCCCCATGATGCAGCTAAAAACGGTCAATAGCGGCATCATAAAAATGCCCGCGATAAAGCGGGGGGCCACGAGATAACGTAAAGGATTCACGCCCATCGAACGAATAGCATCGATTTGTTCGGTCACACGCATTGTACCAAGCTCCGCGCACATAGCGGCGCCTACCCGACCTGTGACCATAAAGGCTGTCAAAACAGGGCCTAACTCGACCATCATCGCTTTGGTCACCATCAAGCCTGTCGCACTCGCCAGACCTTTATCCGACAATTGGAAATACGCTT